>CABDYU010000058.1_pt1 | contig 22043 bp, 23 predicted proteins | sample 3132011 | NCBI WGS metagenome assembly CABDYU01 (sample SAMEA5534338, study PRJEB31848) | metagenome | biome: tundra; feature: field; material: soil | place: USA | collected 2013-05 | depth 0.45 m | reverse complement strand
GCCCGCCCCTCCAACCTCGAACTAAATCTCGGCGTCAGTATGTGCAGCGGCTGGCCCCTGCCCAATGCTCACCGCGAGCATCACCGCCGCCGCCGCGAGCAACTCTGCATTCGACTCGCCCCGAATCATCTCCGCAAGTCGTTCCAGATGCGCCGCAATCGTTTCTGCATCACCGCTGGCGGCGCATCCGATTCCGCCCACATCGAACATCGCGTCGATCAGCGGATTCGCGTCGTAGCCCGACTCGGCCAGCGCCTCGCGAACGGCGCGCCGCCAGAACTCGCGCGACTCGACTCGATCGAAATCGGCCGTCGCCCCGATTCGTTCGCGAAAGACCGCCATCAACGACGCGCAGCCGGCGTTCGCTTCGAGATACGATCCGACGCCCTGTGCGTCGAGGAAGTCATTCACCGCGCCGTCGTCGCCATACACGCCAAGCGAGCCTGCCGCGGGATCGAGCGTCACAAATTTTTCACCGTCTCCGTCTTCGCCATTTTCAATACCGAGCGGATAGAGCCGGCATGCGAGCGGGCGTCCGCGATGGACCCCGCAGCGCGCGCCTTCGAGCGCCGCGCACGCGCCGCCGTCGGTGAACTTCAGGATCGATCCGCGCCGAATCGTGTAACGAGCGATCGCCTCGCGCGTCGTGATACCCGCGGCGCGCGCGAGCCTCAGCACGTCATACGGCGACAGCGTGATTACCTTGTCATGGCAGCATCGCCCGCACGCATTGCAGACATACGAAAATGGGCTCTTACGATTCACCGGCGTGAGCAGCTATGATACGACCATCAGCAGGTCGCCGATATGCAAGCCTCAATGGAATTCAAACTCCCCGCGCAAGTTAGGAAAAAGGGCAAATGGTTCATCTCCTCGTGTAATTTGCTCGATGTTCATTCGCAGGGTCACACGCGCGAACACGCCGAGCGCAATTTGAAGGACGCGCTCGCGACTTTTCTGCTCAGTTGTTACGAGCGTGGCACGCTGGAAGTCGTGTTGCGCGAAGCGGGGTTTGTGCCCGCTGTCGGGCGCCATCAGAAATTGAAACCCGCTGCGCGCGGCCGGAAGGAAGTGACTGTGCCGCTGCCATTTTCGATCGAGCGCGCGCATTCCCGCGCAGCTTCCGCGTGATCGCGTTCAACACTTTTTCAGCAATTGCAGGTAACGTTCGCGCGTCATTCTTGACGTCCGCATGCATGATCGAATTATGTCGAGACCTACCTCATCGTAAGCCGGAATGATGATCGGTCTGGCGACGCCCGCTTTTTCACCCTTCCAATGGTCACCTTTGCCAGGTTTGAAGACGAAACCGTCGTGCTCGAACACGCATCGCAGCCTCTTCCAGTGGACAGGACTAAGCTTTCTCATCGCGCGGACCCCGCACCCAATCCGTTACTTGCTGAACCAGATACACCTCATCGGAGGTGAACTCGGCTGCGTCGATTAGTGTAGCCATTGACTACCTCAGAAGGTAAGCGTCCACGTACCGCTGATACTCATTCCCGCGCCGAAGACTATTGGTGCTATCGTCTTGCGCGCGAGCATCGGAGTCGGCGCGGTCCTTCCGGGGAGTCCCGCGCTGGCATGATTGGCGAATATCGCCAGCTCCTGAATGGTTATTCCGTCCGCGCCGGTGTCCGCCGTTGTCAGCGACCAGTTGAAGGTCACGCTGCCGTTGCCGTCCTCGCTGTGGCTGTCGAGCGCTTTGTAATATGCGGGGCCCGCATCTTTGTTTTAACACTGGGTGCAGGGGTCACCCCTGCTGAAACCCACGGTGGGTTTCACTACAATTAATTTCTTCATGGCCGCATCACCCCTTCCTTCCTGCGACACCATCGTCGTTCTCGCGCCGCACACGCGGGCCGGCGCCACCATCCTGGCCAAAAACTCCGACCGCCCGCCGCGCGAATGCCAGCCGCTGTTTCAGTCGCCGCGCCGCGTCCATCCCCAAGGCGCGACCGTCCAATCCCAGTACCTCGAAATCCCGCAGGTCGCCGAGACCGCCGCCGTGATCGGCTCGCGCCCCTTCTGGCTTTGGGGTTTCGAACACGGCCTCAACGAGTATGGGGTCGCGATCGGCAACGAAGCCGTGCTCACGCGCGAGATACTCCCTTCGCCGGGCTTGCTTGGGATGGATCTCGTCCGCCTCGGCCTCGAGCGCTCGAAGACCGCGCGCGAAGCGACCGAAATTATCGGCGCGTTGATCGAACGCTACGGGCAGGGCGGCGCCGCCTTCTACGGCGTTGATTTCCGCTACAGCGGCGGATTCATCATCGCCGATCATGCCGACGCTTACGTGCTCGAAAGTTCCGGCCGCCAATGGATCGCGCGCCGCGTCGCAGATCGCGCGTGCATCTCGAATTGCCTCACGATCGACACGGCCGGCTTTGGCTCGCCTGATGTAGAAAGCTATGCGCGCGCTCGCGGATGGTGCCACAGTGAATCATCGTTCGACTTCGCCGCCGCATATTCGAACAAGGACGCGGACGATCCGCTGACTGCGCGCGGACGCCTGGCGCGCAGCCGCGAACTGGTCTCGCGAAACGGCCGCTGCACCGTCCGCGAGATGCTCGCGATAATCCGCGATCACGGCGCGCGTGGCGAAACTCCGCCCGCCGGCGACCCCGCCGCGCGCGACGATTCTCCGACGCTATGCATGCACGGCGCAGCCGCCGGCACGACGGCCAGCATGGTCGCCGAACTCCCCGCGCCCGGCGCGGACACAATCCCCATGCTATGGGCCTCGTTCGCCGCGCCGTGCACCGCGATCGCGTTTCCACTGTTCGTGGCCGGGACGCTCCCGCCGGTTCTGGCCGCTGGCGGTGAAAGAGCCTCGTCCGACTCGCCATGGTGGCGCTTTAAGAAGATTCAGGATCTCGTCGCGATCGCGCCTGAGCGCCTGGCGCCGATCGCATGGGAGCATTTCCGGCCGCTCGAGGCCGCGATGCTCGAGCGCGGCGCCGAGGTCAGCCGTCAGGCGCGCAAGCTCGATTCCGCCGCGCGCGAGAAACTGCTCGGCAGCTTCATGGCGCAGAATATCGTTCGCGTCCTCAACGCGCAGTCCGCCGCCGAATCCGAATTGACGCGCGCGTCTCACTAATATGAGCCGTCGCCGTTTGACAGCGACTATATCCACGTATTGCTATGAAGCACGCGCATGGGAGGTCTGAAAAAATGAAGATCGAATACGCTTTGCTCGCCGATGCGGCCCAAGCGGTTGGCGGCAAAATCTTTGTGCTGGGCGGCGGATGGAACGTGTTCCGAGCGGCAAGCTACCCGGCGCCAGTTCATCTTGCCATCGCGATGGGCCTTGGTTTCACGTCCAATGAAGTCGGTATCAAATACCCGCTGAGCGTTGTAGTTGCCGACGAGGCCGGAGTTCCAATAATCCCGGAAATGAAAGGCCAGGTGGAAACTGGTCAGCTCGCTCCGGATTTCCCCAAAGGGGCATCAGTGAAGATACCCGTCGCAATCAACATCAACATGCCGCTTCCCCACCCAGGCACCTACGGAATCGTCGTGACGGCCGGTTCCTCAAAGACTCAACTGTCGTTTGAAGCAATCTTTGCTGGTCAGAAGGTCCAGTTCGCGCCCGAGGGTTCTTTGCCAGAGCGTGGGAATTGAGCAGCATCGTCGTGCGGTAGCCAAACAGCACCGCCCCCGCGCGCGCAGGGCTTGCTCCGCGCGCCGCATGGGCGCTACTCAAGAGATACTAAAGTATCCGGCGACTCTGACCTGGTAGGGCACTTCGGCTCCGAGTACTGAAAAAGAAAAAGGAGATTTTCGAGCCAAATGGATTTTACCTGGACCCCCGAACAGGACGCTTATCGGATGGACGTGCGGCGCTGGCTCGAAGAGAATCGCCCTCAATCTATGGGCAGCATCGACGACCTCGGAGCCGGCGGTGGCGACGCAATCTGGGCTCGTCTCAAGGCCTGGCACAAAAAACTTTACGCCGCGGGATGGGCCGGTCTGACCTGGCCCAAGGAATACGGCGGCCGCGGCGCCACCTTCATCGAGCAGGTCATCTTTCAGCAGGAACTCGGCCGCCTCAACCTGCCGATGGGATGCAACGTGCTCGGCGTGATCATGACCGGGCCGGCCCTGATGCAATGGGGGACCGACGAGCAAAAAAAACGCTACCTGAATCCGATCCTCACCGGCGACGAGATTTGGTGCGAGGGACTGTCGGAGCCGGGCGCGGGCTCGGACCTCGCGTCGATCCAGTGCCGCGCCGAGCTCAAGGGCGATGAGTTTATCGTCAACGGCCAGAAGGTCTGGACCACGATCGCGCATCGCTCGGACTTCGTGCAGCTCTTCGTGCGCACCGATCCCGACCTGCCCAAGCACAAGGGGATGAGCGCGTTGCTGGTCGATATGAAGGCGCCCGGGGTGAGCGTGCGTCCGCTCAAGCAAATCACCGGCGACAGCGAGTTCAACGAGATCTTTTTCGAGGACGTGCGTGTGCCCAAGGAAAACCTGCTCGGCCCGCTCAACATGGGATGGCAGGTGCTGGTCGCGACCCTGATGCACGAGCGGTTCGGAATCGGCGAGACGCTCGGCGGCACCGAACAGTTGCTCCATGCGCTCGTCCAGGTCGCCAAAGCCGTGCAGCTAAATGGCCGGCCGGCGATCGAGGACAATGACATCCGCCAGCAAATCGCGCAGTTCGCGATCGAAACGACCGCCAAGAAGTACAACGGCTTGCGCAGCCTCTCCAAGCGCCTCAAGGGTCAGCAGCCCGGACCCGAAGCGTCGATTTCCAAGCTGCTCTCGACCGACTTGGGACAGCGGATGACCAAGTTCATCACGCGGCTGCTCGGCGAGTACGCACTGCTCGAGGGCCATACGCCGTTCGCGCCCGACGGCGACTGGATGCGCCGGATTCTGTACTCGGAGTCGCTGACGATCGCGGGTGGCACCTCGCCGGTGCAGAAGAACATGATCGGCGAGCGCATCCTGTTACTCCCCAAGGGCTGAGAATCATCCAACCCGATGCTCGCGAAGAGGCGGTTCATCCGAGCCGCCTCTTTTTTTGCGCACAATCCGCATTGCAAAATGAAAAGTTGTTTTTTCCGGGAAAGTCAGGCAGGTTCACTCGCAACTGAGAGCTGCAAAAGCTGATCGCCAAGGCTCTCGCAAGCCTGGAGGGGTCGAAGATGGTTCCGAAATCAATCCGCTCGCTCGCTCGCAACCCTATCGTGCTGTGCGTGGCATTGTGTCTGGCGTTCGCGTCGCCGGCGGCCGCGGAAGTTCCCGCCGCGCCAAAAATCGAAGGCGCCGACACCGCATGGCTGCTGTTCTCGTCCGCGCTGGTTCTGATGATGACGATTCCGGGACTCGCACTCTTTTACGGCGGGATGGTGCGGCGCAAGAACGTGCTCTCGACGTTGATGCAGAGCTTCATCCTGGTCGCGATCGTGTCGATCCAATGGGTGCTGTTCGGCTACAGCCTCGCGTTCGCGCCTGGTAGCGCTTTAGTCGGCGCACTTTCGTGGGCAGGACTGAGCGGCGTCAGCGCCACACAGCCGTATGCGGCCTATTCGGCGACCGTGCCGCATCAGGCGTTCATGATTTACCAGTGCATGTTTGCCGTGATCACGCCCGCACTGATCACCGGCGCGATCGCGGAGAGAATGTCATTCAAGGGGTTCCTGGTTTTCAGCATCCTCTGGGTCACTCTGATTTACGATCCGCTGGCGCACTGGGTATGGGGCGTCGACGGATGGATTCACCAAATGGGCGCGCTCGATTTTGCCGGCGGCACTGTCGTTCACATCTCGTCGGGCGTCGCCGCACTCGCCGCCGCTCTGATGGTCGGTAAGCGCCGCGGCTTCCCGCATGAGCCGATGCAGCCGCATAACCTGACGATGACCGTCACCGGCGCGGGATTGCTGTGGGTCGGATGGTTCGGGTTCAACGCGGGAAGTTCGCTGGCCGCCAACGGCCTGGCGGTGTCCGCATTCGTCGCGACCCATCTTGGCGCGTCGGCCGCAGCGCTGACGTGGGTGGTGGCGGAATGGTGGATCGGCGGCAAGCCAACTGTGCTGGGCGCGGCGAGCGGCGCGGTGGCGGGCCTGGTGGCAATAACTCCGGCGTCGGGGTACGTCGGTCCCGTCCCGGCGATAATCATCGGTTCAGTCGCAGGCGTGCTCTGCTACAGCGCGGTCCGGATGAAGTCGCGGTTCGGGTACGACGATGCGCTCGACGTGGTCGGCGTGCACGCGGTCGGCGGAATATGGGGCGCGCTTGCGACCGGGCTGTTTGCCAGCGTGTTGGTCAACGCCGCCGGCGCCGACGGTCTCTTCTATGGAAATCCGCGCCAGCTATTCGTACAGGCGACAGCCGTCGTCGCGAGCATGGCGTTTTCGTTCATCGGCAGCATGATTCTGCTGAAGGTGACGGACGCACTGGTCGGGCTGCGCGTGATGCCCGAAGCGGAGCAGGTCGGACTCGATCTCAGCGAGCACGAGGAGGCTGCCTACGCCTTCGAAGCGTAACCGCACTCGCTAGCGCTGCATCGCCTGGAAGATCATGGGACCGGCCTCGGCCATCATCTCGCCCAGAATTTCGTGCAGCGGCTTGCTCGGCATGGCGAGCTTTTCCGTCAGCGATTTCATGATCGCCAAATAGCGCTGCTTCATCTCGGGGCTTATCGTTTCGAGCCTGACATTCTCCATCGCCTCGACGAAGCGGGCATGAATTTCGATGATTTCGATGTCGGTCGGATCGGTGAACTTTTTCTTGTGAGCCACGTGCTTTACCTCATCGAAGAAACTCAGAACAGGTAGCGGCGGGTGTTGATGCTGATCAGAATGCCCATCGCCGCCATCATCGCGATCAGCGACGAACCGCCGTAACTCACCAACGGCAACGTGATTCCCACCACCGGCAGCATCCCGGTCGCCATCCCGATGTTGACCGCAACCTGCCAGAAGACGATCGCCGTCAATCCGACCGCGAGCAACGCGCCGAAGCGGTCGCGCGCGTGTCTGGCGATCCATGCGCCACGCGCAATCACGCTCGCGTACAATGTCAACAAAAGCAGCGCGCCTGCCAAACCGAACTCCTCGGCAAAAACCGCGAAAATAAAATCGGTGCTCTGCTCAGGCAGAAAATTCAGCCGCGCCTGCGTACCTTTCAGAAATCCCTTGCCGAATGGGCCTCCGGCGCCGATCGCGATTTCAGACTGGATGATGTGGTAGCCGGAGCCGAGCGGGTCGGCCTGCGGATTGATGAAGCTGACCATGCGCTGGCGCTGGTAAGGCTTGAGATAGTGCCAGCTCAGCGGAGCCGCGAGCATCGCGGCTATCGCCAGCACCAGCATCGTGCGCAAATTCAGGCCGCCCACGAAAACCAGCGTAATGGTGATCAGCACGAGTATCAGTCCCGTGCCAAGGTCGGGTTGCTTGAGCACGAGTGCCGCAGGGATGCCGAGCAGGATGAACGGGATGATCAAATGGCGCAGGCCCCATCCCCCTTTCGGCGGCTCCTCACGCAGATAACGCACCATCACGAGCACGACGGCGAGCTTGGCCAGCTCGGAGGGTTCGAGATGGAAGGCGCCCAGATTGATCCATCGGCGCGATCCACCGGTGGCGTGGCCGGAGATCATTACGGCGATCAGGAGTCCGATCACCACCACATAAAATGGGTAGGCGTAGGCCTGCAGAGTTCGATAGTCGACAAGGACCGCGATGAGCATCGCGACTGTGCCCCCCGCGATCCAAATCAACTGGCGAATTACCAGAGGGTCCCACGTGCGATGCGCACCCGCGTACGACGCGCTGATGACGCTGACCAGCCCGATTCCGGCCAACCCAAAAACCAGGATGAACAGCGTCCAGTCGAAATGAAGTATGAACCTGCGATCGCCGCCCGCCATCAGGGCCGCACTCCTGTCATTGAGATGGCGAGGCGTCTTCGAGCACGCGCGCTATTTCAGGTTTGGGCGGGGGAGGATTGAGCTGGAAATAGCGCTGGAAGACGTCGTGAATCACCGGCGCCGACGCGCTGCCGCCGTGACCGCCGTGCTCGATGATGCAGGCTGCGGCGATGGTCGGATGATCCTTTGGCGCGAACGCGATGAACCATGCGTGGTCCTTGAACTGGTCGGGCGTCTTGTCAGCTGCCTCGCTCTCGCCGACCGGAGCGCTGCTGCCGACGACCTGAGCCGTGCCGGTTTTGCCGCATACGATGACATCGTCGAGATGGGCTTTGTGCGCCGTGCCGCCGGCGCCGTTGACGACGTCGGCCATTGCGTCCTTGACGACTTCGAGGTCGTCCGGATCGATCTTGATTCGGTTCTCGATCACCGGCGGATACGACTTGGCGATATTGCCGTCGAGTCCCTCGACGTACTTGACGAATTGCGGCCGATAGCGGATGCCGCCGTTGGCGACCTGGGCGGCGACCTGCGCCATCTGGAGCGGCGTGGTCGCGACGTAACCCTGGCCGATGGCGACCGAGAGCGTTTCCGCGGGATACCATCGCTCGTGGAAGCGCTTCTGCTTCCACGCCGACGACGGGATGGTGCCGGGATTCTCGTGATCGAGATCGATGCCGCTCTTGATTCCGAGTCCGAGCTGATTGGACCATTTCGCAATCCGATCGACGCCAAGCCTTTCTCCGACGTTGTAAAAATAAACGTCGCATGAGCGCACGATCGCATCGTGCAGCTCGACGGTGCCGTGGCCTTGTTTGCGCCAGCAATGATACTCGCGTCCGCCGAACCACAATCCGCCGGGGCAATTGTAGGCAGTATCAGGATTCAGCGTGCCTTCCTGGAGTCCTGCTATCGTATCGACGATTTTGAAGGTCGAGCCGGGTGGATAAATTCCCTGGGTGACGCGATTTTGCAGTGGATGGTTCGGGTCGGTCGTCAGTTCGCGCCACGCCGACGCTTTCACGCCGCCGCCAAAGATGTCGGGGTCGAAGGCTGGATGCGAAACCATCGCGAGCACGTCGCCGTTTCTCGGATCGAGCGCAACGAAGGCGCCGTTCTTCCCGGCCATCGCCTGCTCCGCGGCCTGCTGGAGATTGAGATCGATGGTCATGACGATGCTTTCGCCGGGCTTGTCGGCAATTTCCTTGAGCACGCGCAGGCGCCGCCCCACGGCGTCAACTTCGATCTCCTGTCCGCCGGCGTCGCCGCGCAGAGAACTCTCCCACACGCGCTCGAGGCCGAATTTTCCGATCTCGTCGCCCATGCGGTAGTCGGCCTTCTGGATCAGATCGTTCTTGGTCACCTCGCCGACGTAGCCGAGCAGATGCGCGGCGAGCTGGCCGTACAGGTAATGCCGCGCGGGGGTGATTTGGAGACTGACGCCGGGCAGCTCGAGCTGATGCGCCTCGAGCGCCACCACCTGTTGCCATCCAAGACGCTCGGCGACGGTGACGGGCTCGTAGGGCGGGCGGCCCTCTTCGTCGGCGTCGGAAATTTTGCCGGCGATTTGATCTCCGCCGGTGTAGCGCTCGAGCCTTTCAATCGTGAGCGAAAGATTGTCGGAATCCTCGGGCACGAGCTGCGCGTCGAACGACGGCTTCGTATCCACCAGCGGACGGTGATTGCGATCGAAAACCAGCCCGCGCGGCGCGGGCACGCGTTGGATGCGAATCCGGTTGCGATCCGCCAGCTCGACATTTTCCTGATGATGCAGAACCTGCAGGTAGTACAGGCGCACGGAGACCAGCCCGAAAACCGCAAACATCAGGGCGGTCAACGCCGCGATTCGCGGTTCCAGAAGCGGAACGGGCCGATTGCTTTTAGGGATGTGGAACTTCGCCACTGATGGTTCCCACTCTCAATCTATTCGCGCGCCGCTCTCCCGGGCAATCCCGCCATCCGCTTGCTTGCGGCCAGCATCGCAAAGATGAACGGCGCGACTATCGCGGAGATGGCGGCCTCGAGCGCCAGTCCCCCAAGCATCGAGCCGGTGTCGGAAAGTGCGTTGAAGCCATCGGCGAAGGCAACGGTGGCCAGCGCGGTCGCGATCACACCGAAGAACACCACGGTCGCGCCGACCATCGCGTTGGCCACCATCAGCCGGGTCGAAATCTCGTAGCTCACCAGGAAGACCATCGTCATCATGAAGGCGTTGAGGCCGGGATGCGAGCCGGCCAGTGCGTCGGTCGCGTAGCCCATCGCGAACGCCAGCATCGCGGGCAGGACGCCATGATGGCGCAGGCCGAGATCGACAACCAGTATGATGATCAGGTTCGGAATCAGCGCGCGAAAAGAAATCAGGTGCGGGACCGCGGATTCAAACGCCAATCCCAGCACCACGAACGCCGCGAACAGCAGGGTGAGGCGCAAATCCGTCAGTCCTTGGCCCCGTCGTCGAGGTGGGGCGGCGGTTGAGTGACGATCAGCACCTGTTCGAGTTCGCGAAAATCAACCGCCGGTTCGATCCTTACGCCAAGGAACAAGCCCGGCCCTCCCCGGTGCACGCTTTTGATCGTTCCGACCAGCAGGCCACGCGGGAAAATTCCATCGAGGCCCGAGGTCACGATACTATCGCCGACCCGGATGTCCTGCGAGCGATCGGCGTACTTCAGTATCAATCCATCATCGACCAGCCCGGCGACGATTCCGCGCGCGCGCGAGCGTTGATCGAAACCGTCGAGCGCGGAGTTGTGGTCGTCGATCAACAGCACGCGCGAGGCGTGCGGACTGATGGCGATGATCTTGCCGACCACGCCCTGGTTGGCGAGCACGGCCATGCCGGGACGAAGTCCGTCGCTCGAACCCGAGGCGAGAATCAGGGTGCGTGAAAGGCCGGTGGCGTCGCTGCCGATCACGTTGGCGGCAACTGCGTTGGCGCCGAGCACGTCCTTGAGTTCGAGCATTTCGCCGAGGTGCCGATTTTCGACCTCGAGCTCGACCAGGCGCGCGCGATCGCCCTTGACCCGCGCCAGTTCGTTGCGCAGATGGGCGTTTTCCTCGCGCACGTGAACCAGGTTGAGGTAGTCGTTGACGATCGATGAAGCGCCGTCGCTGAAACGGGTAAACGCAGCGTCGATCGGACTGATGATTTCCAGAAATGCGGACTCCGGACGCGCCGCGAGATCGCCGGGATGGACTCCGGTCGAGATCAGATGAAGCGACACAATGAGCAGCGCGCCGCTGGTCAGCAGCACGCGGTTACGCCAGAGGAAGCTGCGTCTCACGTCAATACGGCCCGACGCGCCGGCTCAAGTTTCGAGAGATATCCGGCGAGTCGATCAGTCAACGGTCACGTCGCGCAGCAGCGACAGTTCGTCCAACACCTTGCCCGCACCCATCACGACCGCGGTCAGCGGATCGTCGGCCAGCGTCACCGGAAGTCCGGTCTCCTCGCGCAGCAATACGTCGAGGTTGCGCAGCAGGGCGCCTCCTCCCGCCAGCACTATTCCCTTGTCGACGATGTCGGAGGCGAGTTCCGGCGGCGTGCGCTCGAGCGCGATGCGCACCGACTCGACGACCTGGCGCACCGGTTCCATCAGCGCCTCGCGAATCTCCTCGTCGGTGATCTCGATAATCTTGGGCACGCCGGCGACCAGGTCGCGGCCCTTGATCTCCATGGTCTGAATCTCGTTGCCGGGGTAGGCCGAACCGATGGTTATCTTGATCAACTCGGCGGTGCGCTCGCCGATCAACAAATTGTACTTGCGCTTGATGTGCTGGATGATCGACTCGTCCATCTTGTCGCCCGCCACACGCACCGAACGCGAGAAGACGACACCGGCCAGCGAGATCACGGCGACCTCGGTGGTGCCGCCGCCGATATCGACGATCATGTTGCCGGTCGGCTCGGTGATGGGAAGGCCGGCGCCAATCGCGGCCGCCATCGGCTCCTCGATCAGATAGACCTCGCGCGCGCCGGCCGACTCGGCCGATTCGCGCACCGCGCGTTTCTCGACTGCGGTGATTCCGAACGGCACGCAGATGACGATGCGCGGGCGCGGACGCACCAGCGTCTTGCCCGTGTGAATCTTCTGGATGAAGTAGCGCAGCATGTTCTCGGTGATCTCGAAGTCGGCAATCACACCGTCTTTGAGAGGCCGGATGGCGACGATCGAGCCCGGCGTGCGGCCGAGCATTTTTTTCGCCTCGGAGCCTATAGCCAGAACGCGCCGCGAGCCGCGCGAATCTTTCTGCACCGCGACGACCGAGGGCTCGTTGCAAACGATGCCTTCGCCCTTGACGTAGATGAGCGTGTTGGCGGTGCCAAGATCGATCGCGAGATCGTTGGAGAACCAACCGAAAATCGAATTGAGGATCACGAATTTTGCCCCTTGCCTGCCCGGTTCAGGCCTGGATGCCGGTACTAAAGACCCGACCCGAAAACCACCCCAAGACGCGGCCCAAATGTTGAAGAATTGCCTGGCGGAGACGTTTGGGTCCCGTCCGATTGCCCTGCGCGACAAGCTAACAGAGGACGGGCGGCGCAGGCAAGTAACCGGGCGCAATTGCGCATGGAAAAGGCGGTCAAGTATGATATCGCGACAATGTTAGAAGGAATCCGCCGTTACCAGTACTCGTGGCAAGTGCAAATCACGTTCGCCTTCCTGGCGCTTATCATGGCGTTTTGGGGTTTCGGTGGCGGTGGATTATTCAACACCGTCCATCCCGTCGCGACCGTCAATGGCCGGCAAATACTTGGCGACCAAGTCGATCGCGAAGCCACCCAACTCCGCCAGGCCGTGCAACAGATGTACGGCGCCGCCGCGCCGGCGATGCTCAAGACCATCAATATTCGCCAGGAAGCGGTGGACAGGTTGATCGAGCAACAACTGATCGGCGAAGAGGCGCGCCATCTCGGCATCACCATCAGCGACGAGGCCCTGCAGGATAAAATCGCCAAGGAGCCTGTTTTTCAGCGCGATGGCCAGTTCGACTTCGATACTTACCAGGACGTGCTGCGCAACAACAATCTGCAGCCCAGTGAGTACGAAACCGCTGAGCGCGACCGCATGATCGCCGACACGCTGCGCAAAATGATCGACACCGGCGTGCAGGTGAGCGACGACGAGGCGCGCCACGCCTACAATCTTCGCAACGAACGGATCGGATTGCGCTACGCCGAGATATCCTTCAGCGATTTCACCGCAAAGATCTCGCCTACCGAAAGTCAGATCGCCGACTACTACAAAAAGAACGCGGAGCAATTCCGCGAGCCCGAGCGCGTCAAGCTGACCTACGTCCACTACGAGCCGCTGGTGCTGGCCGCCAAGTACACGCCGCCCGACAAGGAAATCCAGGGCTACTACAATCGCAACGCCAAGACCCGCTTCACGCATCCCGACCAGGTTCACGCCCGGCACATCCTGATCGCGGTGCCGGCGGGCGCGACCGACAACGAGAAGGCCGCGGCGAAGACCAAGGCGCTCGACGTGCTCAAGCAGGCGCAATCGGGGGGCGACTTCGCAAAGCTGGCGGCGAAGTATTCTGACGATCCGTCCAACAAGAGCCAAGGAGGCGACCTCGGGACGTTTGGCCGCGGCCAGATGGTCAAACCGTTCGAAGACGCGGTGTTCGCGATGAAGCCTGGACAGATCGCGATGGCCGAGACGCGCTTCGGCTTTCATGTCGTCAAGCTCGAGGAGTTTAAGCCCGCGCATACCGACACGATTGCCGAGGCGAAGCCAAAGATAATTGACGAGCTGCGCACACAGGCCGGAGCGAAGCTCGGGCGCGCCGCGGCGCAGGAGGACCTGACGGCAGCGCTCGCGGGCGCCAGTTTGCAGGACCTTGCGAAGAAGCGGGGGATCGACGCGGTCGAGACGCCGCTGTTTGCGCAGGGTGAACCGGCGGGCGGCGCCGAGCGGGACCGGGAACTGATGGAGGCGGCGTTCAAGCTCGAAGCGGGGCAGGTGGCGATCGTGCCGGAGAAGGGCGCGCCATACGTGATCAAACTGCTGGCGAAACAACCGTCGCGAATTCCCGCGCTCAAGGAGATCGAACCGCAGGTGCGTGAGGCGCTGATTCGCTCGACGGCCGAAGCCCAAGCGAGCCGGCAGGCGGATAAGATACTCGCCACGATCAAGAGCCCGGCCGACTTTGACAAAGCAGCAACCACCAACAAGCTCGCGATTAAAAATGTCGATCCGTTTCTGCGCGCCGACCATAGAGTTCCCGGTATCGGTGAGTTTCCCGAGGTGACCGACGCCGCCGCGGTGGTGCCGGCAATTCCGGGCGTGATCGATCGCGTGATGGAGAATGGCGGCAATTCCTACCTGCTCGAAGTCGCCTCGCGCGCCGAGCCGGCCGACGACGAATGGAAGAGCGCGCAGAAATCGTTCATGCAGGAATACGTCGAGCAGCGCCGCGCGCAGGCATGGACGCGCTTCCTCGATCAACTCAAAGACCAGGCCAGGATACAAATCGACTCCGACCAGCTCGCATCCGCCGGGTCGTCAACCTGAAGGAGCGCGCCGGGCGCGCGGCAATGCCAGGGATGAGTTCCGATTCTTCCGATTCCGCCGAGGCTGCGTCGCGCAACTCAGCAGGCGTCGATACGCACGAGTTTTTCCTTCCCGGCGCGGGCGTGAGCGCGCTGCTGATCCACGGTCTGACCGGGACTCCATACGAGATGCGCTACCTCGGCGAGCGGCTGGCGGCGCGCGGCGTACGCGTGCGAGGCGTCAAGCTGGCGGGTCACGCCGCAACCCCCGAGGAGTTGGGGGCGGCGGGCTACGACAACTGGTACGAAAGCGTCGTCAACGGCCTGGAGGAGCTGCGGCAGTTCGGCGAGCCGAACGTGGTGGTGGGACTGTCGGCGGGAGCTGTGCTGGCGGCGCGGCTGGCCGCCGATCAGGGCGAGGCGGTCGCGGGGCTCGCGATGCTTGCACCGGGGTTTTTTCTGCCGACCTCAACGACCATGATGCTGCGGGGCGTGCGCGGGATACTCGGTTCGTTGGTGGACCGGATCTACCTGCTCAATCCGGGTGAGTCGGATATCCACGATGCGGCTGCGCGGTCGATCCATCCCAGCTGCCGTCTGATGCCCTTGTCGGCGCCGATGAAGCTGCTCGATTTAAGCGCGCTGGTGAAGCCGATGCTGGCGCGTATCACGCAGCCGGCGCTGGTGATGCACGCCAGGCGCGATCACACGTGCCCGATGCGCAAAAATGTCGGCTACGTGATGAAACATCTCGGCGCTGCCGAGAAACGCGCGGTCGAGCTCGAGGAGAGCTACCACGTGATTACCGTGGACAGCGAGAAAGAGCGCGTCGCCGCCGAGGTGATCGAATTCGTCGAGCGGTTTCGCGTCGCGCCGCAAAAGCGCGCGGCGGGCTAGAGTCGCGCGGCGCGCGCCGGGTCATCTCTGCGCGTCGTAAAATTCTTCGAGCAGGTACTTCACGTCGGGACGGCCGAGCACCTCGATGAAGCAGATCTCGTCGTCGGCGTTCAGATCGATGATGACCTGACCTTCCATCGATTGCAGCTCGACATACTTGGCGACTTTGACTTCGACGGCGGTCGCGAAGCTGGAGCAATTCTCGTCGCCACAGTCGCAGACCGACTCGATTCTCAGAGCGCGCAACTTGGATTCCAGCGGATCGGCACCCTGCTGCTTGAGCATATAAACGATCTCCTCGAGCAGATCGGGCAATACTTCGTTCATCATCGGTGCATCCATGGCGTTTCCAAGGGTAGTGGTTTCGGCAGGCGGATTCCAAGCGGCAGGGGTGACCCCTGCACCCAGTGTTAAGGCCGCCCGCCGTTGGCGGGCGCGCCATTGTCAGGCGGCGGCGGCTTAGCTGCCTTGACTGGGTACCCGGCCGTACTTATCTTCAAACAGCAACCGACCGCAGCAGGAGACAGGTTCCGATGTCCAGCGATAAAATCGTTCATGTTACCGACGCGAGCTTCGACGAGGAAGTTCTGAAGTCATCCACTCCTGTTTTGATCGATTTCTGGGCGCCGTGGTGCGGACCATGCCGCACGATTGCGCCGATGCTCGAGGATCTTGCGGGCGAGTACTCCGGACGTCTCAAAGTCGTGAAGATCAACGTTGACGACAATCCGCAGACGCCGGGACGCTACGGCGTCAGAGGCATCCCCAACCTGCTGATCATCAAGGGCGGCCAGGTCAAGGAACAAATCATCGGCGCGGTGCCCAAGGGCAGGCTGGTCCAGGCCGTGGACAGCGCTATCGCGTAAGCACGATCAGCCAACCCGAAATTTCCCGATCACTATGTTATGCGGAACCCACCGTGGGTTCCGCACCTCCTTGGGCAGGGGTGACCCCTGCACCCAATGTTAAGGCCGCCCGCCGTTGGCGGGCGCGGCCCCTGCTAACGGCTTAATACTGCGCTGCCGTCGCCACGGCCAGGGGGGACCCCTGCACCCGGCGCTAAGAGGAGATGCGGCCTGACGGCCTGTTAGAACAGGTAAGGGGGAAGAGGGAGGACGCACGATGGTTGTGGCTCGATGCGCGCTCGCTCGGTGATGCCCTAGTGTGAGTGCGTTTTTCGCCGGCATTTCGTGGCGGGCGAGGGCGACGCAGCCGGCGGTCAGCGCGGAACCCACCGTGGGTTCCGCACCTCCTTGGGCAGGGGTGACCCCTGCACCCAGTGTTAATCGCTAAGTCGCGAAGCCGCGCCCTAGCTCTCAGGTTCATGGCGCGAGAGCGAGAGACGCGCCGCGGCAGGGGTGACCGCTGCGCCCGGTATTAAAGCAAAGACGCGGGCTTCGCCCTGTTAGAAGGGTGATGGTGAAAGCTCCGGAATCGGTCTCCGGGTGCGTAGTAGCGTGGATAGCCGGATTTGTAAGCGTTTCCGAGCGCCAACTTCGGGCGTACAATTCGGCGATGACGCCGCAACTAAAAGCAATGCCCCGCCGAAACCGAAAGAGGATAAATTATAGGGAGTTCCACCGTTTGCTGTCTCGGAACCCCGCGTTGAGCGCAAACGATCGTGCATTTGGTGCCAAGTTTCTGGAAGACATCGCTGGCGAGGACGCGCTGGCTGTCATCATCCGTGCTCACCTCTACGTTGAATCGACACTGAACGAACTGATTGAGGAATGTCTTTTCAGACCGAAGGCGATGAATGAAGTGAATCTCTCCTTCTGGCACAAAGTCCCGCTGGCAGCTGCGCTAGGGGTAATACCTGAAGACTTCCAATCCCCTCTGAAACAATTGAATGCCCTCAGAAACAAGCTGGCTCACAACTTAGACGCCGCAATCAGCGACGCTGATGTGGACAAACTGTTTCAATCCTTCGCTCAAGATGACCGCGAATCGATGACCGGCGACAAGCAGCTACAGAACATTCTTGCGTACATGCACGGGTGTCTTCATGGTCAGCTTAACCGCGTTCGGCAGGCTAAAGCGGAGCAGGAGAAATGAACCCCCGCCACGCCGTCGCGCTCGCGCTCGTGGGCTGGTATTTGATGGTGCCACCGCCTCGTCACAATGTCCGATTTCCAGCGCGTCGCTTGCGCCCTTTGCGACGCAACCCGCACAAAGTACGCGCCGGACGCGCGCGCGCAATGCAGCTCGCGACGGGCGTGGACGATTCACTTCTCGAATCAGTCCAAACGAGAAGCAGTGCTGGTGATGTCCGATGACGTGCCGTCGCTTGCAGCGCCTCGACCTTTACCGAACTTTTCCGGCCATCATCTTGTCATTCGTAATTCAAGCCTGCCTTGCATCCGGTCCGGTGGGCACTCCGATGGGTCCCGGCTCGGCGCCTCCGATGAACCCGCCGTTCGACGCCTACGATGTCTGCATTCAGGGCATCCCTCCGGTGCCTGTCTGGGACGTGACGAAGATGGAGGTCAGCCAGCAGGACTGCTTCAAGCAGGCAATCCAAGTGAACCACTTGGCGTTGCCGGCTGGCACCACGACCGAACAGGCGTTCGCCAAGTACAAGGTTTGCCTCAAGAAGGACGCGCCGATAAGCGTCTCGGTCGGAGGGTTAATATTCAACGGCAACAAGCAGAATGCCGTCCGGCAGAATTGCTTCACGAGCGCTCTACAGTAGGCCGACCGTGCACTTGTTTCGATATCTGACAAGTGAAGCAGCTCGAAGCCGCGGCCGCAGCGCCTTCCACGTCCTTATGTCGAGCGCGAGCGTGCTCGCGGGCTTGAGATTTGCGACCGGCAGGGGCGGAAGACTATGAATAGACTATGAACGAACGCTGAGCTACCGACGCATACTAAGCGCATACGATTCACGAAAAGCGCGCGGTTTCATTGACGTGCAATCGAGGTCGGTAGCCACTAGTCGCGCGGAATAATGATCTCCGATCAGTTCGTGGCGGGCGAGGGCGACGCAGCCGGCGACGGCGCGAAGTTTGGGCGCTTCATCGCATTGCGGACCCAATATTTCATCAGGTCATCGCGATTGCGCTGGTAGGAGAGTCGCGCGTCGCCGGGGATGTATCCCACCAGCATCTCGTTGTAAGCCAGCAGCATCGGCACCAGTTGCGAGTTGCGCAGGATAGCCGCGTCGGGCGGCAACACGGCTGCCATCAGCATCACGGCCAGACCCGCAAAGACCGCCGCGATTCCCGCGCCGAGCAGGCCGCCGGCCAGGCGATCCAGCGGGCTCAGGTGGACGATCTGCATCAGCCGGATCGCCGACGAGCCGACTATCTCCACCGCGGTGAAGATCAAAGCGAAGATCGCGACGTAGCCGATTACCGCGCCGACTGCGTGCGAGGTTCCGAGCTGCGTCTGGGCGAACGACCCGGCCTTGGTGTAATAGAGCGACGCGAAATAGACGGCTGCCGCCATCGACACCACCGACGTCACCATCCTGAGTGCGCCCCTTTGCAGTCCGTAGATTGCCCCGACCGCGAACAGCACGATCCCAACGTAGTCGAGTCCGTTCAGTCCGTTCATCCGCCGCCTCTCCCGCTAGCAGGCTGTTGAAAAAGTAACTTTCAACCTTTCAACGCCTGCTCCCTCTCTCTTGTCTCCCCCGAAGGGAGAGCTTCGCATAACTGCATATTGAATTCGGAGCAGCTCGGCTCCGCATGGCCTCAGTGAAGTCGAAGTGTTTTGCGCCGAGAAAGATTCGGGATTCTTCGCTGCGCTCAGAATGACACAAAAAGGAGCGCGCCAGCGCATTTAGCTCCAGTCCCAACACCCGGTTATGCAAAGGTCCCCAAAAGGTTTTTTCACTGGTCTCCCCCAAAAGGGGGAGAAGTTGTAGGTAAGAAGACAGTTTTCACGCAGGGTGTTGAAGAGCTTGAAATCGAAAGCCACGATTGATCCCAATTTTTCAATACCCTGCCAATGAGCCTAGCTGATGAACGTAAAGCGCGCGACGCGTCCGCGCTCCTGTACTTGTGCAGCGATATGCTTAAATGGGCGCATGGAGCCGCGAGTTTATATCGAAGAACTGTCGCATCATGCGGGAAACCGGGTCACGCTCAAGGGCTGGCTTGCGGGCAAGCGCTCGAGCGGCAAGATACATTTTCTCCAGGTGCGCGACGGCACCGGGGTATGCCAGTGCGTGGCGTCGCTCGCCGATCTCGGCGCGGAGCGTTTCGCGGCGGCGGATCACATGGGCCAGGAAACCTCGCTCGAAGTGACCGGCGTTGTGCGCGAGGACAAGCGCGCGCCGGGCGGATTCGAGCTGACGCTGAAATCAATCGAGATCGTGTCTGCGGCGACCGACTATCCGATCACACCCAAGGATCACGGCGTGGCGTTTTTGCTCGACAACCGCCATCTGTGGATCCGCTCCTCGCGCCAGCACGCCATCCTGCGCATCCGCAGCGAAGTGGAATCGGCGTGCCGCGATTTTTTCCACGAGCGCGGCTTCGTCCTGTTCGACGCGCCGATTCTGACTCCGACTTCATGCGAGGGGACCACCAACCTGTTCGAGCTCGACTACTTCGGCGAGCGCAAGGCGTACCTGACGCAGAGCGGACAGCTCTACGCGGAGGCGGGCGCGCTCGCATTCGGCAAGGTCTATTGCTTCGGCCCGACGTTTCGCGCCGAGAAATCCAAAACGCGGCGTCATCTGACGGAATTCTGGATGGTCGAGCCCGAAGTCGCGTACTGCGACCTCGACGGCGACATGGAATTGGCCGAGCAGTTCGTGTCCTACATCGTCGGCCGCGTGCTCGAACGGCGCGGCGCCGAGCTTAAGACCCTCGAGCGCGATACGACCAAGCTTGAGCGCGCCGCGGCCGCGCCCTATCCGCGTATCAGTTACGACGAAGCGATCGAGCGGCTGAAAAAGAAGGGCGTCGCAGTCAACTGGGGCGACGACTTCGGCGGCGACGAGGAAACCGCGCTGTCCGAGGAATTCGATCGCCCCGTGATGGTGCATCGCTACCCCACTGCGTGCAAGGCGTTCTACATGAAGCAGGATCCCGCGCGTCCCGACGTCGCGCTATGCGTCGATATGCTCGCGCCGGAGGGTCACGGCGAGATAATAGGCGGCGGCCAGCGCGAGGATGACTACGAAACGCTGCGCGCCAGGATCACGTCGCACGGACTGCCGCTTGCGCCCTTCGAATGGTACCTCGATCTGCGCCGCTACGGCTCGGTGCCGCACGCAGGCTTCGGGATGGGCATCGAGCGCATGACGGGATGGCTGTGCGGGATCAATCATATCCGCGAGACGGTGCCATTCCCAAGATTGATGGAACGCCTGGAGCCGTAGGGGGAGCGATGAAAAAGCAAATCACCTGCGGCCGTTGGCACGGCTGGCCAGTGTTAAGGCCGCGCTCCGTTGTCGCGCGCGGGCAAGGGGTGACCCCTTGACCCACTATCAATCGCAAAATCCCGCGGACGGTCTTTTGCTCTTGGTCCTTCAAGAGACATGATGCGTTCCCGGTGGTTTCGTCGCGGGATTCTTCCCGAGCTTTTGAAACTGCCCGCTCGCGATCGCGCGCGTGAGGGGGGGCGGGATGACGCAAGGAGAGACTCCGCTCGGGATGCCGACAGCTAGCGGCCCAAATCCACTTCCAGGGTTTCGACGCGGACGCCGGCTTGCTCGAAGCGAATCACTATCTGGCATCCGCTGGTCTTGAGCGTCAGTGCGTATGCGCCGGGGCTTCGCTGCGTGGACGTGATCTGCTCGACGGTTTGTCCCTTGAGCGTTGCCAGCGCCTTGTTCAGTTCGGCTAGCGACTGGGCTACTTCGCGGCCGCGCGGCGTTTTCATGAACAGTGCGTTGAGCGATAGCTCCGCGCCGGGACCGAACAGGCGCCTGACGCGGCCGCTGGTCAGCGCGACCTCGACGATCGCGCCGAGACGAAGCTGGAGATCGGCCGGCACTTCGAGCGACTCGATCGCCGACTTGAGCGAGAGATAGACCTCGCGCGCCTGCGGATCGCTGGTTGCGTCGAGGAACGCCTGAATTTGCGGAATGAGGATGTCGCGCTGGAGACTGTCGAGCGTTATCGATTCGCCCGCTTTGGGCTGGTCGTCGCTCGCCATCGCCGGTTACGGCTTGGTGTGTGCGCCGTCGTCTTGACCGAGCAACGCCGCCAGCTCGTGCTCGAAGCCGCCCGTCTCGATCGAGCAATGCATCCCGCATTCCTTCGGCGCGCCTGTTTCCCACCACCACCTGCCCGCGCGACCATCCTGGCCCTCGCCTACCGCGCGCGTGCATGGCGCGCATCCTATTGACTGGTAGCCTTTGTCGTAGAGCGCGTTGTACGGCACGTCGTTGGCGCGGATGTAATCCCAGACCTCGGTTTCAGTCCAGTCGGCCAAAGGCGCGAGCTTGACGATACCGCCGTGGTCGTGATCGATTTCAATTTTGCGGATGTTCGAGCGCGTTGCCCACTGATCGCGGCGCAGTCCGGTCACCCACGCGCCGTAATTCATGAGCGCACGGCGCAGCGGCAGCACCTTGCGCACCTGGCAGCATAGCAGGCGCAGGTTGACGTTGTTGTAGAAAAGATTGTTGCCGTGCTTGGTGACCATCTGCTGCACGACTTCAGTATCGGGCGTGAAGATTTCAACCTTGATTCCGTAGCGCTGGCGATACTTGTCGATCAGGTCGTAGGTCTCCTGCGGCATCCGGCCCGTATCGATCGTAAACACGCGGATGTTGGGATCGATCTTGTGCGCCATGTCGATCAG
>CABDYU010000054.1_pt1 | contig 22443 bp, 19 predicted proteins | sample 3132011 | NCBI WGS metagenome assembly CABDYU01 (sample SAMEA5534338, study PRJEB31848) | metagenome | biome: tundra; feature: field; material: soil | place: USA | collected 2013-05 | depth 0.45 m | reverse complement strand
GAGAGTGGGCGGGGCAGAACGTCTTCAAGGCGAACAAGTCGATCGTCGCGAGACTGGGAGCGGCGGGCGCGCTGCTGCATGCGCAAAACTTCTCGCACAGCTACCCGCATTGCTGGCGATGCCACAATCCGCTGATCTTTCTTGCGACCGAGCAATGGTTCGTGAGCATCGACCATAACGGACTGCGCGTCAAAGTGATCGATGCGATCGACAAAGTGAAATGGTATCCCGGATGGTCGCGCGATCGGATCCGCAACATGACGGAGACGCGCCCCGACTGGTGCATCTCGCGCCAGCGCGCGTGGGGCGTGCCGATTCCCGCGGTCAGATGCGCGAAATGTGATGAGGTCGCGCCACTGCTTGCGACGATGGATCGAGTCGAGGAAATTTTCGCGCGCGAAGGTTCCGACGCATGGTACAGCCGGCCGGCGGCGGACTTCGTCGCGCCGGGCCTCAAATGCCAGAAGTGCGGCGGCGCGGATTTTATCAAGCAAGAAGACATTCTCGACGTGTGGTTCGATTCGGGCTCGTCGCAAGCCGCGGTGCTTGGCGCGCGGCCGGAGTTGAAGTGGCCGGCGGACGCGTACCTGGAAGCGGTGGAACAGGCGCGCGGATGGTTCGGCTCGTCGCTGGTCTGTGCGGTGTCGGAGCGCGGCACGGCGCCGTTCAAAAGCGTAATCAGCCATGGACTGACGGTGGACGAACGGGGCCGCAAGATATCCAAGTCGCTCGGCAACTCGGAGGACGCCGTCGATGCGGTGGGAAGGATGGGGGCCGACGTACTGCGGCTGGTGTATGCGTCGCTCGACTACACAGCCGACATCACGCTCGGCCAGACGATTTTCAGCGCGGTGTCAGAGTCGTATCGAAAGATCCGCAACACCTGCCGCTTCGTGCTGGGCAACCTGGCTGACTTCGATTCCGCGCGCGATAAGGTCGCGATCTCCGACATGCTTGAATTTGATCGGTATATCCTCGCCGTGTTTTCTCAGGTGGGCGAAGCAGTAAGGCATTGTTACGAAGAATTCGATTTCCAGACAGCCTACAGGATGCTCTCCCAGTTCATAGTCGTAGATCTGAGCGCGACGTACGTCGATGTTGCGCGAGATCGGCTCTACTGTTCGGCGGAGAAATCGCACGAGCGACGGTCTGCGCAGACCGCGCTGTTCACGATTCTCGACGCGCTGGTCAGGATGCTCGCGCCGCTGATTCCGTTCACGGCCGAGGAAGTTTACTCATATCTGCCGCGCAAGAATGAACTGAGCGTGCACCTGCTCACACTGAACGATTTGAGTTCATGGAATGACACAAAACTGGTGTCGCGATGGGTGCCGTTGCTCAGGATTCGTGACGAGGCGCTCAAGCTGCTCGAAGCGATGCGCAAGGCGGGGACGATCGGCGCGCCGCTCGATGCCGCAATCAGCCTTGGAGCTGATGGTAGCTCTGAGAGCGGGCTTGCCGAAACGATCAAGCAGTATCGCGAAGAGCTCAAAGATCTGTTCATCGTCTCGGAGGTTGCGATTCTGGGCGACGCGGAAACGGCCGAGATCAGGCGCCAAGCGGCGGGCCGCGAGGACTTCGCCGTCGATGGCAGCTTCGCGCGAGCCGCCGCGAATCCCGCAATCACGCTGGTTGGGCGTCACGCGTCCGGGGTGAAGTGTGCGCGATGCTGGAAGTACTTCGATGACGGCAGCGATCAGCAGTTGGACGCAAGATGCCGCGCGGTGGTGGGGGCGTAGCCGTTGCAGGAACGATCGAGCGTCAAGCCTCTTCCCAGCCCTCTACGTGGGCAAGGAGCGGGAAAAGAATTAGCCGGCCGGACGCCGCGCAAGCCGTTCCTGCTTTTGATCGGCGCTATCACGATTCCGATCATCGTGCTCGACCAGGCAACCAAACTGTTCGTCAAGGCGCACATGGCGCTGTATGAAAGTATCGCGCTCGTCCCGAACTACCTGGACATCACGTACACGCTGAATCCGGGCGCGGCGTTCAGCATCCTGGCCGACGCGCCACCGTGGGCCCGCCAGGCGTTTCTGCTGTCGATGTCGTGCGCGGCGATAATTGTGCTGATCGTGTTGATAGTGCGATCGGAGCGCGTGACTATCAATTCGGTTGCCTTCGCGCTGATCCTGGCCGGCGCTGCGGGAAACCTGATCGATCGTGCAACTCGCGGCGGCCGCGTGATCGACTTTATGCGCGCGCATTACTACGACCTGAACTACCCGGTGTTCAACGTCGCGGACAGCGCGATCACGATTGGCGTCGCGCTGATCATCCTCGCGTCGTTGTTTGGCGGCGACGCCGAGCCCAAGCCAAATCGTTCCAGTGAAAAAGTTAAATAGCTGAATCCTGGCTCGACGCATTTGAGGCACCGCCGCGGCGGGTGACTGGACGCCGACCCGCGTGCTTAAAAATATCTCGCCGACACTGAAGCGGGCGGGCGCAGGAAAGGCGAAGATTCGTGCGATGCTGGTAGAAAATCCGCGCCGGTATTTCCCGAATCAGCCGGCCGGCGCGTCGATTTTCGTCCAGCCGAGTTATCCGGCTACTTCGAACTCAGTCCGTTGTGGCTCGCGGGAAGCGGGGCGCCAGATTCTACGGCAGCGCGCCATTTGTCGATTGCCTCGACGGTAAATCGCCAGTCGCTGCCGACGCGGAACGCGGGAAGCTGGTTTTTCTTCAGCATCCTGTAAATCGTGGACGAATGCACTCGGAGGTAGCTTGATACTTCCTGCACAGTCAGGACACTGCTCTTAATTTCATCGAATCGATCCATGTGACGCCTCTTCGCTACGCGCGTTTACTTCGTCTTTCCGGCCCTTAACTATGTATGGGTTGAACCAGCCCCATATACGCTAGTCAATGCATACTAAACCCCTCATAGAAGTGCCAAGCATTCAAGCGGAATTTTCGTCACAATTAGTTCTCCAAAGACCACTACCGGTCAGGAGTCTCAGGACCGTAGCCGGATTTGGGCGGATATTCAGAGCAGAGGTGCGACGATCTCGTCAATCGAGAGGCTCTTGGTCATCGAATGACCCAGGCGGTCGAGCAGCACGAATTCGACCGCGCCAGCGGCGCGTTTCTTGTCGAGACTAAGCGCGCGGGTAAAGTCGTCGCCGTGCCATCCGGGAGGCATCGCAGTCGGCAAGCCGGCGCGCTCGATCAGGCGCTGGAGACGCGACGCTTCGCCGGCTGAGAAGCCGGCATATGAGCAGGACAGCCGGGCCGCCGCGACCATCCCGATAGCAACAGCCTCACCGTGAAAGTAGCCGCCGTAGCCGGCGCTCGCTTCAATCGCGTGACCGATGGTGTGGCCGAAATTCAGCGTTTTACGGAGATCGCTTTCGCGCTCATCGGCGCCGACGACGGCGGCTTTGTGCATCAGCGATCGCGCGACGACTTGCTCGAGCAGATCGGGCCGGCGGGCAAGGATCGAATCGAGGTCGCGTTCCAGGTCCGCGATCATCGGCGCGTCCATGATTGCGCCATACTTGATGACTTCCGCCAGGCCCTCGCGAAACTCGCGGTCCGGCAGCGATCCAAGCACAGTCACGTCGGCGACAATCAGCCGCGGCTGGTGGAACGCGCCGATCAGGTTTTTGGCGTGGCGATGGTTGACCGCGGTTTTGCCGCCGAGCGCGGAATCCACTTGCGCCACCACCGTGGTCGGCACTTGTACGAGCGCCACGCCGCGCAGAAAGGTCGCAGCCGCAAATCCAGCGAGATCGCCAACGACGCCGCCGCCGAGCGCAAACACAACGCTGTTGCGGTCAAGCCCGATCTCGGTCATCCGATCGTAGAGAAGCTCGAGCGTCGGGAGAGATTTGGAGGCTTCGCCAGGCGGCACCGAAATTACGGCGGTTGCGAAACCGCTTTTGCGAAGCGTGTCCTCAACGCGCGCGGCGTAGAGTTTTTCGACCGTCGAGTCCGTGACGACGGCACATGAACCGGGCTTTAGTCCGGCGTCGCATGCGAGGTTGCCAAGCCGGTCCAGGATTCCCGCGCCCACATGAGCGTTATGCGACGCGGGCCCGAGTTCTATGCGGATGGTGCGCATCTCTATGCGGATCGTACGCCATCCGCCGACGGCACGCATCGTCGCGCGGCGTGTGCGGCGAAGGCCGCGATAACATGATCGGCGAGTTGATCAACTGTGAGATCGGAGCTGTCGATTTGAATATCGGCGCGAGCGTAGGCGTCAGCTCGTTCGTCCATCAGCTCTTTGATTCGAGCCAAAGTGGATTTTCCGCCCTCGGTCAGTTTCGGGCGCCTGCTTTCCGACCGCCCGACGCGCGCTGCGACGACTTCGGGCCGCGCCGTGAGACACACGATCACGCCGGCGCGCTTGAGCGCCGCACAATTTGATTCGTCAAGCAGTACGCCGCCACCAGTCGAAATCACTTCGGGACGAGGCCCGTGGCACTGGGGACATCGCCGGCGATCGCCGGTCAGATGCGCGACCACTTCGCGTTCGAGCCGGCGGAAGTGAGCCTCGCCATGGTCGGCGAAGATTTGCGCGATTGATTTTCCAGCCTGCGCGACAATGACGGAGTCAACGTCCACGAATTTCCATCCGAGCCGGCGCGCGACCAGCGGGCCGACCGAGCTTTTTCCGGTGGCCATGAATCCGGTGAGGATCAGTTTGGGCGTCATTTGCGTTGCAGCGCGGATCCAGGCGCGCGCGTTTATTCCGCCGGGCGCGCCCGCCGTTTCAGTAGTTGCGGACCTGTTCGAGGAAGCCTTTGAAGTTGCGCGTAATCTCGACAATTGAATCGCCGCCGAACTTTTCGAGGAAGGCCGCCGCGAGTTCGAACGCGACCACCGATTCCGCGATGACGGCAGCGGCGGGGATCGCGCATACGTCGGAGCGCTCGATCGCACCGACTGCTTCCGCCTTGGTTTTGATATCGATCGAGCGCAGCGGGCGCATCAGCGTCGATAGCGGCTTGAACGCGACGCGCACGCGGATCGGCTCTCCTGTGCTCATGCCGCCCTCGGTGCCGCCGGAATTGTTGGAATAGCGTGTGAAGCGGCGACGGGCGGCGTCGTATCCGATTTCGTCGTGAAGTTCGGAGCCGCGCATCCATCCCGCCTTGAAGCCCAGCCCGAGCTCGACGCCTTTGGCGGCCTGCACGCTGAGCAGTGCGAACGCGAGCCGTCCGTCGAGTTTGCGATCCCATTGGACGTGACTGCCGAGCCCGACCGGCAATCCGGTCGCAATCACCTCGACGATGCCGCCGAGCGTGTCGCCGGTCTTTTTGCACTCGTCGATTTCGGCGATTATTTTAGCTTCGGCGCCGGGGTCCGCCACGCGCACCGGCGATGCTTCCGTGATGCGGCGCAGCTCTTCGATGCTGAGCGCCGCGGGAGTATCGGCCTCGGTCGCGCCGATGCTCGCCACGTAGCCGAGCACGTCGATCCCGAACGGCGAAAGAATTTGCTTTGCCAGGCCGCCGATCGCCACACGCGCAGTGGTTTCGCGCGCGGAAGCTCGTTCGAGCACGTCGCGGATATCTTCGAGATTGTATTTGAGCACGCCCGCAAGATCGGCATGGCCGGGCCGCGCGCGCGTGACGACATCCGCCACGGCGCGATCTTTGGGATCGGCGGACATCCGCTTAACCCAATTCTTGAAGTCGCGATTCTCGATGATGAAAGTGATCGGACTGCCGAGCGATTTGCCGAAGCGGATGCCGGAAACCGGCCGCACTTCGTCCTTCTCGATCAGCATTCTGCCACCGCGGCCGTAACCCTTTTGGCGGCGTGCGAGATCGGCGTTGATCGCGGCAACGTCGATGTCGAAGCCGGCGGGCACGCCTTCGACCGTCGCGACCAGCTCGGGGCCGTGCGATTCACCGGCAGTCAGAAATCGCAGCATCGGTTTGTGTCGCCTCCCGCGCGTATTCGTTCGAGCGGGCCTCCATCACCCGATTCAACCAGACTGGACGCGCCCGCGAAAGCGGTGGATCGATCGGGCAAAGCCGGGACTCGGCGGCCTGGCGGCTCGCCGCATCGCTCGCGCGGGGTGTAAGTTGCATGCGCGCGGCCGGTTTGGGCGGTGCGCAGAGAGAGTCAGGATGCAGGCCAATGTTGTGATCGTCGGGGCGACGCGCGGATTCGAAACGCTGACGTATTCGATTCCGGCGGCGCTCGACGGGCTTGTCCAGCCGGGGCATCGCGTGCTCGCGCCGCTGCGCTCGCGCAAGGTGACGGGAGTGGTCACCGAGGTCGGCGAACGACTTTCGACAGGACAACTGAAGCCCATCCTCGAAGTCCTCGAGCCGCGGCCGCTGTTTGATCGCGCGCATCTGCAATTGATGGAGTTCCTCGCGTCTTACTACATGGTTTCAATTGCGGACGCGTACCGGATCGTGATTCCCGCGGTCGCGCGGGTCGAGTCGAGGACTGCGTATCGGCTCGCGACTCCCCCCGACGAGCTGGCGCGCGCCGCGTTCACGCGAGTCGAGCGCGCGATTATCGAGACGATCGCGAAACGCGCGGCAACGACGCGCAGGCTCGAGAAAATCGGCCCGCCCGGCGAGGTGCGCGCCACCATCGCCCGCTTCATCGCGAACCGCACCCTCGAGCGCCGCGACGCTGCCACGGGGAGACATCGCGATACGGCGGATTCGATCGCGCGACTCGCCGCAGGCGCAAGCATCGAGGGTGTTCGCGGCTCGAAGCAACGTGAAGTGCTGAGTGCGATCGCCAACGCCGGCGCCATGGGCGTGCGGGTCGTGGATCTGAAGGCTGAAATCGACGGAGCGAGCGCGGCGTTGAAGAGCCTCGCGCGTCGCGGGTTGATCGCGGTCGAGGCGGCGCGCGACGCGACAGCCCACAGCGTCGCGGTGCCCCAGTTCGATCTCACCGATGAACAGCAAATCGCGCTGGATGCGATTTCACCGGCCATCGAGCATCGGCGCTACGAAGCGTTTTTGCTCTGGGGCGTCACCGCCAGCGGCAAGACCGAAATTTACCTGAACCTTGCCGCGCGTGCGCTCGCAGCCGGGCGAAACGTTTTGATCCTGGTGCCCGAGATCGCGCTCGCCGACGAGATCGTGCGGTCGTTTCGCGCGCGTTTCGGTTCGCTGGTCGCCGTCGCCCACAGTGCGCAGAGCGTGTCGGAGCGATGGGCGAGCTGGATGGCGGCGATTGGCGGGCAAGCGCGAGTGATGATCGGTCCGCGCTCGGCGATCTTTGCGCCGATTCACGACGCCGGGTTGATCGTCGTTGACGAGGAGCACGACACTTCGTACAAAAATGAGGAAGGAATTTACTATCACGCACGCGATCTCGCGGTCGCGCTCGCGGGATTTTCGAAATGCCCCATCGTGCTCGGCTCGGCGACCCCGTCGAGCGAGTCGTATGCGAATTCGCGGCGCGGACGGTACCGGCTGATCCGGCTTTCGCGGCGCGTGAACGATCGCGCGATGGCATCGGTCGAAGTCGTCGATATGCGGCGCGAAGTCGCCGACGCGCGGATGCTGGCGGCGGCCAAGCCTGCAAATGGAGCGATACCGGCAGAGCCGAAGCCTCAAGCAGTGGAAGTTCCCGATGCGGTGCCGCTCTCGACGGCGTTGGCCGCGGCGCTGCGCGAAAATCTCGCGTCAGGCGGCCAGAGCATGGTGTTTCTCAACCGGCGCGGGTTTCACAATTTTCTGCAATGCCATATCTGCGGCAACGTGATCGCGTGCCCGAACTGCAGCGTCAGCATGACGTTTCATATGCGCGACCGCTCGCTCCGATGCCATTACTGCGGCAATCATACTGCGGCGCCCGACACATGCCCCGAATGCCATGGCTACGGGCTCAAGGGCCAGGGCTTCGGCACTGAGAGACTCACGCAGGCGTTGGCCGAGATGATGCCGGCGGCGAGGATAGAAAGAATGGACTCCGACACGAGCAGTCTGCGCGGAGCGCGCGCGCGGATGCTGGCCGAGCTTCGCGCGGGCGAAATAGACATCCTGGTCGGCACGCAGATGATCACCAAGGGTTTCGATTTTCCCGGCGTCACGCTGGCCGCGGTGGTAAACGCCGATTTGGCGCTGAACATGCCCGACTTCCGTTCCGCCGAGCGAACGTTTCAGTTGTTGACGCAGGTTGCGGGACGCGCGGGACGCGGCGAGCGTCCGGGCCGCGTGATCATCCAGACTTACGCGCCCAATCACTACAGCATCCGCGCCGCGAAAGATCAGGACTACGCGCGCTTCATGCGGCGCGAGCTGCAACTGCGCCGCGACCTTATGTATCCGCCGTTTGCGCGCCTCGCGATGATCCGAATCGAGGGCGCAGAGCCGCGCATTGTCAAGCGCGTGGCCGAGGCGGTCGCCAAATCGTTGGCCAAGGATTCGAAGCCGGAGGGAATCCGCGTGCTGGGACCCGCGCCTGCGCCGATCGAGCGGATCAAGCAGCGCTACCGGTGGCAGGTGATGGTAAAATCGCGCGAATTGAAACCGATGCGCGCGGCGATCGCCGCAATGCGCGCCGAAGTCGGACCGTCGGCAGAGCGCGACGCCATATATCTTGCGATCGACATCGATCCCGTAAGGATGCTGTGACCGAATGAACGCGACGAACGAACATCACCCGATGCCTCATGTGCCACGCGCGCGTCACGCCTTCGATGTGAAGATGAAGGACGGCGCGACAATCCACGTTCGCCAGCACGGTATCTCCGGCGCGCCGCGCCTCGTGCTCAGTCACGGCAACGGGCTTGCGATCGACGGATATTTTCCATTCTGGGGACCGCTGCGGGAGCGCTACGAAGTGATCGTCTTCGACTTCCGCAATCACGGGCACAACCCGTTGCATACCGCCGAAGGGCATACGTGGCAAAACTTTGTTGCCGATATGGACGCGGTCTGGCACGCGATTAATCGCGAGCTTGGCGCCAAGCCTGCCGCCGGGCTGTTTCATTCGCTGTCGGGCGTCACGGCTGCGATGCATGCGCTCAAGTATGGACGGCGATTCGACGCGCTGGTGCTGTTCGATCCGCCGGTTTATCCGCGCGAAGGGCATCCTATCCAGTACCTGCAGCATTCCGACAAGGAATCGCTCGCCTCGCGCGCGGCGCGGCGCCCCGAGCGCTACAAGGATCCGATGGAACTGGCGAAGCAGTTCGGCAGGCGCTTCAAAAGATGGGTGCCGGAGGCTTACGAACTGATGGCGCGGGCGACGCTGCGGCACGATCGCGCGAGCGGCGATTGGATTCTTGCGTGCCCGCGCGAATACGAGGCGCAGGTTTTTTCCAGTGCTGCGAATCCGGATCTGTGGCCGCAGATGGCGCATTGCCCGGTGCCGGTAAAACTCGTGTGCGGAGATCCGACGCTGGAAGACGTGATGGCGCCGGCGCTGATCGGGCGCGCGATGGCCGAGGAGCTGGGGCTGCCGTACGAAGCGATCGCGGGGACTTCGCATTTTCTTCAAATCGAGCGTCCCGCCGAGTGCATCCGCGCCGTGGAATCGTTTCTTGCCCCGCTCGGACTCGCCGCGCCAGTTACCCTTTGATAGATTTGTAAACCCCGGTATCCGAGATGGCGCTGCTGAAAATCCGCAAATTTCCCGACGACTCGCTCAAGCAGCCCGCCGCCCCGGTCAAGAATATCAACGGCAACGTCGAAGGGCTGATCGACAGCATGGTGCAGACGATGTACGCCGCGCCGGGCGTGGGTCTTGCCGCGCCGCAGGTCGGAGAATCGAAGCGGATAATCGTGCTCGATACCGACCATGAAAATCCCGGCAAGCATCTGCTGAAACTCATCAACCCCAAGGTCGTCGAAGCCGAGGGCAAGATCGTTTGGGAAGAGGGGTGCCTGTCGGTGATCGATTACACCGCCGACGTGGAACGCGCGGCGCGCGTGCTGGTGCGCGCGTGGACGCCCGACGAGAAGGAGATCGAGATCGAAGCCGACGAGCTGCTCGCGGTGGCGTTGCAGCACGAGATCGATCATCTCGACGGCAAACTCTTCATCGACCGCATCAGCCGAATCAAACGCGAACTCTACAAACGCAAACTGAAGAAGTTAATCAAGGAGGGCAAGGCCGAAAGCCGGCGCCCCTCCACGGTGCGGATCTAAAATCGCCGCGTCACTAAAGATTGTTTTCATGGGCACGCCGGCGCTGGCGGCCCATATACTGGAACGGCTCGTAACGGCTTCGGGAGCCAACTTCCGCGTGGTCGGAGTCGTCACGCGTCCCGACCAGCCGCGAGGGCGTGGGCTCGGCACAGAGCCGAGCGCGGTCGGCGCGCTCGCGGAGCGCCGTGGAATTCCGACGCTGAAGCCCGTCAAAATTCGCACGCCGGAATTTCTAAGCGAGCTGAAAGCATTCGCGCCCGATCTCCTGGTGGTGGCTGCTTACGGACGCATTTTACCAAACTCGATTCTCGACGTTCCGCGAATCGCGCCGATGAACGTGCACGCATCTCTCCTGCCGCGCCATCGCGGCGCCTCCCCGGTCGAAGCTGCGATCCTGGCGGGTGACGCCGAAACGGGAGTCACGATCATGCGGATCGTCGAACGGATGGACGCCGGCCCGATGTATTTGCAGCGGAGGATTTCGATCGAATCAAGCGACACGCAAGGGACACTGAAGGAAAAGCTCGCCGAGCTTGGTGCGGACGCAATGCTCGAGGCGATCGATCTGGCTGCGCGCGGCGCTCTGGTCGAAACACCGCAGGACGAAGCGCTTGCTACCTACACGGCGCAGGTCGAAAAGAAGGATGCGGTGATCGATTGGACGGCAAGCGCCGCGCAGATCGAGCGGATGACGCGCGCGTACGATCCGTGGCCGGTGGCGCGGACGCGTCTGGGCGGCGACGAAGTTCTCATCTGGCGTGCCGCGATCGAAGACCCCGGTTCAAGCGGGCATGCTCCCGGCACGATCGTGAGCGTGAAGCCGAATCCCGTGGTCCAGTGCGGAGCCGGACGACTCAGGCTGCTCGAGGTGCAAGCTGCCGGGCGAAAGAGAATTCCCGCGGCTGATTTCCTTCGCGGCAAACGCGTGGAAGCCGGAGCGCGATTCGGCGCATGAGCGAAGAACAGGAGAAAATGCGGCTTGCCGGGCGATCGAGCACGCGCACGGACGAAGGGCTCGCGTCGCGGCTGACGGCGGCCGAGATTCTGTATCGCGTCGATCAGGAGGCTGCCTATGCCGACGTTCTGCTCGGCGGGCGGCTGCCCGATTTTCCGCCGGCCGATCGCCGGCTGATCACGCGGCTGGTGCTCGGGACGCTCGCGTGGAGGGGACGCCTCGATTACGAGTTGGCGCATCTGACGGGACGCAAGCTCGAAGGGATTCAGCCCGCGGCGCTGGCGATCATGCGGATGGGGCTTTTTCAGCTTCGATTTCTTGACCGGATTCCACAGCATGCGGTGGTGGACACTGCGGTCAGCATTGCCAAACGAATTCCCGAGGCGCGCAACGCGTCGGGCTTCGTCAATGCCGTAATGCGCCGCGCGACGCGTGAGACCGCGCCGATGCCAACGCGGGAGCGCAACGAAAAAAGTTTTCTCGCAGTTGCGTATTCGCATCCGCGCTGGATGGTCGAGCGATTCGTTGATTGGTTCGGCGTCGAGAATGCCGAGCGCCTGATGACGGCGAACAACGACGCCGCGCCCAACGCGATTAGGCTCAATCTCGCGCGCGGATCCCGCGCAGAGATAATCGAGAAACTGAGCGCCGACGGTTTCGGGATCGGCGCGCCCGGCCGCGCGCCCGAGACGATCGTGCTGAACAGCGCGCCGCACTTCGAGTCGCGCGCCTATCGCGAGGGCCTGTTCCACGCGCAATCCGAGGCGTCGCAGATGGCCGCGCGAATGATTGCGCCGCGTGCGGGCGCGACGGTCGTGGATTGTGCGGCGGCGCCGGGCGGCAAGGCGACCCATCTGGCGGAGATGGTGGGAGAGCGCGGGCGAGTGATCGCGGTGGACCTCAATCTGGGCGGACTCAGGAACGCGCGCGGCCTGGCGCGCCGACTGCGGCATCGTAATGTCGAGTTTGTTTGCGCCGACTTGACGGCTGCGATACCGCTGGCGCCCTCGAGCTTCGAATCGGTGCTCCTCGATGCGCCGTGCACGGGAATCGGGACCTTGCGGGAGCATCCGGAGATCAAGTGGCGGCTCAAGCCGGGCGATCCGGCGCGAATGGCTGCGATACAATCGCGAATGCTCGAGAACGCGGCGGCGCTCGTGCGTCGTGGCGGAGCGATCGTGTATTCGGTTTGCAGCATCGCGTCCGAAGAGGGCGAAGGCGTGGTCGATGGATTTCTCGCGCGCCACGGCGATTTCGAAATCGATCGCGGCGTAGCGGCTGAAGGCGTGCTGAAAGACGTGATCGACGCGCGAGGATTCATGAAGACGCGGCCGGACGTCGGCGGCCTGGACGGTTTTTTCGCCGCGCGCCTGGTTCGCAAATAGTTAATACAGGGTGAAAATCGCATAGGTGCTTTGACGTTTGGCGGCGATGCGATAGTAATCTGTGCGATTAAAGTCGATGAGCAAATCTTCACAGGCGGATCCCGCCGACAAAATAGCGCCGTCGATTCTGTCCGCTGACTTCGCGCGGCTCGGCGAAGAAATTCACGCGGTCGAAAAGGCGGGCGCCGACATGATTCATTTCGACGTGATGGACGGGCACTTCGTGCCCAACATCTCGATTGGAATCCCGGTGCTGGAGTCGGTGCGCAGGATGACGAAGCTGCCGCTCGATGCGCATCTGATGATTTCAGAGCCGGCGCGATACGTCGAAGCGTTTGTGAAGGCGGGCGCCAATTTAATTTCAGTGCATTGCGAGGTTTGCACCGACATCCCCGCGATGGCGAAGCGAATCCGCGGCCTCGGCGCGCGCGCGTCGATCGCAATCAATCCCGAGACCGACGCCGACCGGGTGATGCCCTTCGCCGAGCATCTCGACATGATCCTCGTGATGAGCGTGCATCCGGGATTCGGCGGCCAGGGTTTTATCCCGGCCGCGCTGGACAAGTTGCGCTACATCCGGCGCGAGTTGAAGCGGCGCGGACTCAGTATCGACGTCGAGATCGACGGCGGAGTGAAGCTCGACAATATCGCGGACGTGAAGGCCGCCGGCGCCAATGTGTTCGTGTCGGGCTCGGGAGTATTCGGCAATCCTGACTATCGTAAGATTATGGGCGAGATGCGCGAGCTGATTGCGCGCATTCCTGCGACAATCTAGGCAATTGCATGCGATTTCCAACGGACTCGCGCGGGGTCGTCTCGGATGCTATAACCACTCGTCTGTATTCTCCCGATCACGCTCAACCGGAGACGGGGTGTAGCTCAGCCTGGCCAGAGCACTGCGTTCGGGACGCAGGAGTCGCTGGTTCAAATCCAGTCACCCCGATCTTTTCAGTGAAGTTGCTCCACTAGGTCAGCTGCGACCGTGAACCTTGCTTCAGCCTCTCCGCGGGTTGCGCCTTCCTGGATGGCGCCTTGCTCATGGTGCGAACGTGATGATTGAAGCACTCCTGATAGTTGGCGCGTATCTCGTAGGCTCGATTCCGACCGGCGTGATCGTGGGCCGGATGCGCGGCTTCGATCCGCGCGGAGTCGGCTCCGGCAATATCGGGACGTCCAACGTCGCGCGCGCGGGCGGTGCGAGCGCGGCAGCGATCACGTTCGCCGGCGACGTGCTGAAGGGCGCGATTCCGGTGATGGTGGCGCAGGCGGCGGGATTTCCAATTGCGGTTATCGCGTGGACGGGTCTGGCGGCGTTTATCGGCTCGATTTGCTCGGTGTTTCTCCGCTTTCGTGGCGGCAAAGGCGTGGCTGCCGCGCTGGGAGTTTGGCTCGCGATTGCGCCGATGGTGATTCTGGTCGCGCTTGCGGTGTTTGGCGTGGTGATTGCGATTAGCCGAATCATGTCGCTGGCGTCCATGGGCGCGGCGATCGCGCTGCCGCCGACGGTCGCTGCCTTGGGGTTGCCGCATCAATACTTGCTGCTCGCGATCCTGATGACGGCGCTGGTCCTGTTTCGCCATCGCGAGAATATCCGGCGCCTGTCGCGCGGCGAGGAGCCCAAGTTCCAGCCCAAGCGGATCGACCGCACCGCCTCCAGCTAGTGCCTGCAGATTAATCGGACGCCCGCCAGTTAAGCATTGTGGAGGTTCCAGGAAGGCCACGCCGAGCGGTATCTGTGACGCGGTAGCGTGCATCAGCGGAAAATGCCCGTTGGCATCCTGCTTGCGTTGAAGATTGCGCTGGATGTTGCCGCAATCCCGCTGGATGGACTAGGTATTTGTCGGAGCCGTCCTGACGCACGCGTGAAACGGGGGGTCTTGAACCATCGGCATCCTAGGAGAATGGTTAAGGGAGGATGCGGTGCGGCGGGCCGGCATACGTCCCGCGCGGCCAGTCTGAGAAGAGACCGAGAGGAGACTTATGAAGAAAGTTGAGGCGATCATCAAACCGTTCAAACTCGACGAGGTCAAAGAGGCGTTGTCGAGTATCGGTGTGCAGGGTCTCACGGTCAGCGAGGTCAAGGGATTCGGTCGTCAGAAGGGGCATACCGAGCTGTACCGCGGTGCGGAGTACGTCGTGGACTTTCTGCCCAAGGTAAAGCTCGAGATAATTGTTTCGGACGAGTTGGCGGCGCAGGTCGTCGAGACCATCGAGCGCGCGGCGCGAACTGGCAGAATCGGCGACGGTAAAATCTTCGTGATGCCGATGGAAGAGGTGGTGCGTATTCGCACCGGCGAGCGCGGTGTAAACGCACTGTAGTTATTGCGCTGCGCAATCAGTCAGTTCTTCTGCCATTTCGGCACGGTTGCACGCATCCCGGACAACCCGCTCCGCGCCGATGTTCCCGCACCGCTGCCGGCGTTGTCAGTACACGTTATCGCTTGGGACGAAGCCGTTCAGGCCCTTGAATGCGCCGTCGAGGACCTCGATCTGCGAGCCTTTTTCGTCGCTGTTGATGATTCGCACCGGAGTGTTGTTGTCAACCTGCTTGGCGGCGAATCCTTCGCCAAGCCCTCCAATCATCCCACCGACTCCGCCTTGCTTTTTCAAATCGGTCAGTTTGGTGAACGTGTTCTCGTCGGGATAGACGGCGACGGTGCTTTCGCCGTTGTGCGCGACCAGCTTATGACCGCATCCCGCAATCGCAAGCGAAGCTGCAATCGTAAATGCGCAGATGACGAGCCTCGAAATTCGCATCGAAAGTCCTCCTCGACCGCAGGCGCGACCGCGCCGGCCGCCTCATCCCATGGTCAGGACTTGTAGCACGAGCTTCGGGAAAACGGCCATACGCCGCATGCGCGCCGTTGCGAAAAAGCCGCTGACGCCTTCGGTGTCGCGCACAAATCGCGGTAATATCCAGCAAATCATAAAAATTGCGGGGCATTCGGGCCCATGATAGGCTTCACGATTCGCTCGGCGGGCAAACGCGCCCGGAGCAAAGCGTAATGCGAATCGGCCTGATCTCTGACACTCAGATCCCGGAAGCCTGCGAGCATCTCCCACAGAGGGTTTTCGAGGTCTTCGCGGGAATCGGCCTCGTGATGCATGCGGGCGACGTGTACGTAAACCGCGTGCTCGGCACGGCCGGAGCGATTTAGGAGGAATTTTTTGTTGTCCGCGGAAAACGCAGTGCCCGCGACCAAACGCGCGGTCACGATGGAAAAACTGGTCAACCTGTGCAAGCGCCGTGGAATTGTTTTTCCAACGAGCGACATCTACGGGGGACTCGGATCCACCTTCGACTACGGGCCGCTGGGCGTCGAGCTCAAGCGCAACGTCAAGGAGGCGTGGTGGCGTGAGATGGTGCAGTACCGCAGCGACGTGCTCGGGCTGGACTCGGCGATTTTTCAGCATCCGCGCACCTGGGAGGCGTCGGGGCATCTCAAGAATTTCACCGACCCGCTGGTCGATTGCAAAAACTGCAAGCAGCGTTTTCGCGCCGATCGCATCGAGGGCGACGGCTGCCCCGAATGCGGCGGCGAACTGACGGCGGCGCGCAATTTCAACCTGATGTTCAAAACGTTCATGGGTCCGGTCGAAGACACCGCGGCGGTTGTCTATCTGCGGCCGGAAACCGCGCAGGGAATTTTCTCGAACTTCGAGAACGTCGTCGATACGCAGCGCGTGAAGCTGCCGTTCGGCGTGGCGCAGCAGGGCAAGTCGTTCCGCAACGAAATCACCACCGAGAATTTCATTTTTCGCACCCGCGAGTTCGAGCAGATGGAGATGGAGTTTTTCGTTCGTCCCGATCGCGAGGAAGAAGAGAAGTGGTATCGCTACTGGGTCGATTTCCGATTCAACTGGCACGTCAAATTTGGAATCAAGCGCGAGCATCTGCGCGCCCGCGAACACGCGACCGATGAATTGTCGCATTATTCGAGCGGCACCACCGACATCGAGTTCCTGTATCCGTTCGGATGGGGCGAGTTGGAGGGCGTGGCCAAGCGCGGCAGCTACGACCTCGATCAACACGCGAAGTTCAGCGGCAAGGACCTGACTTATTTCGACGAGGAAACCAAGTCGCGCTTTCGGCCGTGGGTGATCGAGCCCGCGCTGGGGGTGGATCGCGCGATGCTCGCGTTCATGCTCGATGCGTACGACGAGGACGTGGTCGATAACGAGGAGCGAATCGTGCTGCGGCTCGATCCGCGCCTCGCGCCGATCAAGGTTGCGGTCTATCCGCTGCTGCGCAAGGCGGGACAGCCCGAGAAGGCGACCGCGGTGCGCGACGCGCTGAAACGTCATTTCACGGTCGCATACGATCAAGCGGGTTCGATCGGCCGGCGCTATCGCCGCCAGGATGAAGTCGGCACGCCCTACGGCGTGACGATCGATCATCAGACGATGGAAGACGACACGGTGACTGTTCGCGATCGCGACTCGATGACGCAGGATCGGGTGCCGATAGCGAGGCTGGTCGAAGAGATCAGCGATCGAATAGGCTGGACGCGCCAGCCGGCTGCGGGATTGGCATAAATTTCAAAATCTTTCCGCACGATGCGGAGACGGGAGAAACGGTTTCATATGGGTCGCATTCATCCTGAGATCTACTTTTTCGGTGCGGGCGTGGCGGAAGGACGTTCCGCGATGCGCAATCTGCTGGGCGGCAAGGGCGCGAACCTGGCCGAGATGGCGCGGCTCAAGCTGCCGGTCCCGCCGGGGTTCACGATCTCGACGCAGGTCTGCAACTACTTTTACGATCACGGCCACAAGTACCCGAGCCGGCTCGCCGAAGGCGTGGCGAAGAGTGTGACGCGAATCGAGAAGGCGCTCGGGCGCAAATTCGGCGACGCGAAGAATCCGTTGCTGGTGTCGGTGCGGTCGGGCGCGCGGGTTTCGATGCCGGGAATGATGGACACGGTGCTGAACCTCGGGCTTACCGACGAGACGATGACGGGACTGGCGGAAATCAGCGGCAACCCGCGCTTCGCATGGGACTCCTACCGGCGGTTTTGCCAGATGTTCGGCGACGTGGTGCTCAAGCTGAAGCCGGAGAACAAGAACGATCCCGATCCGTTCGAGGAAATTATCGATCGCAAGAAGGCGGCGTGCGGCGTCAAGAACGACACCGACCTGAAGGTCGATGACTTGCAGGAACTGGTTGGCGAGTTCCGGGCGCTGATTCGTTCGCGGGTCGGCCGCGACATCCCGCAGGATCCGCGCGAACAACTGTGGATGGCGATCGGCGCGGTGTTTGACTCGTGGCACAATGATCGCGCGATCACGTACCGGCGAATCAACAATATCCCGGGCGATTGGGGCACTGCGGTCACGGTGCAGTCGATGGTGTTCGGCAACCTTGGCGACGATTGCGCCACCGGGGTCGCATTCACGCGCGATCCCGGCACCGGTGAAAAAGGAATCTACGGCGAGTTTCTGCCCAACGCGCAGGGCGAGGACGTCGTCGCCGGCATCCGCACCCCGGAGCAGATAAGCCTGAAGGCGGGGCGCCAATGGGCCGCGCGCGCGGGAATCAGCGAGGCCCAGCGGGGGAAGCAGTACCCGACGCTCGAGGAAGGCTTTCCGGACGTTTACAAGCAATTCCTCAAAATCTCCACGCAGCTCGAAAAGCATTTTCGCGATACGCAGGACATGGAATTCACGATCGAGCGCAATCGGCTGTTCATGCTTCAGACCCGCACCGGCAAGCGAACGGCGCAAGCCGCAGTGCGAATCGCGGTGGATATGGCCGACGAGAAGCTGATCGATCGCAAGACGGCGTTGAAGCGCGTCGAGCCCGAACAACTCGAGCAGTTTCTGCATCCGCGGCTGGACCCGTCGAGCAAAAAGCACGTGATCGCGCGCGGACTGCCCGCGTCGCCGGGTGCGGTCAACGGCGAAGTGGTGTTCTCGGCGGATGAAGCAGTCGCCGTGGCGGCCTCCGGCCGCAAAGTAATCCTGGTGCGGCTGGAGACCTCGCCCGAAGACATCCACGGGATGCAGGTGGCCGAAGGAATCCTCACCGCACGCGGTGGGATGACCAGTCACGCGGCCGTGGTGGCGCGCGGGATGGGCAAGTCGTGCGTGGCAGGAGTCTCGGCGCTGGAAATCGACTACGGCGCCGGCACGCTGTCGGCCAAGGGCACGGTAGTCCGCCGCGGCGAGTACATCACGCTCGATGGATCGTCAGGCGAAGTGATCGAGGGCCGAGTGCCGACGGTCGATCCCGAGATGCCGTCGTTCTTCAAGAAATTTCTGTCGTGGGCGGACGCGGAACGCAAACTGGGAGTGCGCGCCAACGCCGACACTCCCAACGACGCCAGGATCGCGCGCGAATTCGGCGCCGAAGGAATCGGGCTGTGCCGCACCGAACACATGTTTTTCAATCCCGAGCGAATCTCGGCCGTGCGCGAAATGATCATGGCGGAGAACGCGGAGCAGCGCGGGCGCGCGCTTAAAAAGATCCTGCCGATGCAGCGCGAGGACTTCATCGGAATCCTGAAAGCGATGGCGGGATTGCCGGTCACGATCCGTTTGCTGGATCCGCCGTTGCATGAATTTCTCCCGCATGAGGACGGCGAGCTGCGCGACCTGGCCGCCAAAATCGGCACCACATTCGAGCACTTGAAGCAGGTGCGCGAGAGCCTGTTCGAGGTCAATCCGATGCTGGGGCATCGCGGCTCGCGGCTGGGAATCAGCTTCCCCGAGATTTACCAGGCGCAGGCGCGCGCGATTATCGAGGCGGCGTGCGAGCTGCGCAAGCAAGGCGTCAAAGCGATGCCCGAAATCATGCTGCCGCTGATCGGCGAGCGGATGGAATTCGACATTTTGGCGGCGCAGATTCGCGAAGTGGCGGCCGCGGTGTTCAAGGAACGCGGCATCAAGGTGCCATTCACGATTGGCACGATGATCGAAGTGCCGCGCGCGTGCGTGGTTGCGGATCAGATCGGCGCGGTCGCGGAATTCTTTTCATTCGGGACCAACGATCTGACGCAGATGACGTATGGAATCTCGCGCGATGACTCGGGGAAATTCCTCCCCGACTACATTCGTACCGGAGTTTACAAGAAGGACCCATTCGCGGAGCTCGATCCGGTCGGAGTCGGCGAATTGATGCGAATCGCGATCGAGCGCGGGCGCAAGGCGAACCGGAAATTGAAGATCGGGATTTGCGGCGAGCATGGCGGCGATCCCGCCAGCGTCAAGCTGTGCCATCGCCTCGGGCTGGATTACGTGTCGTGCTCTCCGTATCGGATTCCGGTCGCGCGGCTGGCGGCGGCGCAGGCGGCGATCGAGGCCTCGCAGAAGAAAGCTGCTTTCAAGGACGTGTAGCGCAGGGGTGACCCCTGCACCCACTGTTAAAACAAAGATGCGGGCTTCGCCCTGTTAGAACCGGTAAGGGGGGAAACAGGCGGCCGCGCGCTTTTTTTGTGTCATCCTGAGCGCAGCGAAGGATCTCGCGCGACGGACCGGGAAACTAGGCGAAGTAATCTTCGACGCGGATGGCGGAGATATCGAGCTGGTAAACGCGACCGTTGCGCAGGACCTTGAGATTGACGTTCTCGCCGGGCCGATGGTTGCGGAGCGCCTCGTAGAGAACCCGCCTTTCGTTCACGTCGGTGTCATCGATCGAAATAACCAGGTCGCCCTGTTGCAGGCCGGCTTTTTGACCCGGACCGCCGGGCATCACGCCCGCGATCACAACGTGGTCGCGCAGCGTGTATGAGAGCACGCCGAGCCAGGCGCGCGGTGCGGCGGTGGTGCGCCGGCCATGTTTGATCAACTCATCGCGGATGGCGAGGAAACATTCGCCCGGTACGCCAAGAATCGCGCGGCTCAACTCGGCGAAGTTCAAGTATGAAACGGCCACCACTTGCGCCTGAAGATTGCAGATCGGTCCGCCGCTCATCCCGATGTTCAGCGCCGAGGCGGTGACGCAGACGCACTTGTCGAGCACGAATTCCCAGACCGCGTCGAAGGGACCGAGATACGTGATGATGCCGCAATCAGCGCATCGCTTCTCGCCGCCGAGACTCGCGACAGTGAACGCCTCCTGCCCGACGACGCATTTTTCCGACGACGCGACTTCCACGCAGGGGAGTTTGTCGCGATCGATCTTCAGCAGGCCGAGTCCGGTACTGTAATCCTTGCCTACGATCTTTGCCTCGAGTTGCTCGCCCCCGGGCATCGTGACGATCACGTTTTGCGCGCCGAGCAACAGGTAGTGAACCGTGAGGATCAGTCCGTCGGGGCTGACTACCGTGCCGGTGCCGCGGCGGTCGGTGCCAAGGCCAATCGCGGTCGAGACATGCGTCGATGGGATGTGCGAGTGAACGCCAACGGTGGCGCGGAGAACTTTTTCCAGCAGAAATGGCGGTGCGTTCACGATGGATGTCCCGCGAATTAGGCTAGGACCGCGGACGTGGCGTTTCAAGCTCGATCGTTCAGAGCGTGTGGCGAAAAAAAAGAGGCGGCCCCTGACGAGACCGCCTCAGATGAGAAAGTCGAAGGGGTTTACTTCGCGCTCTTCACCGGCGCATCGGGCATCGCGGTTTCATTGGCGCGAATCGAAAGCGTCTGCAGCGCCTCGCCGAGATCGAGCTCGCTGTACTTCTGATTCGAATACAAGTCGTCGAGCCGCTTGACCGCCTGATTCGCAGTCACCTGGCCCATCGAGAGCTGTCCCGAGAGCTGATGGATAATGCGGCGGGCGCCCTTCCAATGAAACAGATCGGCGGCGGAATTGAGGACGTCGAGTTTGCCGACGCTGACCCGCATCGCATCGGAATAGCCATTGACGTAACCGTCCTTGGCTGGTCCATTGAGGCGGTTCCAAAAACCGCCATTGTGGCTCACGTTGGACGAAGCAAAAGCAACAGCCCAGCTAGCAACAAAGCCTAGCATCACACCGGCAGCGAATTTCTTCATTTCGCGATGGTTCTCCCCCGATTCGACGGCATCCTGTCTAGCAAAAGTACGTCGTAAGCGCAAAATTGGTTACATCCCAAATTGGGGCGCGTCGCAGGAACATTAATTAAGTAAAGCGCTCTAACCTGCCGAAAGCCTCTCCTACTCGGCCCTTTGACCTTGCCGAGGCATCCCCGCCACCCACAACAAACCAGAGTCTAGAACATTTCGAGAGCCGCGTAAATACGGGCATTTTTCACTCTCAAAGGGGGCGCCGCAGGATCGCAGGATTGAATGGGCGCGCGCGGCAGTGCCATGATCATCCCCGCTGGCCCGTGACGCGAATCCGATGTCCATCTACGAGCAGGTTCTCACGTTTATCCACAGGCCCGAGCATGAATCGTTCCAGCGGCTTGCGCTGGACATTTTTCGCCATCAATTCGAGGCGGTTGGCGCATATCGGCGCTACTGCGAGGATCGCGGCGTCGATCCTCGCGCGGTGCGGATCGTGGACGATGTCCCGGCGGTCAGCAATGTCGCATTCAAGTACGCCGACCTTGCGATCGACGGAGCTGTGCGGTCAGCAAAAGCAGCGATTTTTCTCACCAGCGGAACCACGCAGGGGCGGGAACGCCGCGGACGCCATATCGTTGCGCGGCCCGAGATTTATCGCGCGTCGGCGATCGCTCATCTGCGCACGATGCTGTTCCCCGACGCTCGTCGAGTGGCGATTCTCGCGATGCATCCGACTGCGGACGTGATGCCGGAGTCGTCGCTGGCGGCGATGATCGGCTGGTGTATCGAAGAATTCGGGACGCGCACGCATCTGGCGGCCGCATCGCGCGACCGTATCGATGTCGAGGCGGCGACCGGGTTTCTTGCCGACGCCGAGGTGCGGCCCGAGCCGGTCTGCATCCTGGGCACCACGGCGGCATTCGCGGCGCTGTTTTCCGAGCTTCGCAGCGGAGGCGTGAAGCTTCGGCTCGCTGCGGGTTCGCGAATGATGGACACCGGCGGGGCGAAAGGGCAGGCCGTACCGATGCAAGCCTCGGAGGTGATCGGGCGGGCGGGAGAATTGCTCGGGATCGCGCCCGCGATGGTTGTCAACGAATATGGG
>CABDYU010000039.1_pt1 | contig 24150 bp, 18 predicted proteins | sample 3132011 | NCBI WGS metagenome assembly CABDYU01 (sample SAMEA5534338, study PRJEB31848) | metagenome | biome: tundra; feature: field; material: soil | place: USA | collected 2013-05 | depth 0.45 m | reverse complement strand
GGATGAACGTCTCCGGCAGCGCCGTTCCGACCGCGGCGAGAATGCTTCCGACCGCGGCCTCGGCAATATGCAATCGATGCCCCGCCCATTCGACCCCATTGGTAAAAAGTTCCGAGCCTGCGAGGATTATCGCGAAGCTGAGCGTCAGGATTATCGCGTGTATTGCCAAAATTGTGCTCAAAGGGCGGCGCAGCAGCGTCGAGAATAGAGAGGTCCGCTCGCTATTTCCAGCGCGCACCCACTTTCCAGCACTTCGGTTCGAGTCAGAGGAAAAGATCGGCCGCAATGCAGCCAAACGGGCAAACGATGCGTATAATATCTCTAGCGGTCACTGGCGAGCGCGAATTCGCGATAAGGCCGCGCGGCGGAGCGTGATTCGCCCAATGATCGCGCGGGCGATGGTGCGTAAGTTGACTCTCAGCGAAGCGATCCTTAGACTTGATTCTTTGGTGTGGCTCACTTGCCTTTGTATTCTCGTCTGTATAAATGAGGCTACTTGATTCCCGGCTCGCGGTCGCAATGACGGCCGCATTGCGCGCCGATTTTCACGCATCGCATCGGCGGCCAACGCCCGCGCAAAACGGAAGCAAAACGAATGAAGCAGAAGTACGAAGGTAAAGACCTACAGGGTCTTGTCGATCTCGGCCGTGAGCAGGGCTACCTGACCTTCGAGCAGGTCAACGACTATCTGCCGCAGGATGTCGCTTCACCAACCGATCTGCGCGCCGCGCTGGACAGCTTCGAGGACCTTGACATCAAGGTGCTCGAGGAAGTCCCGACCGAGGGCGCCGACGACGTCGAGGTCGAAGGCAAGGAAGAGCCCGAAGAAGCGCCCGAGGCCGCGCCGGCGGCTGCAGATTCGCTTGGCGAGTCGTCGGACCCGGTCCGGCTCTATCTCAAGGAGATGGGCAACTTCCAGCTTCTCTCGAGGGAGCAGGAAGTCGAAATCGCCAAGCGCATCGAAGCCGGCGAAAACGAAGTCGAAGAGGAAGTGTTGGGCTCGCCGATCACGCTCGATTTCGTGATTCGAGTGGGCGAGCGCGTAGAGGCAGGCGAAGCCGATCTGCGCGATGTGTTCGAGGACGCCGCCGAGACGCCTGAAGATCCCGACGAAGAGCGCGGACCCGAAGCCGACGAGCGCCAGCTCAAGAAGTTGATGCTCGCGACCAAGAAGCTCACCGACCTGCGCACCAAAATCGAGGCAATCGAGGAAACACTCCGCAACAAGCCCGGTCCGCGCCGCAAGCCCAAGCTCGACAAGAACCTGACGCGTCTGAACGAGCGCGTGAAAAAGGAATTGCGCGCGATGGCGTTGTCGCGACGCCTGATGGAAGCGGTGATCGGCGAGATGCGCGACTTCCTTCAACAGTACCGCATCGCGCAGCACACGATTGCGAAATACGAGGAAGCGACCGGCCGCTCGCGCACTCACCTGCTCAAGGAAGCCGCCGAAGCCGAAGACCGCCGCCACGTCCTGAAAATAAACGATGTCCGCGAGAACCTGCTCGACATCGCGGCCAGAATTCGCCTGGCACAAAAGACTATTCGCGAAGTCGAAAAAAAGGCCAAGGACGACGGCGAGGATTACGCGCGCAAGCTCGAGACGATCGCCGCCGGACAGGACAAGAGCCGCCGCGCGAAAAAGGAACTGACCGAGGCCAACTTGCGCCTCGTCGTCAGCCTGGCCAAGCGCTACACCAATCGCGGTCTTGGCTTTCTCGACCTTATCCAGGAAGGCAACATCGGCCTGATGCGCGCGGTGGACAAGTTTGAGTATCAACGCGGCTACAAGTTTTCGACCTACGCGACCTGGTGGATTAGACAGTCGATGTCGCGTGCGATCGCCGACCAGGGCCGCACCATCCGCATCCCGGTCCACATGGTCGAGACCATCAACAAGCTGCTCCGGGTCACGCGCTTACTCGTGCAACGGCTCGGCCGCGAACCCGGCCCCGAAGAAATCGCGGAGCAGATGGAGATGCCGCTGGACAAGGTCCAGAAGGTGCTCAAGATCGTCAAGGAGCCGATCTCGCTCGAAACGCCAATTGGCGACGAAGAGGAAAGTTCGCTCGGCGATTTTGTCGAGGACGAACTCGCGCCATCTCCCGTCGAGGCGGCAATTCAGGGCAACCTTGGCGAGCAGACGCGCAAGGTGTTGGCAACGCTCACGCCGCGCGAGGAGCAAATTCTGCGCATGCGCTTCGGCATCGGCCAGAAAACCGACTACACGCTCGAGGAAGTTGGCAAACAATTCGCCGTCACCCGCGAGCGTATCCGGCAGATCGAGGCCAAGGCGTTGCGCAAACTGCGCCAGACCGGCAGGTCGCGCACCCTCGAGGGCTTCCAGGAGCGCGAGTAGCCGCCCGAAATTTCAACAAGGTGACTTAAGGGCTCGGATGCAATCGCATCCGGGCCCTTTTTTTGTGATACGAAATTGGTTGAGGCCGCCGGATTGAATTCATCCACGATGGTCTGATTTAAGAGTCTGTTACAGGCGCCTTCGCCCCCGGTTTTCACTCTTCGTTCTTCGACGCCGGCCGCATGGTCCTGATGGAGCGCAAATGAACGAGCAAGTTACTCGCCAAATCCTGTGGAACATTCCCGTTCCGTTCATCGTGCTGATGTACAGCCTGCTCGGGCTGCTGATCGCCGGGTTCATTTACGCCGCGGTCAGGTGGTACCGGCTGGTGAGTCTCGGCGTGTCCGACGATCGTCTCGATCATCCAATCGAGCGCCTGCTGCTGGCGCTGCGCGATTCGTTCGGCCAGGGCAACGTGATTCGCGAGACGTGGGGATGGATGCATTACGCGTTCTACGTCGCATTCGTCGGACTGTTCATCGGTACGACGATCGTTGTGATCAACAGCGACGTGCGCGATCTATTCGGTCTGTTCGGCCTCGACCTCTACTTCTACTACGGCGATTTCTATCTCTACTTCAAAGTTGCGATGGACACCTTCTTCATCCTGCTGATCCTCGGCGTGCTGATGGAAGGTGCGCGGCGCGCGATCCGCAAACCCAGCGTGCTCAATGAGCCGCCTGCGGAGAAAGTCCGGGACAATCTCGAGAACCGGCTCGGCTACTGGTTCCCGATGTCGATGATGGTGCTGGCCGCCGTCACGGGCCTGATGCTCGAGGGCGCGCGGATCAACGCCGCGCATCCCGCGTTCACCGAATGGGCATACGTTGGACGGGTGGTGGGCCGAATCGAGGGCGCGCTCGGCGCCGGCGCCACCTACCATCGATGGCTCTGGCTGGTGCACGTGCTGTTCGTGTACGCGCTGCTGTTCTGTTTTCCGTTCACCAAGCTGCGTCATTTGATCTTCGGCCCGCTGAATCTGTTCTTCCGTAACCTCGGTCCGCGCGGACGACTCGCGCCGATCAAGGATTTCGAAAACGCCGAGACGTTCGGCGTCTCGCAGGTCGAGCAGTACACGTGGAAGCAACTGCTCGACATGGGAGCGTGCCTGGAGTGCGGCCGCTGCACGATCAACTGCCCCACCGTCAACACCGGCAAAACGCTCAATCCCAAGTTTCTGGTGATCGAACAGCGCGAGCACCTGCTCGACAAGGCGCCCTTCCTGCTCGCGGCGAAGGCAAATGGCAAGCAGGGCGGCGGCGCTGAAGCGCCCGCATGGAACGGCCCTGACATGATCACGCAGGTCGCGACCGAGGAAGCGGTGTGGGCATGCACGTCGTGCGGCTGGTGCGAAGAGGGATGCCCGGTCGGCATCGAGCACATACAAAGAATCGTCGACATGCGGCGCTACGACGTACTGATGGAGTCGAGGTTCCCGACCGAACTGACGGGAGCCTTCAAGGGAATCGAGAACCAGGGAAATCCGTGGGGCCTTGCCCAGGAAAAGCGCGCCGAATGGGCGGATGGACTTGACATTCCCGAGATCGCCGCGCTCGACGATCCGTCAGAGATCGACGTGCTGTATTGGGTGGGATGCGCCGGCTCGTACGACGAACGCATCCAGCGCGTAAGCAAGTCGTTCGCGGCGTTGATGAAACAGGCCGGCGTCAAGTTTGCGATCCTCGGGCGCGAGGAGATCTGCACCGGCGACCCGGCCCGCCGGCTCGGCAACGAATACCTGTACGCTACCGTCGCGGCGCAGAACGTCGAGACGCTCAATCGCTACAAGCCGCGGCGAATAGTCACTCAATGCCCGCATTGTTATCACAACCTGAAGAATGAGTATCCAGACTTCGGCGGTAACTATACGGTCCTGCATGAAGCCGAGTTTATCGACGAACTAATCCAGGCCGGACGTTTGAAGCCCCGCGGCGAGATCAACCAGCGCATCGTCTATCACGACCCGTGCTACATGGCGCGCCACAATCGCAAATGGGACAGCGCACGAAGCGCGCTCGGCGCGATCCCCGGCACCGAGGTGGCCGAGGTCGAACAGTCCAAGAATCGCACCTTCTGCTGCGGCGCGGGCGGTGGATGCTTCTGGAAGGAGGAACACGAGGGCACGCGGATCAATGAGAAGCGCTTCGATCAATTGAACGAGGTCGAGCCCGAGTTGATCGCGGTGGGATGCCCGTTCTGCATGACGATGCTCGAAGACGCGGTGAAGTCGCGCTCGCTCGAAGAGACCATGCGAGTGCGCGATCTCGCGGAACTGGTCGCCGAATCCACCGGCGCAAACACAAAGTGAATAGCGCCTGCGCGAGCAATGGCCACCGGAGACGGGCACATGCATCCGCGTCAACAACGATGTAGTTTTTCGCGTTAGATCGAAACGACGAGCGGGGCCCGGACGGACCCCGCTCTTTTTTTGTTCAACTCACTCGCGATGGTCGAATGAATGCGCGCGCAAGTTCGCTGGGGCGACTTAATGCGCCGCCGGCGACGCGCCCGCACCCGGTGCGCCCGCACCTGGCGCCATCTTCATTGCGCCCGGTGCCATCTTCATTGTGCCCGCGCCCGGCCCGGCCGGCAGTTCTTTCTTGGTGAAGCCTGCGGGAACCTCGAAATCGGCGTTCGCCAACTTCTTTGATTCGATCTTCTCGACCATCTGGCTCATCACAACCGGCGGGCGTTTCGCCATCATCTCGTTAATCTTGGCCGCCTGCTCCGCCGCCATCCCCGGCATCGCGACGTGTCCCATCTTCATCGTCGAGTCAGTCGCGAGGGGCACTCCGCGTGGAATCTCGCCGCCGCTGGCCGGACTGGCGCCCGCGCTCTTGAGCTTGTCCCCCATATTTTTCTCGAACGCCGAAAACTCCTCGGCGCCAGGCGCGGCGGTCGAGAAGCATTCCTTGACCGTGTAGTCGCCCTGCATCAAGTGCCCGCCGCCGTTGTAGTCAGTGCACTTGTAGCCTGCGATCTCGCGCGTGGTGCCGGCCTTCTTGAAGTTCTTCGCCGCGCTCTGGCTCGCCGCCATCATCGCCCCCATCTGCCCCTTGGGCGGAAACTCGATCTCGAAGTAGCTCTTCGCCTTCGGATCGATCACGTACATCACCCCTTTGTCGAGGTCAGTGATGATCGTGTGAGTCTCGGTCTCCGTCTTCTGCTTGTTGCCCTGCACCGAAATGGTTTGTTCGGCGTCGCGAGTGTTGGTCCCATTGGTCACGTGCTGCTTCTGCGTGATGACGACTCCGGCGGCCGCGGGAAGCGCGGTCATTGCGAGCGTCATCCCCGCAACCAGGGCGGTTAATTTTCTCATAGCGATTGCTCTCCTTGTGCTCGTTGCATTTTCATCACAGAGTCGCGCCCCGCCGCTGCGGCGCCCGTCATATCAACGCGCTGCTGCACGACCATCCGATGTATCATCAGGCTCAGCAGCCCGAACAATACCCATACCATTTCTTTGATTCGGCGCAGAAACCCCACCACGAAGCCTATTCCCGGCGGGTAACCGAGCATCCCCAGAATCAGCGCCTTACCGCCCTCCTGGCTTACCAGCTTGGCTGGAATCAGAAAGGTCGCGCGTTCGATCAGCAGCCCAACCGCCTCGACCAGCAGCGCTGTCTGTAACGACGCCGGCTGATGCAGCAGCCGCAGCAGGATATAAATTTCGAGCGGCCCGAAACTCCACGCGGCGGCATAGCACAGGCACGACGCGGCGATCCGGCTGCGATGGCGCGCGTAAAGGTCGAGCAGCACCGCGTCGGCCTCGTCGGCGGACTCGCGGATTTCGTCGGTGTTGATTCGCGCGAAATCGAACTTGGTCGCGGCACGCCACAGATGCGAGAACGGCCGCTTCATCTGCACGAAAAAGAAGCCCCCCGCCAGCGCCAGCGCCAGCGCAAACCCGCCCACTATCGACCAGTAGAGGTTGGCGGCTACCGGTATCAGGCGCAGCGATATCACCAGCGCGATCGAGAGAAACACGATCTGCCCGACCGCTTCGGCCAGCGATGCGACGATCACCGTCGCCAGCCCCACCGGCATGCGCAGTTTCCCGCGCACATCCACCGCCATCACGAACTGCCCCCCGAGCTGCGCCGACGGCGTCACATAGTCGATCGCCTCACCGCCAATTCGCGCCGCAAACAACTCGACGAATCTGAGCTTCGGTGGATAGTCCTCAATGGTGACCCGCCAGCCGAACGTGTTTGCGATTCGCGCCAGCGCCTCCAGCGAAATTGTCAGCGCCAAGCCCCATCCTGCCATCCGCACGTAGCCGATCACCTGCCCCGGCCCGTAATGCGTCAGGAACCAGGCGTAAAACGCGATCGCTATAACGATGAAGTATGTCTCGACGCGGCGCATCGGCGGGGTGGATGGCCGCCCCTATGGACGGGCGGCAACCGATGCATTCTTTCAGTCGCGCCCCACCTGCGCAACCGGCCCCTGCTTACGGCTCGTCGCCGTGCTGGAACAGTCGCATCAACTCCTCGAGCGTCGCCGGCGGCTTGCGCGCCGTCTCGAGCGTGTCGCGAACGTGATCGACCGACTTCATTCCGACCAGCGCCACGTCCACACCCGGCGTCGAGCGGGTGAACTGAATCGATCGCTGCGCATCGTTGGCGAAACCGCTGAACGCATTCGCGACGATTGGCGGCAGCCCGCGCGATAACTGCCCCTGCAGCAGCGTCGCGCTCGCCGAAACCGCGACTCCGAGCGCCTTCGCCGCCGCCAGCGTGATCGCGTTGCCGCCGTTCACAATTTGGTTCGATCGCGTGATAGCCTCCGGCATCGCGAGATTGTACGGCAGTTGGATTGCGCGAAAATGATGCGCGTCGCCGCCGACCTCGCGCGCGATTCGCATCAGCTCGTCGAGCGAGAGCCATCCGCGCTCCGTTTGCGCCGCCCGGTAGCCGTTCCACGTCGCGGTCCCGTACACGCCGATCTTTCCGTCGGCCACCGCGCGTTCCAGGAACTCGAAAATCGTCGCCATTCGGGCCAGGAACTCTTTGCGCTCGATGGCTTCGAGCTGGGTCTCGGGATTGTGGATGTAATAGATGTCGATCGTCTCGAGATTGAGATTCTTGCGCGACAACTCCAGCATCGTGCCGATGTACTTCGGCGTCATGCAATGGGATCCGTCAACCAAATCGGCGGGCGCGACGATTCCCGTCTTCACGTAATGCTCTTCGAACCACGCGCGCGGATTGGCCGGCACGCCGCCGTCGAACGTGATGTAACCGCCCTTGGTCGCGACGACCACCTGCTCGCGCGCGATTTCGCCCTTTTCTTCCATTTCGGCAATCGCTTTGCCGATATTCCGTTCGCTGCGCTGGAAGCGGTAATTCACCGCGGTATCGATCAGATTGATTCCGCCGCGAAGACTCGCCTTGATCGCCGCTTCGTAGGCCCGATCGGTCTCGTCGTCGGGGTCGCCCAGGTATGTGCCGATTCCGATCGATGAAACCGACAGCCCGAGCACCGGCCGGAAATTTCCCGGCAGCTCCGGGAACCGGCTCGCGTATGCGGCCGTAGCTGCGGCGGTCGCGCGCCCCTTAAGCATCATGCCGTTTCTCCCGCGCGCCGTCGCGCGCCGAGTAAAATACCTCATCACCGTCGTCGTCGATGCGCTTGAAGAAATCGGCGGGAAGTTGTCTGTGCATGGTGAAATCCTGTTTTGAGGCGCTGTTGACAGGTTACTTTTATCGTTAAAATTCAGGTATTTAGCGCAACTTTAAGAGAATTTTGGGAGCATCGTTGACATCGTTCGAGCGTGGCATCTAAAGTAAAACACTTTTACAATACGTACTATGCCAATCTACCAAGTTGTTGGAGAGCTTGTTCGCTGAAAAAAATGGTCCGACGCGACAAAACCAACTACCTCATCCAATCCGTCGCCCACGCGTTCGATGTGCTCGAACAGTTCTTCGGCGATGTCGATGAACTGGGAGTAACTGAACTTTCCAAGCGGCTCAAGCTGCATAAGAACAACGTCTTTCGAATCCTCGCGACGCTCGAAGCGCGCGGCTATATCGAACAAAACAAAGCCACCGAGAATTATCGCCTCGGCATCAAGTGTCTGCATCTCGGACGCCGTTACATCCATCATATGGGTCTGGTGAGGCAAGCGCGCCCCATCCTGGCCGATGTGGCCCGCAAATGCCGTGAAAGCGCTTACGTCGCGATCGTCCGGCGCGACGGCGTCGTGCCGCTGGAAGCGGCCGAGGCCGAAGATCGCGCCGTGCGCATCACGCCGCCGATCGGAATTACCCTGCCGCTTCATTGTACCGCAGCCGGCAAGGCGCATCTTGCCTTCGACGCCGAGGAGCAGCTCAAGTCGGCGTTGCCCGAGACGCTGCGCCGCTTCACCCCCAGCACGATTGTCGATCGCGCAATTCTGCTCGCGCAGCTAGAAGCGGTCGCACGCGACGGTTACGCGGTGGATTCGGGCGAGTTCATCGAAGAAGTGTCGTCGGCCGCGGTGCCGATACGCGACTACACGCGCTCAGTGGTCGGATCGATCGCAGTCGCCGGCCCGACCTATCGCATCGGCCCGGAGCGAATCACCGCCGAAATAGCGCCAAGCCTCCTCGAAGCGGGCCGCGAATTGTCGCGTCGCCTCGGCTACAACGAGTGACAGGGGTGACCCCTGCACCCAATGTTACGGCCGCCCGCCGTTGGCGGGCGCGGCATGAAGGAAGAATCACCTGCGCGGTGGGCGGCAGGGGCTGCGACCCCTGCACCCGCAGTGAGAAGACGCGAAAATCTGCGCAGCGCATCTTTTCGCGACTACGCGATGGGCCGTTGGCACGGCTGGCCAGTGAAAAGAGTAGGGGTGACCACTGCACCCGATGATAAGAACAGATGCGGGACGGAGTTTACCCTGAGTACTCGAAGGGTCCCTGTTAGAACTTTTTCTTGTGTCATCGCCTTCTTGTGTCATCCCGAGCGAAGCCGAGGGACCCCGGGTTTTTCCTCGCCCCGTCGGGAGAGCTTTGCGTAACCGGATGTTGGTTACGCGCTGGCGCGCGAGATCCTTCGCTGCGCTCAGGATGACACAAAAAAAGCAAGCAGCGCTCGTGTCATTCTGAGCGAAAGCTGCTGTGATTGAGCCGAAGCCCTGAGCGAAGCCGAAGGGGAAGAATCCCGGCTCCTAATTACCTCGCCCCAGTTAGGGTGTTGCGTTCCGCGCGACTTCGATTCTCGCCTCGCCCGCTTTGTTGCGGGAGAGGCCGCGCCCCTGGCGCGGGTGAGGGTTGTGCTTTCACGGGAGGTGTCACAGACACACGGTGGCCGGCCGCCCGGCGGCCGGTAGGTGAGGGTGCAGGGTCGCTGTTGAAGCGCGGAATCGTCGGCACGTACCACAATGTCAGCAAGAAATATCTGCCGCTGTACCTTGCGGAGTTTCAGTTCCGCTTCAACAATCGCCACGAACCAGACATCTTTGGGAAGGCGATAGCAGGTTGCTGAGACACGAACACTGGCGAATGTCTCAGCTATCTGAGAACGTCGCCAGGGAGCCTGTTCAGTTGGAGCTATTCTCGTCATACGGTAGCACCTCGATTAAGGGCCGATCCCAATAAGGGGGCCTGTCATCCATCCTAACCTTGAGAGAAATGGGCGCTCCGTTCGTTACCTGGATGTCAAACCGAAACGTCATATGCTTCTCCTCACTACGCTTCCGAAACATGGCGCTAGTGCGGAGCATTGGGTGCGCGAGGCAGGGCATGATTTCCTTTTCATCAGAGTCTGTGCAGAAGACGTTCAGATAAGGGCCGATTCTTGGTTCTATGGTGATCGGGCCAACCCTGCCGTCGGCCCACGTCAGAAGAACAGCTTCATTGAACAGCGTCGGCTTCCAATGTCCATCGATCTCTCTGTAAACCGCCAACAAGTGGCCGGTGCAGTTAGGAACGGGGCTTGAGCAATCCGGGAAAACACGGAAAAACATTTTCACCCCGACAATACCTTCCATCGGACTCGGCTGCTTGAATGGCATACGGTTCTCGAATCGAAGCGTAATTTTCGGCATCAAAATTAGATGATCCGCGCGCCATGCGTAGTACCCCGCAATCACAAGCACCCAGAGGAAGACGGCTACCCTTATCCACATGGGCGGCTCTCCGAGATACCACCATGCGACAAATGGCAGGGCAGGAATTGACAAGAAAAAAATATCGTTCCAGTGGGTTGATTGACTTGAGGTATTCCGGAAACAATTCCAGCGTCCGAAGGCGCTGCTTCGCGAACTCCCAAAGGTTCTCAACCAGTGTAGGTTCGGCTTTAGCCATCGAAGCCCCCTGACGGTAAGATTTTCTCTGCGCCGTTCAAGGGTAGTAGGGTAGCGGCGAAAGCGCTTCCCGTCGACATCCGGATATTCGCCTGAAATAACGGGCGACGTAGGATCCGGGTTCCTTCCGCTGCGCTCAGGATGACACAAAAATCAAATTCTGAGCGGAAGCTGCCGCAGCGAAGGATAGCGGAGCCGGGGTCCCTCCGCTTCGGTCGGGATGACGGAAAGGAAAGAGCGCGGAGAGTAAAACCCTCACCTACCTCGCTGCGGCCGGACGCCGTGTGCCCGTGGCACGTCCCGTGAAATCTGCACCCTCACCCGCGCCGGAGGCGCGGCCTCTCCCGCAACAAAGCGGGCGAGGCAATTCATCAGCAAAAAAATTTCGGATCCGGGGTCCCTCGGCTTCGCTCGGGATGACGCAAAGAAGCGATGATCTTGCTTTGCGCAACGGCCGGGGCATTAGCGTGGTTTGACTAAGTGGCGGGGCGCTGTTAGAAATTTTTACGTTCCTCGGCGGTATTCCCGGGCGACCTCGTGGGTTTTCGGATTCAACCGATGCATCAACGAATGCGTGGAGTTTAGGCTTTGAAGATTCTAGTACCAATCAAGCGAGTTCCCGATCCCGCCACCACCATCCGCGTCCTTCCCGACGGCAGCGGTATCGCCACCGACAACGTGAAATGGGTCATCAACCCGTTTTGCGAAATCGCCATCGAAGAAGCGCTCCGCATCAAGGAGAAGCAGACCGGCGAGGTCATCCTGGTCACGGTCGGCCAATCCACCTGGCAGGAGCAATTGCGCACCGGGCTGGCGATGGGCGCCGACCGCGCAATCCTGGTCAAGACCGACGCCGCGCTCGACTCGCTCGCAATCGCGAGAATCCTTGCGAAAATTGCCGGCGACGAGAAGCCCGACCTCGTCATACTGGGCAAGCAGGCGATCGACGACGACTCGAACCAGGTCGGCCAGATGCTCGGTGAGATGCTGGGATGGCCGCAGGCGACATTCGCATCCAAGATTGAGATTGCGGCCGACAAGATTTCGGTCCTGCGCGAAGTTGACGGCGGTCTGGAGACGATTGGGTTCAAACTTCCGGCCGTCATTACTGCCGATCTGCGCCTCAACGAGCCGCGCTACGCCTCGCTGCCGGGAATCATGAAGGCGCGCAAGAAAGAAATGAAAGAGATTGCGGCCGACAGCCTCGGCGTCGATCTCGCGCCGAAGCTGAAGACAAAGACTCTTGCCGCTCCGCCCAAGCGTCAGGGCGGGCGCAAGATCGCGTCGGCGCAGGAGATGGTCTCGCTGCTTCACACCGAAGCAAAGGTTATTTGAATCCGACTTTTACGATCGCGGACGGCGGAGTGAATTGACATGGGTGACGTTCTGATTTTCGCGGAGCATGAGGGGGGACATTTCCCCAAGTCCACGCTGACTGCGGTTCACGCGGGCCTCGAGCTGGCGAAAAAGCGCGGCGGCAAAGCGATCGCGGTGGTGGCGGGCGACGCGCCGGAGGCGGCGGCGGGCGAAATCGCCAAGTACGGCGTCGCCAAGGTAATCGCGCTGGCGCATCCCGCGTTGAAGAACTATCTGGCCGACGCGCACACGCAGGCGCTGGCCGCATTGGCGAAAAAGGAAGGCGCGGAATTTGTAATCGCGACGGCGACTGCGATGGGCAAAGACCTGTTTCCGCGGCTGGCCGCGCGCCTGGGCGCCGGGATGGCGTCGGAAATCACCGCAATCAACGACGACCAGAGCTTCGTGCGCCCGACGTACGCGGGCAACGTGATGGCGACGGTCGAAATCGACGGACCGATCAAAGTATTGACGGTGCGCGGCACCGCATTCGACGCTGCCAAGCCGGGCGGCGCCGTTGCGCCGGTCGAAAAGCGCAATGCCGAGATCGACGCGGGCGCTCTCAAGATGGAATTCGTTTCGTTCAACGCGACCAAGAGCGATCGCCCGCAACTCACCGAGGCGCGGATAATCGTTTCGGGCGGGCGCGGCCTCAAGGCGGCCGAAAACTTCAAGACCGTGCTCGAGCCGCTGGTCGACGAGCTGGGCGCGGCGATGGGCGCGTCGCGCGCGGCGGTCGATGCGGGCTTCGTGCCCAACGACCTGCAAGTCGGACAGACGGGCAAGGTGGTTGCGCCCGAACTTTACATCGCAGTCGGGATTTCAGGCGCGATACAGCATCTGGCCGGGATGAAAGACTCGAAGGTCATCTGCGCGATCAACAAGGATGAAGAGGCGCCGATTTTCGCGGTCTCCGACTACGGGCTGGTCGCCGACCTGTTCAAAGCGGTGCCCGAGATGACCGAGGAAATCAAAAAGCTCAAGCATTCGTAGTCCGCGCGCGCGGCAAGAAGCGTTTCGATGGCCGAACTGCAGCACAAATTCGTCAACAGCAACGGCCTCCGGATGCATTACGTCGAGGATGGCGCGGGTCCGCTGGTGATCCTGTGCCACGGATGGCCCGAATCGTGGTACTCGTGGCGCCATCAGATTCCCGCGCTCGCGGCGGCGGGCTTCCGCGTCGTCGCGCCCGATCAGCGCGGCTACGGGCATACCGACGCGCCCGAGCCGATCGAGTCGTACAACATCCTGAACCTGGTCGGCGATATCGTCGGGCTGGTCAACAGTCTGGGCGTCGAGACGGCGGTGATCGTCGGCCATGACTGGGGCGCGCCGGTAGCGTGGTACTCGGCGCTTGTGCGCCCGGACATCTTTCGCGCGATCGCGTTGCTCAGCGTTCCTTATTTTCCGCGCAATCCGATGCGTCCGACCGACGCGATGAAGGCGCTGGCCGGCGACCAGAATTTCTACCAGCTCTATTTCCAGGAGCCGGGCAAGGTCGAGAAGGAACTCGACGCCGATCCGCGCCGCTCGATGGCGATGATCCTCTACTCGGCGTCGGGCGATGCGCCGCGCAGCGGGGAGTTCTCGTTCCTGTTCCCCAAGACGAAAAAGTTTATCGAGACCGGCATGGTGCCGGATAAGCTGCCGGCGTGGCTCACTGAAGCCGACCTGGATTTTTTTGCCGGCGAGTTCAAGCGGGCGGGCTTTCGCGGCGGGGTTAACTGGTATCGCAATTTCGATCGCAACTGGGAGCTGACGCCCTTCCTCGACGGCGCGAAGCTGCGCCAGCCAGCGGTGTTCGCCGCCGGTGAGCATGACCTGGTCGGCAAAATGATTCCTGGCGGGTACGAGATGGCGGGTGCGTTCACTCCGAATCTGAAAAAGAAAGTGATCATCCCCGGCGCCGGCCATTGGGTGCAGCAGGAACGCCCCAAAGAGATCAACGACATCCTGATCGAGTTTTTGAAGGGTCTGTAGCAGGGGCGAACCCCTTGCACCCTCCCGAAATCTCCCGCAGGTTTCGGACTTCCCGTCGGTTAAGATAAGAGAAGATGCGGCCTGACGGTCTGTTCGAAAGGGTTAAGGCGGAGAGGCGGTTGTTCTCCGTCCGGGATACATCTCCCGTGAAAGAACGGGCGAGGTAAATCAGCAGGGGGAGCGGAATTAGGCGATGGTGCCGGAGGTGCGCAGGCGCTTCAAATCGGCGGGCGTGTAGCCGTGCGCGGCGAGGACTTCGTCGGTGTGCTCGCCGACCAGCGGTGGGCGCGTGATCTTGCCCGGCGTCGCCTCGAGCTTGGCGGCCAGCCCGGTCGTCAGGTACTCGCCGATTTCGGGATGCGGCATCCTGAGCAGCATCTCGCGCGCGGCGGTCTGCGGATGCTTGAACATTTCTTCGACGGTGAGAATCGGGCCCGCCGGGATGCCCTCGCGATTGAACAATTGGATCCAATGCTCGGCGGAATGCGGGGCGAGCGCGCGATTTATTTCCAGGGTCAACGCGGCGCGGTTTTTCAGCCGCCCCCCGCTGCTCTTGAATCGATCGTCGTCGGCGAGTTCCGGCCGTCCAATTGCGGCGACGAGGTTTTGCCACATCAGCTCGTTCCCGCATGCGATGTTGAACGGCCGATCGGACGCATCGAACACGCCGTACGGCGACACCAGCGGATGATGATTGCCGGCGGGCGCGGGAGTTTTTCCGGTTTCGAAATAAATTCCCGCCGACCAGGTCAGGATGCTGACGATGGATTCGAGCAGCGAAGTCTCGACGCGCTGGCCGCGGCCGTCGCGATGGCGCGCCTCGAGTGCGAGCAGGATGCCTTGCGCAGAAAAAATTCCGCCGAGCAGATCGCAGATGGCGATGCCCACCCGGGTCGGTCCGCTCTCGACGGTTCCCGTCACGCTCATCAGCCCCGACATCCCCTGCGCGATCTGATCGAAGCCGGGAAAATCGCGCAGCGGCCCGGTCGAGCCGAAGCCCGAGATGGAGCAGGTGATGATGCGCGGATTGCGCATCGCGAGCGTTTCGTAGTCCAGCTCGAGCGCTTTCATGACGCCGGGCCGGAAGTTGTCGACGACCACGTCGGCGGCGTCGATCAGGCGCATCAGGATTTCGCGCCCCTCGGGTTTTTTGATGGCGACCCTTAAACTTTTCTTGGATCGATTGGCGGAGAGAAAGAAGTAGTTGTCGGGACCTTTGCTGGCGCCCAGCTCGCCGCGCGGATTTTCGACCGGTTCGATCTTGAAAATCTCGGCGCCGTAATCGCCGAGGATTTGCGTGCAGAACGGACCGGCGAAATACCTGGTCAGATCGACAACTTTTATTCCTGCCAGGGGCGGCGGTTGCTGTACGGCCATGGCGGTAAACCTACTCGAAACTTCAGCGGAGGAGTTACGTCTAACAGAGGCGCCAGTGTCTTTTGTCACTTTTGGTCTTTCATTGGAATCCGGTGAATTACGCGATAATAATTGAGCACCAGCCATGAAATTGTCCAGCATGAAAAATAGCGCGTGGATGCTCGCGATCGCCGTAATCATCGTAGTCGCAGGCGTCTGGTATTTCTTCGGCCGCAGTTCGTCCGAGACACGGATCGTTACCGCTGCGGTCACAGAAGGGCCGATCGTGCGATCGGTCACGGCGACTGGAACGGTCAATCCGGTCATCACGGTGCAGGTCGGAACTTACGTGTCCGGACCGATCACGGCAATCTTTGCCGACTACAACGCATCGGTAAAGAAGGGTCAGGCGATAGCGAAAATCGACCCGCGTCCCTACCAGGCGACGGCCGATATCGCGCATGCAACGCTGGCGAACTCGAAAGCGCAACTGGGCAAGGACCAAGCCGACCTCGCGTACAAGAAAGTCACCTACGGCCGCAACCTCGAGTTGTTCAAGGCCGACGCGGTCTCGAAGGACGCGGTGGATTCGGCATACAGCGCGTGGCAGATGGCTGTCGCGCAGGTCAAGCTCGACAGCGCCAATATCCAGCAGCAGACAGCCAACGTGGCGGCCGCCGAGGTCAATCTCAATTACACCAATATCGTGTCGCCGGTTGACGGCACGGTAGTCTCGCGCAACGTCGATGTGGGCCAGACGGTAGCGGCGAGCTTTCAGACGCCGACGCTGTTTCTGATCGCGCAGGACTTGACCAAGATGCAAGTGGACTCCAACGTCAGCGAGTCCGATATCGGCTACGTGCGGGCCGGGCAGAAGGCGACGTTTCGGGTCGATGCGTTTCCCGACCGCGATTTCGTGGGCGTTGTCAACCAAGTTCGGCAGGCGCCGATCACGGTTCAGAACGTGGTGACCTACGACGTGGTGGTGAGCGTGGAAAATCCCGAGCTGCTGCTCAAGCCCGGGATGACGGCGAACATAACCGTGATCACGGCGTCGCGCGACAAGGTGGTGCGCGCGCCGATCGACGCGCTGCGGTTTGCGCCATTGGGACAACCGCCGGCGGATTCCGCGGCGCTTGGCGGAACGCCCGGCCGCCAGACCCGGGTCTGGGTTCTCGACAGCGGCAAAGTCTCGCCGGTCACCATCACCACCGGGCTCAGCGACGGGACCTGGGTCGAAGTCGCCGAGGGCGACGTGCATCCGGGAGAGCGCGTGGTGACGGACGAAGTCCACAGCGCGGGAACTGGATCGCACGTTGGCAGCTCTGTACCCGGAATGATGCGCATGCCCCACTAGGCGCGCGGGCGGTTATCCAATGCACAGCGTGATTCAACTGGTCGATTTGACCAAGACCTACGTGCTGGGCGAGGTCGAGGTCAACGCGCTGCGCGGCGTCAACCTGACGATCGAGCGCGGCGAGTTCGTCGCGGTGATGGGCGCGTCGGGCTCGGGCAAATCGACGCTGATGAACATGCTGGGATGCCTGGACCGGCCCACCAGCGGACGCTACATGCTGGAGGGCGAGGACGTCGCGCACCTCGACGAGTCGGAGTTGGCGACGATCCGCAGCCGGCGAATCGGGTTCGTCTTTCAAAATTTCAACCTGCTGTCGCGAACCTCGGCGCTGGAGAACGTCGAACTGCCGCTGTTCTATTCGGCCTGGACTCCCGACGGGGAGCATCATGCCGCCGAAATGATGAAACTGGTGGGGCTGGCGGGCCGCGAGCAGAGCCATCCCAATCAACTCTCGGGCGGGCAGCAGCAACGCGTGGCGATCGCGCGTGCGCTGGTGAATCACCCGTCGATACTGCTCGCCGACGAACCGACCGGCAATCTCGACTCGACCAACTCGGCCGAGATCATGGAGGTCCTCACCAAGCTCAATCGCGAACAGGGCCTCACGGTGATTATCGTCACGCATGATCCCGATATGGCGGCCTATGCGGACCGGGTCGTAACCTTTCGCGACGGGGCGATCATCTCGGACACGCGAAAGGACGGTGCCGGCGCTCGCGCTGGAGTGGGCGGCAACGCGGCGCCGACGACGGAGGCGTCGCAGCAAGCGGCGTCGATCAGGGATGAGGCGTGGACGTTTGCCAGCATGGCGGTGGTCGCGGCCGGACGCGCGATCAAGCGCAACAAGCTACGCGCGGCGCTCACGATGCTGGGTATTTTCATCGGCGTCGCGGCGGTGATCACGATGGTGGCGGTCGGCGACGGAGCGCGATCGTCGGTCGAGGCGCAAATCAACAGCCTCGGCACCAACCTGCTGATAGTGGTGCCGGGCGCGACCACCGCCAACGGCGTGCGCGCAGGGATGGGCAGCAATTCCACGCTTACGGTCGCCGATGCGCAGGCGCTTGCGCGTGGCGGTGGCCCGGTAGGGCTGGTGACGTACATGGTTCGGCAGGTGGCGCAGGTGGTCTCGGGAAGTCACAACTGGAGCACCAACATCCAGGGGACGACGCCGAGTTATTTTGCGATCCGGGACTGGCCGCCATCGATCGGACGCATCTTCACCGACTCCGAAGAAAAGGCGGGCGCGCCAGTATGCCTGCTCGGACAGACGGTGGTGAACAATCTGTTCGGCGAGGGACAGAATCCGGTCGGCGCGACGATCCGGGTGAAAAACTCCCCGATGAAAGTAATCGGCGTGCTCAGCGTCAAGGGACAGTCGAGCTACGGGCAGGACCAGGACGACGTCGTAATCGTCCCGTTCAACACCGCCGAGCGAAAAGTCCTGGGCGTGTCGTCGCCGTCGGCCGCAGTGGTGGCCGCAGTAACAGCGGCGGCCAACGCGTCCAACCGTTACGCGTCGGTACCGACGACCAATTCGGTTTACAGCTCGAGCACCGAATCGGCCAGCCCGTTCGGCAGCGCGCCAAAAATTACCGGCGTCGTCAATACGATGTTCATCAAGGCGAGCAGTTCCGACCAGGTGGACGACGCGGTTGCACAAATCACGCGCACGTTGCACGAGCGCCATCACATCCAGCCGAAACAGGACAACGACTTCACCGTGCGCGATCTAAGCGAGATAGCGGCGGCCTCCCAGAGCGCCACGCAGGCGATGACGATGCTGCTTTTGGCAGTGGCGTCGATTTCGCTGCTGGTCGGCGGAATCGGAATCATGAACATCATGCTGGTGTCGGTGACCGAGCGCACGCGCGAGATTGGGATTCGCATGGCGATCGGTGCGCGCCGCATCCACATCATGCTGCAGTTCCTGGTCGAGGCGATGATGCTGTCGTTGATGGGCGGGTTCGCGGGGATTGTCCTGGGCATACTCGTATCGAAGCTGATTTCGGCGTTGGCGCAATGGCCGACGCTGGTCTCGCCGGTCGCGGTGGTGGGCGGTTTCGTCTTTTCGGCGGCGGTGGGAGTTTTCTTTGGCTATTACCCGGCGCGCAAAGCGAGTCTGTTACACCCGATCGAGGCCCTGCGCTACGAATAGTTCAGGAACGATATAACGGTTCCGCGCATTATTTTCATTTATTAGCCAGATAAATCACAGCTTTACGTCCCTCTAATAGCTCGAATAATAGCTCGAACCGGGCGGTGCAGAAAAAAGCTGCGCCGCCCGCGCTTTTCTACCCTCGGCAGATCAGCTTGTAGAGTTAAGGAACAATCTGATAATATAGTCGATATATACTTGACTTCAGGAAATCTCGTGGTCCACAATTAGAATCCTAAAGAGGGACAGGAGATTGTACTAATGGCCAGACATGCTTTGGGGAAGATGTTGCTCGGCGCGGGGACATTAATGCTCTTATGTCTCATCGTGGCTTCAGCGAATGCGACAGTGAAGCCAGGTGACGTCATAACACCTGAAAACGCGGCACAGGTGAAAGATCTGGTTTCGCCCGGCGTCTATTACGCAGTGACGCATGGAATGCACATGGAGATCGTCCCGAGCGAGCGGATCGATTGGCCGCCACCTTACAGGGAAGCGACGGAAAAGTACTCCACGCAGGTGCGCCTCTCCAGCGATCATCGCAGCCTGCTCGGCTACATCGCTGGCCAGCCGTTCCCGCTGATCGATGCGAACGACCCTTACGTGGGGACGAAAATCATGTGGAACAATGTGTGGCGGCCCATCTCGAGCGATGATTACGACCTGCGCTTCTTCGATTGCCAGAGCCAGTATGTTCGTCCGGGCAAGGACCAGAACGTGATTCTGGAGCTCGAGATCGGTCATTACGCCGGATACAACCTCTTCGGACGGACCGAAGTCGAGCCGATGCCGGTCGATCCGGACTACAAGGCGTCGGGGCGCATGTGGTTGTTCGGCCTGTACCCCTTTCTTGCGCCGGAGGCCCAGCGCGGCCAGGGCCTGATCCGTTATCGCTACGCGGACCCGAACCGCGGCGACGACGCTTGGGATTGGCAGCCCGGCACCCGTCGTGTGCGGCGCCTGAACGAGGCGATAAACAGCAGCGCGACGGGAGCGCAGACCTTCGATCCCGACCACTTCGCGGGCTTCAACCCCAAGACCGAGCAGTACAACTACAAGTTCCTGGGTGAGAGGCAGATGCTCGCCAGCGTGCATGCGGAGCATTCGCCCGAAGTGACTTGCCCCTACGATGGCGGTGCGACCGCATGCCCCGAGGCTTGGGAGTTGCGCCACATGTACATCGTCGAGGCGACGCCCCGGCGCGATCTCGGCGAGGCAGGCGGCGCGCTCGACAAGTTGTCCAACGTCTATGTGGACACCGAATTAACGTTCGAGCCGTACGTCGACACCTACGACCAAAGTGGACATTTGTGGCGCGCGCACATCGTATGGCTGGCCTATCGCGACCGCCCGGTGCCGGACGCCCGCGTTGCGATTTACCCGTTCAAGCGGGAGTTCGTTGTAGGTTCGTGTTCGATCGACATGCAGGGTAACTACTCATCGATGTGTTACCTGCCCGGCCAGCACACGCCTGAGCACGAATGCTGGTACATCAACATGGGGGCGGTCGATAAGGATTTCTGCTCGGTGAAAGCAATGGTGGCCGCAGCTCCTTAAGCCCAAGCTTTAAGCAGCCTGATTGATTGCTGAAACAGGCGCGGAGCAAAACGGTTAGTCGCCGTGACGCTCCGCGCTTTGGTTTTTCCACAGCGCGCGAAGCTCAATAGTTTACATATGCCGGATCCCGGAATATATTCCGCGCATCGCGCGATTGCGGTCTTTGCACCCCAAGCGCGATGGCAGAAAAGGTCCCGTGTCCGAAGCCGGCGCGGATGCGCCTCGCAGGTCCAACGAGTCGCTCTGCGCCGGCAACTTTCCCGCCGCACCAGCGCATCGCCGCGTAGCCGAGTCAGACTTTGAAGCGGACATGAATCATGTCGCCGTCGCGCATCACGTAGTCGCGGCCCTCGAGTCTGAACTTGCCGGCCTCTTTGACCTTCGCGTCGGACTTGTGGATGGCAAAATCCTCGTAGCTGACAACTTCGGCCCGGATGAATCCGCGCGCGATATCAGTGTGGATTACGCCGGCGGCATCGAGCGCCGACTCGCCGCGGCGCAGCGCCCATGCATGCGCCTCGGGCTCGCCGGCGGTGTAGAAAGTGATCAGCCCGAGATGATTGTAGAGCGCGCCGATCAGCCGATCGCGCGCGGGCGCGTCGAGTCCCGCGTCCTTGAGCATCTCCTTTTGGCCGGCCTCGTCGAGTTCCCACAATTCCGACTCGAAAGCGGCCGCAAGCCTGAACACCTCGAGTCCGTGCGCGCGGACGGCGGCGCGCTCGGCGCCGGTGACATCGGCGGCGGCGCGTTCCATCTCGCAGTTGACGGTGACCAGCGCGGGCTTTCGCGAAAGAAACCCGAAGCTCGAAAATGCTTGCCCCTCCTGCGCCGTCAGTTCGAGCAGTCTCAGTGCTTTGCCGTCGCCGAGCCATGCAATCACTTTCTCGAGCGCCGCGCGTTCGAAGTCGCTCCCGCCCTTCTCCTTCTTCAGCCGCTCGAGACGGCGTTCGGCTTGATCGAAGTCGGCGAACACCAGCTCGCCCTCGATACTTTCGAGAGTCGCGACCAGATCTTTTTCCATGCCGGCGAATTGCGGAATCACGATCAGCAGCGCGTCCATGTCGCGCACCAGCGGCAGCAGACTCGGATCGAGCGCAGCGCCCTCCTTCTGCTCTTTGGGATTTGGCGCGAAGTCGAGGATGGTGAGCTCGACCGGGATCTTTTTCTTCGAACCGTACGCTGATTCAAGAAAGTCGAGACGCGGATCCGCGACCTTGATTTGTCCCGGTCGCGCACGATTGCGGCCCTCGGCCGTGCCCGGAATCGGCGCGAGTCCGGTCAGTGCGTGAAATACGGTTGATTTCCCGGCGCCGCGTGCGCCGATTATCCCGGTCTTCAATTGATCCCACCTCGATCTGCGGGATTCTACACCACCGCGATTCGGGAGTAAGCCCTTCGCGGAGGAAGCGCATCGGAGGTCGACAGGCTAACGCGAATCTCGCGCGAGCGGCGCGAATCCTGGAGGAGTTATATGAGCTGGAGAAGATCCGGGGCGGCCACGAGGTAAAACTCGCGGCCGCCCCGTTGTTTAGTTGTTTACCGGATCAGAACGCCACTACGATATTCGGCGTAAAGGAACACTCGTCCATCGTAAATCTCCTGACCCTGTGCCTGAGCGTATTGCCGACCTTGAGCGTGACCCTTATCCGATACACGCCTAACTTGAGCGCGCGGGGATTGCTAACACCGCCCCATTCCGCGTGGAACTGGAACGTCGGGCATGGCGCCGCTCCCGTTATCGTCTTCAATAGCGCGTTTTTCACGGTGCTGACAGCAAAGATTGCTTTCCACTGTTCCGGTGCAAGCTCGGTTTGCAGCTGGATTTTCTTCACCTTCGCCACCGGGACTCCGCCCCGAGTTACCAGCACGCGTATGCCGCGATGGACGGCCTCGCCGCAGAACGGCACTTGATCGGTCGTGGTGGCGCCTGTAATCGGGTCGTTGACATAAGTGACGTTTACGTTACCCGTGCTCTCGCGGGCGAGAGCGAATGGCTCGAAGACCAGGTCAAGATCGCCAGAGCCAAGTTGATCGCCCGGCGACAGCGTTACCGGCAAGCCCGGAAGTCCGGTCAGCGAGTAATCCAAGCCCGGAGGTACGGTACTAGATTGGGTGAGAGTAACGCTGTTGACCTGCACCGGACACGTGCCGGCGTCCGTGATCGGAACACCCAGCTTCGCAGGACACGCCGCATTCTGCTGAATCACCGTCGGTGGAGTCGGCATGGGCAGCGTCGAAGGGTGCCGCGATCCGCGCAAATGCACCTGAATCGAGATCGTGTTCGAGCTCGGCCAGCCCGCGCGCAATTCCCGCCCTCGCCAGCCCGCAGAGTCTTTCTCGCCAGCGCCAGCTTCGCTAATCTGCTATACCCGTCGGCGGAGCAGCGCGATGGAGAGCCACCCTAGCTCAGTTGGTAGAGCAGCTGATTCGTAATCAGCAGGTCGCCGGTTCGAATCCGGCGGGTGGCTCCAAAAACCGTCGCAGGAGGATCGGTTATCGCGCGGCGGGCGCGAGCATCGCGAGCGCGATTTTGTGCAGCTCGCGATCGCCAGCGGCGATGATCTGCCCGCCGTCGTACGGCAATCCGCCCGACCAACTCGTCACGATTCCACCTGCGGCCTCGATGATCGGGATAAGCGGCTGGATATCGTAGGGTTGGAGGCTCGATTCGATCACCAGATCGATGAAGCCCGCGGCGAGCAAGCAGTACGAATAGCAATCGCCGCCGTAGCGCCTCATCCGCGCCTTCGACGCGAGCTGGCGAAACGCCTCGCGCTCGCCCGGGCCGGAAAACATCGCCGGATCGGTTGCGCAGACGATCGCGTCTTCCAAGCGCCGGCATTCGCGCACCCGAACCGCGTTGCTCGCGCCGCGACTCCTCAGCTCGGCGCCCAGGCGTGAACCTACGAACGTCTCGCCCGTGTACGGCTGATGCATCACGCCGATCACCGGGCGCGTGCCGTCGTTGAGGGCGATCAAAACGCCCCAATGCAGTTGTCCGATGATGAAGGCGCGCGTGCCGTCAATCGGATCGATGATCCAGGTCAGTTCATCGGTGCCGGCCGCGAAGCCGTGCTCCTCGCCGAGAATTCCGTGGCCGGGATAGACGCGATGAATCTCGTCGCGGATCGCTCGCTCCGCTGCACGATCGGCAACCGTCACCGGATCGTAGCCGGCGCCGGCGGTCTTGTTCTCGACCGCGAGGCGCACGCGAAAATACGGCAGGATCGTGCGTCCCGCGAGGTCCGCCAGATGGCAGGCAAAGGCGGCGTACTCTTCGATCGCGCGATCATCCATCGTCGGCACAGGCTGGTCTGCTCGGGAGCCGGCCCGTTACGGGACTTCGGTGCTCGCGTCCAGCCACGCGAACATCAGTTCGTTCACCATCGACGGATCGAGCGCGGCCGCGCCGCCGCCGTACACCGCGCCGCTGCGCGCGGGCGTCGCCGGCGGATTCTTCGCGTAATCGACCCCGGCCGCGATGTCTCTGACGAAACGCGCCGCTACTCCGGGGAGCGTCTGCGGCAAGGTGACGCACAGGTGAAAGCCCGCGGGCCGCTGCAGCCCGTTAAGCCGCCATCCACGCTCCGCGAGAAAATCGTTGACATGGTAGATGTCCACCTTGTCCGACGTAATCGCGATGCAGTAGGTCGGCTTGCCGATAATCTTGAGCTCCGGGATTTTTGCGACTCCCGACTTGATCGTGTCCGCCGCCTTCATGATGCGGCGGGTCG
>CABDYU010000015.1_pt1 | contig 27750 bp, 25 predicted proteins | sample 3132011 | NCBI WGS metagenome assembly CABDYU01 (sample SAMEA5534338, study PRJEB31848) | metagenome | biome: tundra; feature: field; material: soil | place: USA | collected 2013-05 | depth 0.45 m | reverse complement strand
TTTTTTTTGTGAGCCGTTGATCGCGCCTTTTCTGGTATAGCTGCAAACCCTCGATGGGGGTGTCCCCGCCGGGGGGGCGGGGTGCCCGATTCTGGTGCCAAACCAGTGCCATCCGCCGGTATCGCTCAGTGACATTAGCTGATTGCCTATGCGCGAAACCCCCTTGTGCCCGTTAGACTTGGTGGCACTCGACCATACTCAATCATGCTGTATGATTTCCCGCCTCTTCGTTCTCTCACGTCGGGAACGCGGGTTCGACTCCCGCTGGGATCACCAATCAAATCAAAGGTTTTTCCGCGATCGGCTGCCGCCCGAAGGCGTTTGACAGCCACGTTTGACAGCCACCGGATCCCAGACAGGCCGTAGTTGGGGAAACCGTGAGACTCTGCGCGTACTGTAAATCACCCGTAAGATGCTCGAACGCGACGGCCGCAAATGGAGAGAAGACGGAATATGACATCGCTGCGTGAAGTGTTGAAACGGGCCGAAGCGGACAAAGTTGCCGTCGGCCATTTTAATTTTTCGGACCTGGTCGCATTCAACGCGATCGTTGCCGCCGCGCGCGACAAGAGATTACCCGTGATGGTGGGTCTGTCCGAGGGCGAGCGCGAGTTCACCGGCGTCCGACAGGCCGCGGCGTTGGTGAAGGCGGTTCGCGACGAGTACGACTATCCGATTTTTCTGAACGCCGACCACACTCACTTGATCGCCAATGCTGAGGTGGCGGCGAAAGCGGGATTCGACGAAATCATCTTCGACGGCTCGGCGCTCCCCTTCGAGGAAAACATCGCCCAGACCAGGAAAGCGATCGAGGCGATCAAATCGATCAACCCTGCGATTCTTGTCGAGGGCGAGATCGGTTGGATCGGCGCGTCGTCGGCTGTGTTCGACAGGATTCCGGAGGGTGTCGGCGTCTTGACCACGCCGGATGAGGCGAAGCAATTCGTCGATGCTACTTTAGTCGATGTGTTGGCCCCGGCGGTCGGCAACATGCACGGAATGCTCGCAAGCATGGTTCACGGCGACGTGCAGAAACGGCTGAATATCGCCAGGATCGCGGAGATCAAAGCAGCGGTCCGGATCTTCATGACATTGCACGGCGGGTCGGGTACCAACGATGACGATTTCAGGCGGGCGATCAAGTCCGGCATGACCATCGTTCACGTCAACACCGAACTGCGGCTGGCATGGCGAAGGGGAGTCGAAGCGGGCCTGGCAGCGGAGCCGAACGAGGTGGCGCCCTACAAGATCCTGGGGGCCGCGGTCGAGGCAGTGAGAGAGGTGGTTAGTTCGCGGCTCGAGCTGTTCAGTTCAAGATAACGGCCTAATCGCTATTTGTCCGTCGGTAGATTGACAAATACCGCGGCCGTAACGACCGTAGTCCATAGACCATCGCGATCGCCGATTGCGGATTGCGTGATGTTTCGCGTCTGAACGATTTTATCGGACAGCTTCCATACGTCCTTGCGTTCGTCGTAACTGACGTTGGGGTCGAAGTCCACGCCGAGCGCGGTCGCGAGCATCGTGGCGGCGAGATCTTCGGCGTAGTCGCCCGCCTTCTCGTCGGTCTGCCCGAAACTCTTGTGCTCGGACAGATAGCCGTACTGATCCTTGTCGGCGGGGATTGCGAGGCCGACCGACGAGGCCATCAAGCGATGCGGTTCGTCGGTGGAGTTGTCGTACATGACGGTGTAAACGATCTGGCCGGGAGTCAGGGTCTTCAGTCCGTCCTGAATCGAGACGACTTTGCATCCGGGAGGAAAAATCGAGCTGACTCGAACGAGATTGAACTCGGCGATCCGCGCGTCGCGAAGCGCGAGCTCGAAGGAGGTGAGTTTCTCCCGGTGCCTGCCGACGCCCTTGGTCAGAAAAATACCTTTGCCTATCGGACCCATTTACTTTTGTCCCTCAATTCGATTTCTTCATTTACATAGAGCAAGCGCAAGCGTTTTGCGAGCTTACGCGGCGACGACCGCTCGTGAACTTTGTTCGGTGAAGCGGTAAGATGATGGCGCATAGAATTTCGCCGAGGTGAATCGTGATCGAGACGAATCCATTTGGAAATACGGGCCATCAGAGCACGCGGGTTATTTTCGGCGCCGCCGCGTTGGGCGGGATGGAGCAGGACAAAGCCGACCGGGTGCTCGAGGTGATCCTCGAATACGGCATCAATCACATCGACACGGCGGCGTCGTACGGCGATTCGGAATTGCGGATCGGTCCGTGGATGCGGCAGCATCGCCAGCGGTTTTTTCTCGCCACCAAAACTGCCGAGCGCACGCATGAAGGCGCGCGCGCGAGTCTCCATCGATCGCTGGAGAGGCTGCGGGTCGATCAGGTTGACCTGATCCAGATGCACAACCTGGTCCCGGAGGATGAATGGGAGACGGCGCTGGGAGCGCACGGCGCGCTCGAAGCGCTGGTGGAGGCGCGCACGCAGGGGCTGGTGCGGTTCATCGGAGTTACGGGTCACGGCTCGCAGGTTGCCGCGATGCATCGCCGCAGCCTGGAGCGATTCGCGTTCGACTCGGTGTTGTTTCCATACAATTTTACAATGCTGGATATCGGACAGTATGCCGCCGACGTCGAGGCACTGTTGAAAGTTTGCCGCGAGCGCGGTGTGGCGACGCAGACGATCAAGTCGGTTGCGCGGCGGCGATGGCAAAATGGCGGCGGCCCGAAATTCAGTTGGTACGAGCCGCTTCGCGATCGTGACGCGATCCGCCGAGGGGTCCACTTCGTGCTGAGCCGGCCAGGGCTGTTCCTGAATACCTCGAGCGACGCGACCCTTCTGCGCGATATTCTGGATGCGGCGAGCGTGAAAGCGACGGCGCCAACGCGCGCCGAAATGGAAGCCGACGTGGCGCGCTACGCGATGGAACCGCTGTTCATCCCCGGCGTGTCGGACACGATTTAACCGGCCGACTAAACGACTTTGCGGAAGGCGAGGGCGGGTGGAAGCCGGACCGCCTCGAAAATCGGGACGACGCCGCTCACTATGCTGACGGCCAGCGCGGCGATTAGCGCATTAAGCGATTGCGCGGGAGTGACCCACAGCGCGCCGTTGCCGCCGAGAGCGGCGCCGAGCGTGATGCCGCCGGAGAACATCCAGAGCGCGGCGCCGGCGCCGATGATGCCGCCGAAAAATCCGATCGCGCCGCATTCGCCGAACAACAGAAAGCCGACGGCGCTGCGGCTGAAGCCCAGCGCGCGCATCACGGCGACGTCGCTGATTTGTTCGCGGACCATCATGACGGTGGAGTTGGCCGCTACGAGCAAAACGGTCAGCAAGACGACGAGGCACAGCGCGAACACGATCGCTCGGATGTTGCCGATGGCGGAGAGGCCGGAGGAGAGCGCATCGCTCTCGGTCATGGTGCGCGTTTCGTAATCGGAATTGGCGAAGTGCTCGTCGATCTGTTTGGCGAGCGGGCCCATCGCGTCGGCGCTGGTCGCGCGCACGATGACGTTCCAGGCGATGTCTTCATCGGGCAGGCCGTGCGCCTTGCGCGCCGCCATCAGATAGTCGCGCCGAATCAGAAAGGTGTTGGGATAACGCCTGGACGCCATCTGGCCCAGGATGATGAAGGTCATCTCCATGTGGTCTGCGTCGGCGCCGCGGAGCGTGATGGTGTCGCCGATCTTCCAGCCGTATTTGCGCATGAGAATTTCGCCGACGATGGCGGTGCGCTTTTCCTTCGCGCTCGCCTCGCGCTGCTGGCCGGTCAACGCGTAGTCGGGGAACACGTCGCCTATCTGCGGACCGGCGCCGACGCCGAACACCGGCTCGCTGACATCGCGCCACGTCGCGAACCATCCCGTGATCGCGACGCACGCCGCGACGCCGGGCATTTTATTGATGTCGTCGCAATAACGCGCGGGCAGATCCTCCCACGGCGCGGTCTTGTTGCTGATTATGAGACGGAGCGTGCCGGACGCGTCTTTGACGACGCGATCCATCGAAGCCGGCACCGACACCAGGACGGTGTAGATGAAGGTGGCCAGCGCGATGGTGAGGATAGTCAGAATCGTGCGGCGCAAATTTCGGCGCATATTGCGCTCGACCAATTTGATCCAGTTGAACACGATGATTCCCGTTCAGACCGAGCGCAGCGATTCGACCAGACCGATGCGCGAGGCGCGCCACGCGGGCAGCAATCCGCCCAGCGCGCCAATCGCAATTGCAGCGATCATTCCCGACACGAACGCGCCCGCAGTGAGCCGAAACCTGAAGATGAACTCGCCGACGTTCATGAGCTGGCTGGCCAGGCCCGTCGAGTACGCGACCAACACCCCGAGTATCTCACCGAGCACGCCGCCGGCGAGCGCGAGCACGATACTCTCGATTACGAAACTCGCGAGCACGTTGAAGCGGCTGAAGCCCAACACTCGCAGCACGCCGATCTCGCTGGTGCGGCGCGCGACCGCGGAGTACATCGTGTTCATCGCACCGAACACCGAACCAATCGCAAGAATCAGCGCAACGATCAGGCCGAGCGCGCGCAACTGATCGACGAACTCGGTTTGCTTCGCGTAAAATTCCTGCTCCGACATCGTATCGACTTTGACCCGCGAATCGGTCGTCAGCGACTTGGCGAAGTCGGCCTGGGTGCCGGGCTTGAGGACGACGTGAAGCACCTCGAAGCCGTTGGCGACGTGGATATCCTGGGTCAGGATGTCGAGATCGGTCAGCACTTCCGACTCGCGGGCGCTGTCGTGATCCGAAAAGATGCCGGCAATTTTGAAAGTGCGCCGTCCAAATTTGAAATCGCTTCCGACTGCGAGGTTATGAAACCGCGCGGCCAGCTTGCGGCCGACGACCATCTCGGCCGTGCCGCGGCTTGGCCAGCGCCCGCTTTCCAATCGCATGTCGCGATGGACCTGGTAAGCGATTGGATAGACGCCGCGAAGGAGCGTGAAGATCGCGCTGGAAGGGGGCGCGTCGGGCACCGGATTGAAACCGGTGATCACCTCGGGCGAGACCAGCGCCTGGCCGTCGCGAGTCGTCTCGATCTGCGGGCGGCTCTTGATGATCTCGTATTGCTCGCGCGAGATGAAGCTGCCGCCCTCGTTGGCCGTGCCGCGGCTCAGCACGATCCAATTGTCAGTGATCGCGCTTCGCATCACAGTCGCGCGCAGGCCCGCGATGAAGCCCGACAAGATGAACAGGAGCATCACCACGAGCGCCACCACCGACGCCGTCATCACGCTGGTCGCGCGGCGAACCATCAGGCTGCGCAAGTTGTAACGAATCGGGATCAATTTAGCCCCCGGAAGTCATGCCGGGTAGATCGGATATTGCCCGAACTGGAAAAGGCCGAATTCTAGACCGTCGCCGCGCGTGTTCCTAGAGGGAGATCGAGCCGGCAGTGGCTCAGTTTCGATACGTCAGACGAAGCGGCTAGGAATTCTTCTTCAAATTTTCCGCGAACGCGCGCTTGGCGGCGGCGATGAATGCGCGCACGCGAGCCGGATCCTTTTTCCCGCGATTGCCGGGAACGTCAGTGTGCGTAAACGAATCGACGCCCCACGGCCTGACGGTGGCGATCGCATCGGCGACGTTGTCGGCGGAAAGTCCGCCCGCGAGGATCACCGGGATGCGCGAGCGCTCGACGACGGTGCGGCTGATCGACCAATCGTGAGTCTCGCCGGTTGCGCCGGCATACGGCCGGCCCTTGGCGCCCGAATCCAGCATCAGGTAATCGACGCAGTTCTGATGCGCGGCGGCCTCGGTGAGCGTTTCGCCGGCGCGCACGGCAATCGCGCGCATCAGCATCACGGGCGCGATGCGGCTGCGAATCCAGGCACAGTCTTCGGGCTCGATCTCGCGCGCGGCCACGTGCAGGACGTCGGGCCGCACCGCGTCAACCATCGCGCAAATCTCGTCGCGATCGTCCGACAGCGACAGCGCGACACCGCGCGAGCGCGGGCGTATCGCGCCGAGAATTTCGCGCGCTGCATCCGCGCCAATTGCTTCGGGCACGACACCCGGCTCCGCAATGACGAGGCCGATCAGATCGGCGCCGGCGTCGGCGGTGGCAACCGCGTCGGGCACGGAGGTCATGCTGTAAATCTGGACCACCATCGGCTTGGCTCAGAAGTTGCGGCGATACGTGACGTAGTTCGCGCAGACCTTGGCGCCCAGCTTTTCCGCGGTGCGGCGCGACGGCCAGTTGTCGTCGAGCACGAGCGTGTAACTGAGATACTTCGAGCCCCCGCGGATCAGGTGCAGGTACGCATACGACGCCATCGCAAGGTTGACGCCGCGGCCGCGTGCCACCTCGAGCACGCCGATGCCGAGAAAGTTTAGTTTCTCGTGATCGCCGAGCTTGCGGCCGGGCTTGAGAATTGCGCCGTCGGGAGTGCCCGGAGTAACCATCAGGGCGCCCACCGGTTGTCCGTCGCGATACGCCAGCACCGAGGTCTCGAGCGCGCCGAACACCGCGAAGAGCTCGAACAGGAATGCGAGTTCGTCGGTGCTGAACGGCGTCGCGCCCCAATGACGCGCGAAGGCGGTGTTCCAGGTGTGCTCGAAATCGCGGAGTCGGCGCGCGACAGGCAGATCCTTCAGCGCAACGATTTGGAAACCAGCGCGGCGGCTTGCTTCCAGTGCGCTTTCGTAGCGCGCGACCAGTTCCGGGGTCACCTCAATTTTATAGTCAACCCATCCGCGCTCGGTTTCGAATCCAGCGTCCTTGAGCAACGCGTGGTAGTACGCGGGATTCTGGCGCGCGATGTCTGGTGGCAGGGTTTCATAGTCGTCGATCACGAACGGAAATTCGAGCAATCCGCAGCCGGCTCGCGCCGCCGTCGCGCCATTCGCCTTCATCCACTCAGACGCCGCGTCCATCATCAGTTTGACGGCGTCGCGCGTGCCGGGCATTGCCTCGAACATCACGATATGCCCGAGCGGTTCGTTCCAATGGCGTTGATAGGGGCCGTCGATTATCGCGACGGCGCGCGCAACGATATCGCCATCGACGCGGGCGGTGAACGGCTGGAACTTGCGCCCGGCGGCGAACGGTCCATCGCCCATCAGGATCGGCAGCTGCATCGGGACCATCGCGGCCCATCGCGCGCTGCGGTATTCGTAAACTCGATGTTGAAAAAGAACGAACTCGGTGAGCGCTTCTTCGCCCGAGGGTGATTCGATTTTGACTGACAACTCGAGATTCTCCCGACGGGCCGACCAATCGCGCGCTTCCATTCAGGTTGCCGGATACCACGCGGGCGCGATGTCACCTTGTTTCCGATCTCTTCGTGCGCTAACCACTACGCAGGGGCGAGCGTAGCGCCGCGCGAGTGGAAACGTCAAACAATCGCCGGCCAATGGCGTCCCCAGGAGCGGCTGAGCGTCATGGTTGAAAAAACGATCGAGCTCACGGGCATCTCGGCCAACTCGGTCGAAGAGGCCGTGCAATTGGCAATTTCGCGCGCCGGCGTCACGATCGAAGGCATCCACACCGCTCATGTCGAGGACATCGCCGCAATGGTCGAGGCCAACCAAGTGGTGCGATGGAAGGTTCGGGTCAAAGTGACTTTCCAGGTGAAAGACGAGCTGCACGAGTGAGTAACTCGGCGAGTATCCGGATTGCACTGGCGAGGGTTGATCCGGTGACCTCCGGCCACGAAGGAAGGCGGCGGAGCGCAAGGACTTCCCGGTCATGCGCAACCTGCCATTTAGAGTAATCGATGGCGACGAAAATAGTTGAGGTTCATCCGGGTATCTACGAGATCTTTCTGCCGCTGCCGATGCGGCCGACGATCATCAACGTTTATTTGCTCGACTGTCACGGCGCATGGACGCTTGTCGATACGGGGATGAACTCGCCCGAAAGCATCACCGCACTCGAGGAAGCGGTGGCGGAAGTCGGGATCAAGATCGAGGATCTCGATGCGGTCGTCGCCACGCATCACCATATCGATCACTTCGGTGCGTCGGGCGAGATTCGACGCCGCAGTCACGCCACGACGCACATTCATCGCCTCGAAGCCGAGCGCGCCGGCAGGATGATCGAGTTCGGAAAGATGAGCCCTCACGATCGGCCCGAGTCGCGCGCGTTTTTCGTACGCCACGGATTTCCGATCGATCAACTCGCGCCCATTGGGATGCGCCCGGCGTGGATGGGAACGTCGATGTACGGGCCGGTCACGCAACCCGACAGGTTCATCGACGATCGCGACGTAATCAAAATCGGCGACCGTGAACTCGAAGTGATCTGGACGCCGGGCCATTCTCCGGGTCACAATGTGCTTTACCTGCGCAAAGAGAAGGTGATGATCGCCGGCGATCACCTGCTGCCTAAAATTACGCCACACGTGGGAATCTATCCGGACGCGGAGGGAACCAACCCGCTCGGCGACTTCCTCAACTCGCAGTTGAAGGTCCAGAACTTCGAGGTTGACCTGGTTTTGCCGGCGCACGGCGGCGTTTATCACGACCACCGTCATCGCGCCAATCAATTGATAGAGCATCACCGGTATCGAGAGGCCGAAATGCTTGATTTGACGCGCAAGGCGCCGCAGACGGCGTTCGAGATTGCGCAACAAGTATTTGGTGGCGAAGAACGACCCATATTCCACGTGATGGCGGCGACGTTCGAAACCCTTGCGCACCTGGAACTCGCCTGTTTTGAAGGCCGGGCTCGCCGGTCGGAGCGGGGTGAACGAACTGTGTTCCAGGCGTTATGAGCGGGTTACGGGGGGTTTGCTAATTTTTCCAGACGGTGTATTTTGGCCCTGCTCAAACGAGCGGCGGATAACCATGTCAGCTCGGTTAGTGGAGGGGTCCCTAAGATTGAAGGAGGATGCCATGAAACGGAAGATCGGATTGGCGCTGGCTTCGGGGCTGGCATTGTTGATCGCCGGTTGCGCGAGTCAAGGCGGCGGCGCTGGTGGTACGACAGGAACGGCGCCTGCCAACGCGCCAGGGGAGTCAACATCACGAAATTTCAACCTGTCCGTCAAGTGTCCCGGCGTGCACTACCTGAAGAAGAAGGGCTGGTCGGATCAGCAAATTATGCAGCAGGAATCGGTCGAGGCGCAGGACATTCCGGCTTGCGAGCAATGGGTTAAGGCGCAGCCCAAAGGTTACGTGCCTCCTCCGCCTCCGGGAACGCCGACGGCAGCGAAAGCTCATACCGGTAGTGCTCCGGCTTCGGCGCAGCAGTAATACGTCTGAGGGCGGCGGGCTGGTTCGCGCGAATCGCGCGGGTCTGAGCGCGTCCACATGAAAAAGCCCAAGCGGCGCGGCATCTTGCTAGAGATGCCGCGCCGCCTTTCTATTTTGCGTAATTTCAGTCCGTCGCGAATCGCGCCGAGCGAATGTTTCTAGCGAGCGTGGCCCGTCGCCGTGCGTTTTGCATCGCGACGTCCGGGTGCACTTATACGGCCGCTGCGGACCACTGGTGAGCGCCTTGCCAAGCGCCGCGTGGATTCGCCAGCAAGCTGCTGAATCCGCCAGTCGCGCAGACCCCTGTGCAGAAATTGCGGTTCGATTCCCAGCGTTTCGCAGACTGTCTCGAACGAGAAGGGGCCCTCTCCGCCTTCCCCGATTAGCCACTGCTCGGCCTCGCTGAACAGACGCTTGCGTGGTCCGCCCTTGGCGTCGGCGTTATTCTGGAAGCATCGAAGGGCGTCCTCCAGAATAGCCATCATCAGCTTCTTGACGGGCCGGATGTTACTGTCGTCGCGCCGACTGTCGTAAAACTGCTCAGGCGTCAGAACGTCTGGCACGAACAGATTCCCCAGAGCGCTATTTTCCCATTCCATCGTACTTTGTCCTCACCCGACAGTGCCTGCGCCAAAGCGGACTAAGGCCATCGCCGTCGGGATTCCGACCTTTGGTCGTTCAACAGCAGGATACGCAATGATCATGCCGAATTTATCGGCAAGTGCCCTAATACTAATTTGGCTTGCGTCTTAAGGCATCATGAACGCTAAGTCGGATCCCCAGTTATTGCGAAATCCCACGTATCGGCGATTTTTTCGCAAATCGCTCCGCATTATGCGAATTGTCCGGCCTCTGCCCGCAAGCTGACTCATTTGCGACATGCGTTACGATTTGGCCACAGACCGTCCGTTATTTGTCGCTCAGATGCCATAAGCAGGCTACCTCTCATGCCCGGGATCTTAAGGCGCTATGAGCGAATTTGGAAAGCCGGATTCAGAACCCGATGGCCGGATCAGAGCAATTCGGTTCCGCGCAATACCGCTATTGCACGGTGTCGGGGCCGCCGCCGGTGCTGGCCGGCCCACGCTTGCGCTCCTCGATCTTGAAGGTCAGTACGTCGAGCAGGCAATCAACACGATCCGTGAGCGCCTCGAGCATCGTTTGTTTCTCCAGCGGCGTGACGTCGAGATGAAAACACAGGAAGTTGATCAGCGCGGCGCCGCGCAGGCCGCGCTGCTCAACGATCGCGTGCCAAGCCTCATCCGCGGCCTCGCCCAGATAGCTGAACAGAATCTCGCGCAGCGCTTCCATCGTCTCGGCGTCGCAATCGAGCGCGTCGGGCCGAACTGGACACCAATTCACCTCCGCTTGCCGATACGAGCGATCGCGAATTTCGCGCACGATCCGAAACTCGCCAACGCCCTCGAGGACCAGATTGTAGCGTCCGTCGGCAAGCTCGATGAGGTCGCTGATTCTTCCCGCGCATCCGACCTCGAAAATATCCGCAAAGGCCTGGTAGTCGTGTTGCCGGTCGCCCTTGAGCAGCGCCATCCCGATCATCCCGTGCACGTCGGCGACGTCGGCGATCATCTCGCGATAGCGCGGCTCGAAAATATGCAGAGGCACGCTCAACCCGGGAAACAACACGAGGTTCGGCAACGGAAAGATCGGAATGATAGTCGGTAATGCAGCCACGTTTGTGGTCGGCGCCTGTTAGTCACGTTAGGGCCGTTACGATCCAGCGTCAAGGAAAACCGTCGCGGCCGCGGTCTGCTCGCGGCGGAGATCCCACCGGCGCCCGGTTTTGCTATGTTTCAGCCCGACGATCCTCGACTTCGAGGAGGAGCACGATGGGTAAGGCCGTCGCTGCCGTTTTCACCACGCACGTACCCCGGCTGATGATCGCCGATCCGGTGGCGCGCCGGGCGTACATGGGCCATCACGTGACGACCTTTTACGACGCGATGCCCAAGCTCGTGCGCGAGCGCCTGCGTCATCTCGAATTCGACACTTTCTTGCTAATCGATACTCACTGGCTCTCTACCTTGGAATACGTACTCAATGCGCACGAGCGGCTGTCGGGTGTGTTTACGTCGGAAGAACTTCCGGCGATGCTGCATGACCTCGAATATGACTACCGGGGCGACCCTGAGCTTGCGCGCGGAGTCGAGCTCGAGGCGCGCGAGCGCGGGATTCGCGCGATTGCGTCCGCGCATCGCAACTTGCCGGTGCACTATCCCACCCTCAACGTGATGCACTTTTTCAATCACGAGGCGCGCCGCCGGGTGCTCTCGGCCAGCGTGTGTCAAACGGCGTCGGTCAAAAACGATTTGGCTTATGGCGCCGCGATCGGACAGGCTATTTGGAAATCGAATCGCCGGGTTGTGATCGTGGCGTCGGGCGGAATGTCGCACAAGTTCTTGGACTACGATCGAATTCTCGACCGCGCATCGGCGTCGCCCGACGACATCGCTTCAACCGCCAATCGCCTTTACGACGAACAAATCATGGAATGGTTCAAGGCCGGGCGGCATGACGCTGTCCTCGCCGCCGCCGACGACTACCGCGCGCATTGCTCGCCCGAGGGCCGCTTCTCGCACTACATCACGATGGCCGGTGCGATGGGTGGCGACGCCTGGACCTGGCGCGGCGAGCAGTTCGGAAAATACGAGGCCGCGATCGGAACCGGCCAGACAATCTTTTTCTTTCAACCGTCTATCAGCGGAGCCGAGCGTGCCGCCGCCTAGCCCAATACCGCGCAGGCAGGAGAGCAAAAAGGGAAAACTTAATTGTATGCGGAACCCACCGTGGGTTCCGCACCTCCTTGGGCAGGGGTCACCCCTGCTTTTGACATTGGGTGCAGGGGTCACCCCCTCCCCCCTGCCCAAGCCCGCATCTTTGTTTTAACATTGGGCGCATGGGTTACCCCTGCTGATGGCGAGACTTCGAAAGGCGGCGCGAATCTGGGGAAATCCCAAGGCGCGCGAAATTGGCGAACGCGTACTAATCACGCCGGACGACCGCGTTTTCACCATCGATCCGCCGGCGATTTTCCGCCGCCGCGCACCGGTCGAAATTGAGATCGGCGCGGGCAAGGGCGAATTCATTATCGAGCACGCCGCCGAATTTCCCGAGCGCGACTTTATCGCGGTCGAACTCTCCGCGACGGTCACCCGCCTGCTGGCCGTGCGATGCGGCCGCGCGGGGCTCGATAATTTGCGCGTCGTCAGAATGGACGCGCGCACTCTCGTCAATCTGATGCTCCCGGACGCGAGCGTGAGCGCGTACCATATCTACTATCCGGACCCCTGGCCCAAGGAGCGCCACGTCAAGCATCGGCTGTTCACGCCGACGTTCGTCGCGAGTCTGTTTCGTACCGTCGAGCCGGGCGCAACCGCCTACGTCGCAACTGACGTGCGCGATTACGCGGGCGAGATCTTCCCGATGATGCTCGCGGCAGGGTTCATCCGCGCCGTCGAGGCCGCGCCTGGCGCGGAGCGAACCGGGTTCGCGCGCAAGTACGTGGCTGCCGGGAAACCAGTTTTTTCGGCTTCGTTTCGCAAGCCGTGCCATTCAACAAATCCCTGAATCTGCTCGGTTATCGCCGCCATGCCCCGAATCGGGATTCGGGCTCGGATTGCAATGCGCAACAGCGTTGTTTAACCTTTCTGCGTCTCTCTAAGATGAAACGATTGCTCTTGATACTGGTGGCTTTTGCTCTGCTGCCCGCGGCCGCTTGCAGTCTGCGCCAGAAGCCAACTGGCGAGAACTACTACGCGCAAGGCCAGCTCGATTTCGCGACCAGGGAGTACAAGGCCGCCATCGAAAACTATCAGCAGTTGATCGATAAGTTCCCGTTCAGTCCGTATGCCGAGGATGCCGAGATGAAAATCGGCCTCGCCCATTACCAGCAAAAGGATTACGCCGAAGCGATCGCCGCGCTCGACGATTTCCAGCGGATGCATCCGACCAGCAAAAACCTCGAACTCGTCACCTACTACATCGGGCTGAGTTACTACGATCAGATGGGCCGCGAGGACCAGGATCAAGGCAAGACCATGGCGGCGCTCAGGCGCTTCCAGGAATTGGAACAGCGCTTTCCGGAAGGTGACTTCGCCGAACTGGCGCACGAGAAGGTCCTGGTATGCCGCGAGATGCTCGCACGTAACCAGATGATCGTCGGCAACTATTACTACAAGCGCGCGAACTTTCGCGCGGCGGAGTCGCGATTTGCCGAACTGATGCAGAAATATCCGGAGACTCCCGTCGCCCCGGATGCGCTGTTCGAGCTCGGAATTTCGCTCGAGAAGGAAGGCAAGCGATACTCGGCGGCGCAGGCTTTCGCCGCCGTCAAGAAGCATTTTCCCAACTCCAACTACGCGAAAAAAGCCCAGACCGAGCTGGCCAAGCTCCACCAACCAATCGATACCGAAGAAGATCCGCTTCCACTGGTGCTCGCCGAGACCGGCTACGGCGGAAATCCCGATGATGCGAACGCGGACAAAGTTGTCGTGCGCCAGCGCTCCGACGTACGCGGTACCGATGTCGCGTCGGCCGCTGGCGGGTCGGCATACGGATCCGACGGACTGCCAATCCTCAACACGCCATCGTCGTCGCCCGCCGCGGGTGCTCGAGCACCATCGCCGGTTACACCGGCCATGATGCATGCGCCCGATGCGTCGCAGCCCGATCTTCCCATCCGAAAGCCCGGCGGGCCGGACGTGATGCGTGCGCCTGCCCGTATCCTGCCGGCGCCCACCGGCAGTATCGCCGGCGCCGCAAACGCCCAGGCGCACGCGATGACAGGCGCCGCCAGCTCGGCGCCGGAGCCGTCGTTGCATCAGATGGAGTCGGGCGCGGGCGCGCCGGCGTCTGCGCCGTTGTCGTTAAGCGAGCCGCCCACCGCCGGTCCCGCGACCCTCAAGACGATCAGGTTGTCGTCGAACGATCCGCCGCTGTCGGTGATTCTTGAACTCAGCGGGCCTGTCAGCTTCGACAAAAACCTCCGCAGCAATTCCGCCGGTTCGACCGCGACGGTTGTACTCAAGGACGTTACACCCGACTCGGCCCTGCAGACTCATCTCGTGTTCGACAAGTCGATTTTCAAGGATTGCAACGTCTCGAGCAGCTCGTCGGGAACGACCGTGACCCTGAACATGCAGCCGGTCGCGCATTTTGCGGTCGTGCCGCTGGCGGGGCCGCCGCGCCTGCTGGTGACGTTTACGCCGCAGGCGGGAAGCCTCAAGACCAGCGCCGCGAATTGACAAAATCCCTACGCGCGCCCGCCCCCGATCCGCCGCGTCCGCCGCGGTCATTCTAGAGCGAAGCGAAGAATCCCGGATTTTTTTCCTTGCCGTGTGCCCGTGGCACCACCCTGACAGGGCGAGGCCGACGCGAGTCATCGAGCGTCGGGAGCGGGTCCAAATTCCAGGATGCCTTTCTCGGCGCGCTCTTCTTTTCCGTAATCCCGACCGAAGCGCACCGCCCCCGGATCTTTTTCTTCGCCTCACTCCTCCGCTTCCCCTTCTGACAGGGCGAAGCCCGCATCCTCTCTTCCTCACTGGGTGCAGGGGTCACCCCTGCCCAAGGAAGTGTGAAACCCACGGTGGGTTTCACATTTAAGTTCTTCCCTTTGCTTCCTTGCTCTACGTGCGCAATCGCCCCCGTCGCCACGGGCCGATCACGCGAAGACTTCGTCGAACCTGATGCCGAGGAATTTGAGCACCACTTCGGCGTAAACCTTCAGCCCCCAATAAAAGCCCTCGACAGGCATTCGCTCGTCGGTGCCGTGATAGAGCGAGCCGAACGGGATGTGCGCATCGAGCTTGACCGGCGAGAATCCGTAACACGCGGCCCCGAGCTTCGAATAGAACTTGTTGTCGGTGGCGCCGGGGATCATCCAGGCAATCGCACGCGCGCCGGGATCGGCCGCCTCGACAGTCTGCTTGATCAACTCAAACAGCGCAGTCGCAGGACTCGTCTCCGCCGGTGGTGCGGTCTTGAGCAACTCGAAAGTCGGCTCGGGACCGACGATCTGGCGCAGCTCGGCCATGAAGCTCTCGGGATCTTCGCCGGGCAGGGTGCGGCCGTCCAGCACGATCGTCGCCTCGCCGGGAATCACGTTGTCCTTGTACCCGGCGCGCAGAATCGTCGGCGACACCGTGTTGGCAAGCATCGGCGCGAACAGCGGCCCGGGCGATTCGATCGGCACGCCCATCTCCTCGAGCGTCCGGCGCATAAGCGGCGAGACATTCGTGCGCATCGGCGTTTTCACGATCCTGGTGATCAACTCGGAAATTCTGGCGATCGCAGTGTCCGGGCGCGGCATCGATCCATGCCCCGGCATCGCGGTGACCTTCATCTTGATCGTGACGAAGCCCTTCTCTGCCACCTGGATCGGGTAGAAGCGGCGGTTGCCGAGATGAACGGTGAAGCCGCCGAGCTCGTTCAATACGTAAGCCGCGCGGACCAGTTCGGGGTGCTGCTCGACGAGAAATTTCGCGCCAAAATCCGAGCCGGCTTCCTCGTCCGCGACCGCCGCCAGTATCACGTCGCGATTCGGCTTCGCCCCCGCCCGCTTCATCGCGGTCATCATCACCATGTCCATCGCGCATTTGGACTTCATGTCGATCGAGCCGCGCCCCCATACGCATCCTTGCGCGATTTCGCCGCTGAACGCCTCGTGCGTCCATCCCGATCGCTCGACGGGAACGACGTCGGTATGCGACGAGAGCAGCAGGGCGCCTGCGGAAGAATCGGTACCCGCATAGCGCGCAACCAGATTAGCCCGGGTTGGTGCGCCTTCGCGGATCACGAAACTGATGCCATGAGCGCCCAGCGCGTCCGCAATATAATCGGCTGCTATTCGTTCGTTGCCCGGCGGATTGCTCGTGTCGAGCCTGACCAGCGCGCGCAGACAATCAAGCGCCTCCTGCTGGATCGCCTGCCAGGAGATTCTCATTGACCTGCCTCTTCCGGTGAATCCGAAATTGTCATAAAAAGCTACAACCTGTCACAACGCCGGTGCGGATATTTGAACGCCGATTATCGCTAGTAGAACGACGCGAAGAAAGTGCCTTGCGGACATGACCGCGGGCCATTTGGCGCCGGTTCACTTTCGATGAAATGGAAGAAATCCCGGTGACTCTTGAATCCGGGTTTCAGCCCGGGTTTTGGGGATGAACTATTCAGCCTGACCCCGGCCGATTTGGTGTGCTACGCGTATGGTATGGACAGCCGTCAGGATGCCCCATACTCGCCAGCCGCGCCCAAAATCGGCCGCCGCCCACTTGCGGCTGAAATAATTTTTGACGGAACGAAACTAGCCCTAGAGCGCATCCGTCCCAAAACCACTACGGATGGTATAAACCCGGATTTCCGTTTTCTAAGTGAACTGCCAATTTGATAAAATGCGAGCAAAGCCCTGATGGATGCAGGTTTGGATGCGAGCGGGGTGGTGCAGAGGAGGGCAGGCGGTGGGTGAGACGCAAAAACGGCCATTTCAGTTCTCATTCAACAGCTCGTTGAGGGTCGATTTCCAGGGTTCGCGAGTGACTTCCGATGTGGTTTGATTCTGGTGCGCGAGCTTGACAAACGTCTGGGCTTGAGCGCGCTCATGCAGCGGCACTTGACCGATTCGCGCCGGGACAAGAACACCCAGTTGCCGCTTGCCGACCTGCTGCGGCAGTCGATATGGATTTGCCCCGGTTACGTGGACACCCCGAGAAGCACGAAAGTGCGCTAGGAGTGGGTGATGGAGAAGAGCGGCAGAGGCAAGCGGAGATCGTTTTCGGATGAGTACAAGGCCGAGGCGGTACGGCTGGTAGGCGAGAGCGGCAAGAGTATCGGCGCGATTGCGCGGGAGTTGGGGCTGGGAGAGACGGCGTTGCGGCGCTGGGTGCAGCAGGCCGAGATCGACGCTTGGTCGCTGACCAGCTTGCAGCAGCGCCTGGTGAAAACCGGCGGACGTTTGATCAAGCACGCGCGCTACTACTGGTTGCTGCTGGCGGAGAGTCATCTGACGCGGCGGCTTTTTGGCAGCATGCTGAGGAGGATCGCGACGCTGCCGTCGCCAGCGGGATAGGCAGCCCGCAGAGCGGAGCAGATTTCGGTGACGAGATAGGGAGGCAAAGGGATAAGTGTCTGAGAACTCGGTTGGGAAAGCGTCAGTTTCGGGTGTTTTATGCCAACGCGAGGCAGAACTGGTCCGTTGCGGGGCCGTGAAAAGCCCCTTGGACTCAAACCCGAGCTCGAACTTCGCTTTGCAAACCGCCTGATGCGGGTGCGAGTCTGAATCAGGATTCAAAATGGAAATTCCGGGTTAATGGAATTTTGTACTACGCTGAACCAGGAACGATCAATGCGGTGCGAGTATTGGGGTATTCTCTTCTATCGGGATCTGAATTTTCGGTAGTGACAGGAGAAAGCGAAGGAAAGCCACGATGCCGAAGACCCATCCACCATACGCACCCCAAGCGATGTCTCCCGTGCGCTTGTCTTCCTTAGGCTGGATAAAGCGCTGCAGCGGCTGGCGAGCGGCGGTCGCGGTTGCGACGGTGTCGCTCGCGCTCGGCTTCCTCTTCGCCTATCCGCTCCTAACGGCTCTATCGGTACCGAGCGGCTTCTTAGATTGGGACTTTCATCTGGCTTTTTCATGGGTGCAGTACGACAGCATATGGCGTTTTCATCAGATCCCGCTGTGGAACCCTTACAAGTGCGGCGGGATCCCGGCGCTCGGGAATCCGCAGGATCGCATCCTGACGCCGTTTACGCTGGTACACCTCCTCGCCGGACCAATCGCGGGTCTTTATCTCGAGGTGCCTCTGCACTTCGCGGTAGCTTGGTCGGGTGGTTACATGCTCGCGCGCGTCCTCGGGGTAAGCCGGCTTGCGGCGATTGGCGCTGCGACGGTCTTCCCTGCGAGCTCCTGGTACGCGCTTCACGCGACGGCCGGACATGCTGATCTCTTGTCATTCGCACTTCTGCCTTGGGTCCTGGCGCCCGCGCTGCTCGCCGCTGAGCGCCGCCGTCTTTCGTACGCTGCGCTGAGCGGTGCGGCGCTCGCCCTCACGTTCTTCGATGGCAGCCCTTATCCGACCGTCTATGCGTTCCTATTGATGGCCACGGTCTTACCGGCATGGGCGCTCTACCGTCGAAGCGGGTGGCCGCTTCTAGTCTTCGGAATTGCGCTCGTCTTCGGCGTGGGATTCATGGCGGTGAAGTTGCTGCCCGCCATCGATTTCATGCGCGGGCATCCTCGTCCAATTCTGCACCCCGAAGTGAACGACTACCGCGTGCTCGGTCAGCTACTTTTATCGCGCAACCAGGACTTCTGGCTCAGGCCGGAGGCAGTCTGGAAGTGGGGTTTCTGGGAATCAGGCGCTTACGTCGGCCTGTTTATCGTGCCCGCGATCATCGGCGCGCTTGTCGGGGGCGCCGCCGCACTGGTGTGGCTCTTTGCAGGCGCGTGCATGCTGCTCATCTGGATGGGTTCTCACGGTCCGTTCTGGCCATGGGAGATACTGCATCATCTACCGGTCTTTTCCGCTATGCGCGTTCCTTCACGCGCGATCATACCATTCACGCTCACGTTGGCAGTGATGGCGGGGTTCGGGCTTGATTGGATAAGGAACCGCGTGCGACGATTCGGCCCCGCGATCGCGCTCATCCTGATCGCGGTTGCGACCGTCGATTGTCTCTTGGTGGAAACGCCGAACTATTGGTACGTCAGCAAACCGGAGTCAGACGTACAACCGCTGCCCAGCGACGGCTTCCACCAGGTGTTTCGGGTGGTCCGCCATCATGAACTCAATTACGCGCGGCACAACGCAGGCGCAAAGTATTGCTACGAGTTCAGCGCGATCTGGCCGACCAAAGTCAAGGGCTATGACCAAAGCGAGTACCAAGACGAGCAGTACATCAGCGGACCGGGTACGGTGCGGCTCGAGAAGTGGACCCCGAATGCCCTCGAATACGATGTCGATACGGCGTCACCCAGCGACCTGGTGATAAATCAAAACTACGACCCGTCGTGGCGGCTCACCGAGGGGACTGGTCAAGTATTCGAGTTAGGCGCTCTTCCTCCAAGCGCGATGCGGGATTTCCTCCCGGTATCCGGGCTGCTGGCGGTGCAGGTTCCCGCCGGGCACCAGCGGGTGGAACTCCGCTACCGACCCACTTCAGTCATCGCAGGAACCGCGATCACCTTGATTACACTTCTTGTGTCGCTGGCCGTGTGGTTTGTGGAGCGCCGCAAAGCGATCGCGACCTGACTCAGCGAGCAAGCTGAAGCGGGGTCATTGGAGATGTACCACCGAGAGGTGTGGAAATAGAGAGAGGGTGGTGTAGCCTTCCGGGTTGCTGAGACCCCGCCGGGAGAGCCGGCAGGAAAGAGGACACCGCCCTTTCCCTATTTCCACACCTATTTGGTTGTGGCTCCCGCGACCGATCGGAAACCTGCTTCTTGGCGATTCTTCCACTATCGAGCCTGTTCCAAATCAGGAAATTCTGCGATAATTCGCCTCTATGGGTCAAGGCGGCAACGAGGGTTCCGAGCTGTATGATGGTCCCGGGTCAGCACCCTCGCTGTATATCGCGGGAACACCAGCAACGACGGCGCCGGTTGACCACTTCAACGCGCTCCAATGGTCGCGCACGGACACGCTCGCGATTTCCGGACTTCTGCTCGTCGCGCTGGCGCTGCGCCTTTGGCACCTCGCGCAGCCCGCCGTGATCGTCTTTGACGAGAACTACACAGTTTCAATGGCGCGCTGCTATTTGTCGCACCTGCCGTACCGCGCCACTCATCCTCCGCTCGCGAGCCTGCTAATCGCGCTAAGCATCGGAATCTTGGGCGATAACCCCTGGGGATGGCGCCTACCCAATGCCCTAGTCGGTACAGCACTGGTCGGGATAACTTATCTGCTCGGTCGCCGCATGTTCGATTCTCGGCTTGCAGGCGCGCTTGCTGCAGTGTTTGTTACTTGCGACGGTCTCTTCCTGGTCGATTCTCGGATCGCGCTCTGGGAGATCTTCTATCTTACATTCGCCGCATGCGCGTACCTGACGCTGTTCCGATTCGCACGAAGGGCCGACGCGTTATCCGGCCGCCGGGCGCTCGCCTGGATGGGATTTGCGCTTGGTCTGTGTCTCGGTTCCAAGCTCCTAATTCCTGCGGTGACTGTGCTGTTGGTCATAGGATTCGTGGTGGTCATCATGGTCGGCGAGGCGCGCGCCATAGGTCCCAACGGAAAGTTTGAGTCCGATTGGGACGGTCAATTGGCAGGCAAGATCGGTGGTGCACTAGCGCTGGTGGGAGGCCTGAGCGGATTTGTCTACCTTTTGCTTTTCCTGCCCCATTATTGGTTTGGATGGTGGCATGGTATCGCCGATCAGGCCACCTACTATCGCGGCGAGTTCTACTACCAAAGAGCGCTCAGTGGGGGCACGCATCCTTATGCCTCTCCTTGGTGGAGTTGGCCCCTGATGCTTCGGCCGATTCTGTACTGGTCCAAAGACGAGTTCTTCGTCGATCCGAATGCACCCGTCGCGGCGATTCGGGCTCTCGGTAATCCGGTCATATGGTGGGGGGCAGTCGTATCTGTTCCGCTTGTCGCGATCCGAGCAATCATACAAAAGGACTTAGCGAAATCGTTTCTCGTCGTCGGATACGTAGCCTATCTGTCGATGTGGATACCGATCGCTCGTTACCAGTTCGTGTACTACTATATGCCTGCCCTCTATATGGGCTTCCTTGCACTCGCTGCGATGCTCGCCGAATGCTGGCAAGGCAAGTCACGAAGCTGGGAGCACGCGACGCTTATGGGAGCGCTATTGCCAGCCATTGTGCTCGGATTCAGAGCGATTCTCGGCACAGTCCTGGCTGCCGTGATAGCGGGCGCATACCTCGTGCTTGTCCGACGCAGCAAGCGCGATGCTGGTATTTTCGTGGCTGTGCTGTTCGTAGCCTCTGTGCTCATCGCCTTCGTCTACTTTTTTCCGATCTGGACGGGTCTCCCGGTCTCCGCCGCGGGCTTCCGCCATCGCATGTGGTTGCACGGCCCAGGACTGGCTAACTGGATCTAGCCGATGAGTCGCGCGCTTTCTGCTGTTTCAAGTCTGAGGTTAACCCTAGCTAGAGGAAGCCTGCTACTGCTGGCCCTCCTGCTTTCAGTCCCTTCGGCTTTGGCCGATAGCAATATTCTCCTCAATGGAGAATTGATTGAAGGAACTGGCAATACGCCTAACCACTGGCGCACTGAAAGCTTGACGCACGACGCCAGGACGTTTTCGTGGGTGCGCAAGCCCGGCGGCCCCAGTGAGTTGCGGATCACCAATGCCCGACCAGACTTTGCTCAGTGGGTTCAGACAGTTCGCCTAGATCCCGGCTGGTATTTCCTAAGCGGCGAGATGCGAATCGAGGGCGTCGATCCGCAAACCGGCAGCGGGATGATCGGCGTCTACGTCAATGGGCGCGGGTTTGGATTGTCTCAAAACACGGGCATGTCGTCGGGTTGGATTGCAGGCGGTCTATACTTCAAGGTCGGAGACCCTGGCTACAGCGTTGAGATAGTCTGCCAGCTGCAGGGTTCCTCAGGAACCGTGCTCTTTCGCCATATCCGACTCACGACGGCCTCGGAGCCACCACGGAGCGCGATGCAGGTAGATCTCGACTCGGTTTTAAAGGCGCGCGTCCTGCGAGAAAAGCGGTCCATACCCAAGCCGTTTGAGAAGCCTACCGGCAGTCTGTGGACGTATCCGGCAACGATGCTGGTATTTGCTGCCATTGCCCTCTCAGGTTGGCTAATTCTAGGAAGCACGAAGAGAGGAGTGGGTCTGTGTTTGTGCTTCGCCTCACTGCTGCTGATCTACTGGTCGGTCACGCATGTTGAGCTGGTACCGGCAGGGGCGCTCAAACACGTCTCGCCACGTGTGATATCGGGAGACGAACCACATTATCTGATTGTCCTGAATAGCATCCTGTTCGATCATGACCTTCAGTTGCAGGATGACTACGAACGGGTACGTCGCGGAGGACTGGAAGCCGGCGCCAATATTGCCGGAATGAACTTGGACCACCACACCATTGTGGTGAACCGGCGGACCGGCCACCATGCGTTTGCGCTGACCTTACGGCCCGCGCATTCATGGGTGACGCTGAACTATCCAGACCTGGCGCCCGGACCCGATGTGTTCGAGGTTCCCGCTCATCCAGTCGCATTTCCGGCGCTGCTTGCTCTGCTGATCGCACCTCTTCGACCTTCGCTGGCGGATGTTGAACGCGACGCGAGCCTTGCGATGGTGCTGATCGCTTGGGCGGGTGTTGTGGTTACCTTCCTGATCGGCCGTAAGGTTGGAATGACGCAAGGCACCGCTTTGGGTGCCGCGCTGTTGCTGGGTCTTGGGAGTCCGTGGTTCGCCTATGCCCGGTCATATTATTCCGAGCCGGCGATCGGATTGGCGCTTGCCCTAGCTTTGTACGCCTTTGAGGCTGATCGTCTCGTGCTGGCTGCCCTTGCGGTCGGTGCGGCGCTGTGGCTGAAGCCGCCATTCGCTCTGGTTGGAGTGGGCTTTGTCCTCGAGCTGAGCTGGGAGCGGCGCCTCAGAGACGCAATTGTGATGTCGTTGGCGGTCGGCGCTTGCGGCCTGGCGCTGATGTCATTCAACTACTGGCTGGCACGCACTTTCGTAATCTCAGGAGTTTTTGGCTTACTAGTCGCCATAGACTTTCATTCTCTCTACGATACCTTGTTTGAACCCAGTCACGGGCTACTCATCTTCGCCCCCTGGGCAGTGCTGGCGCTCTTCCCCCTGGGTCATGCACTTTGCAGAGAACCGTCGCATTCGTCCTTGCTGCGTCGGATGGCGCTGCCCATCGCGCTCTATCTCGTACTGCTCGTGATCGACCAACTGGGTCCGGGCTTCTGCTATGGCCCGCGCTACTGGATTCCTTTCATGCCATGGCTGGCGATTGCCGCGGTCGAGACTATGCGCACCAGCTCCCTTGGCCGGCGAATTATCTACTCACCGTTTTTGCTTGCCGGTGTAGCCATCGCGATTCCCGGGGCCCTCTGTTACCCAGACATCTTCAGTCTTCCTGTGTCAGCCGCCTGGACTGCCGTTCTTCAGTCATATCGTCTGCTAATACGGTAACGCTTTCTCCCCGGAAAGAACGCGACCGTGCCGGGCGGACGGCCGATCTATTGAGTTCCGCATAATATACTTACAAAGGAAAGAGGTCGGCTTGCTGCCAGAAGGCCATGACCAGGGATGGTCGGCGGCGCATGCGGCGCAGCGCGCGGCGGGCATGGAAGCTTAACTGGGCGAAGCTGGTGGGACAGAAGTTGGGTAGCTCATGCTGTTTCCAGTGGGACCACAGATACTCCACCGGATTGAGTTCGGGAGCATAGGCGGGAAGGAATTCCAGCCACAACCGCCCGTGCTGTTGGCGGACAAAGTCCCACACCAGGCGGCTGCGATGACTGCTCAGGCCGTCCCAAACGATCAGCAGCTTGCCCGGCAGATGGCGCATCAGATGTTCGAGGAACTCGACCACTTGCGGACTTTTGATGGCGCCGGGGAAGAGCCGGAAGTAAAAGTTCCACCACGTCACCCCCGCCATCGCCGACATGGTTTTCCAGTTGAAGTGGTGTTGCAGCACCGGGGTCTGTCCCCGCGGCGCCCAGGTGCGGCAGCGATGGGGCCGCTCGCTGAGACCGCTCTCGTCGATGAAAACTATGGTCCGGCCTTGATTTTTGGCCTTTTTTTTAACTCCGGCCAGCGCTCCTTCTTCCAGCGCTGGATGGCCTTCTCGTCACGCTCCAGAGCCCGGCCCGCCGGTCGCTGGCAACTCCATCCGAGCCGCCGCAAGATCTTCCACACATGCCCGGGGTGATAGCTCACTCCGCATTCCTGCTCGATCAGATGGACCACCCGGTTCGCCGTCCACAGGCTGGTCTCATATCCCAGCGCCTGTGGCCCGCGTTTGAGTCCGCGCTCGATCTGGTTTAACTGCTCCGCACTCAATCGCGGCTTGCGTCCGGCACGGCCGGCCTTCCTAAGCCCGGCCAGCCCCTTGGCGTGCAACTCGGCCGCCCACCGGCTCACCGACTGCCGATGCGCGCCTACGCGGCGCGCCACTTCCGACTGGCTCAGTCCCTTCGCCAGCAGCCGCGCCGCGCGCATCCGCCGCCGCTCCAACCCCTCGAAGTCCCTGCCTACCCCTGCTGGAAATCCCATGCTCCCTACCTAGCATAAAATACCAGTAATGTCACTATATTACGCGGACCTCAATAGTCGACTGGCCTGATGTTCGATTAATGCCCTTGATGCGGCGGAGTATAAAGGCTCTGAAGGATCTGGCCTGAGGTATGGCTTGGCATCCCACACGCGTCGAATCCTCTCTATGAGGCCGCGATCCTCAGCCTCGGTAGCCAAAGGTGCATGAGACGACGGCGGGCTGAGTGACTGGAGATCGCCCATATTCAACTGCACGAACTCCTTCTTCGTGGGAAGCGCGAGCCCAATTGCTACTTTACGCGCGTGATGACAGGTGTCAACGCGGAGTCAAATAAATCAGTCGTCGCAGAGACGGTCAGAATTCAGGACACGTGGCCGGCAGCGACGCGGTGTCGATGCCTTCGCACATCGAGTTGTTCACCGACAAGTTGCCGTCGGCGTCAAGCGTCACCGTCCAGATGGTGTCGTAGTCGTCGTCCGGCCAACCGGGCGCCGTTGGTGGGGTGACGCCGGGCGGGAAATAGCTCGCGAGCAGGGCGTTTACCGTCGGTGGGATGTGATCGTGCTCCCACGCCATCAGCACGGTCTGATTGGAGAGTGTGCCGCCGTTGAAGAAAAAAGTACTGGCTACAGTGGCTAGCTGGGGTGGGTTCTGAGCGATGAGCTCGAAGCTCGCGGCCAGATCATAAGGCAGGTTATTGGCGATTGCGTATGGTTCGACGGTCAATGAGGGCCTGACATACGACCAGGTGGAATTACCCGAGGCGCTCTCGGCGCCTGGGGTAGCCTGAGCGGGGTCGATCGACATGACCAAGTTGGGGGTAATTACGCCGCGCAGTGCGTTGGGAAGATCCAGCGCGCGCCATTGCCCCGCGCAGACATAGTTGCCGTCCTCAAAATAGCTCACCGGATGCGCCTCCGCGTGCCGAATCATGTAAACGGTTTCGTTGGTGTTGATATTCTTTGGAGTTTCGGCGCTGCCGCTACCGCCGGTCACTTCGATACTGAAATGCGCCTGCGCCGTGCATGGAGTGCTGGCCGGCGCCGGCGAGGGCAGCGCAGGATAGGTGAAAGACGGGTTCAGCTTACTGTTGAAGGTAACCAGGCGGGCCTTTCCCGACGGCGGGATCGAAATAGCATAGATATAGTTGGGGCCCGCATAGGTCGCAGGAAGAGTCAGGCCATAACCTTCGTGCTCATTGATACTTGCCATCAGAGCTATAGTGGTCTCCCAAGGCGCTGAGAAGACATAAAAGCCCGGGACTTCTGCCGTGACGATACCGTTCACCAGGGTTTCGTTGTCGTTCCCATTGTCGTTGAAATCGAGACCCTGGCAATTTGGGCAGGTGACTGCCGGCGTAGCGACTCCGGTGGGGAGGGGCTGCCCTGACGCATACGATGTATTGAGCGGGTAGCTGTTGCCGGTATAGGTCGCGCCGTCTCCGGACAGAGTGATTCGGTTCAGAAGGGCGAACTGCTGAATGGCCTCCGGCGCCGCCATATCGGGGTAATTGCTGGTGGTTTGCAAATGGGTCATCGGTTCGAGCGCGTACACGCCGGTTACATTCTTCCTCCCCAGTACATGCTCTCGCAGGAACGTGGCCATCTGGAGCGACCGCTGTAACCCCCGATCGGTGAGGTTTGCCGTGCTTGGATTGACGTCCCCGGAAGCCTGGTAAGCCAAATCCTCGCTTACCACGAAGATCAGGTTGAGGTCGCGGGCGCTCAGCGGAGCGGGAGTTGACGGCGCCGTTGCATTGGCACCGGAAGAGCCGCCGCATCCTGCGAGCAGCGTCAGGGCAAGGAGCAAGAACAGCGGCCATACAACGGTAATCTTATACAACTGCACGAATTCTCTCTTTGTCGTCGGAAGTGGGAAGTGCGAGCACGACAGCTACTTTACGCGCGTGAAGTTTCAATAACGAGGGGTTGATGGGTCCGCGGTCTGGGACCATGCGTCGATTCCACCTGAGAGATTGAGCACGCGCTAGAAAACAGCTCGACCTTCGGCAACGCGATCTTGGTGCGGGGCTTCGCCAGTGTCAATCTAGTGGCCTGTAACAGTGAATTTGTTCGAGAAATCGTCGGCAAAAGACACGGACAGAAGGGTTTCGATGAATTGTCCACTACCGAATCGGCTGTTACAGGCCACTAGTATGCGAACGCCGGCGCAGCCGTGCTGGCAGGAGTCGTATGGCGGACGCGGAAGGCATGCAGTTTATGGCCGAGGCGATTGCCCAAGCGCGTCGCGCCGACGCGGAGGGTGAAGTACCGGTCGGCGCGGTCGCGGTTGCGGACGGGCAAATCGTCGGCGCGGGGCATAACCGTCCAATCGGGGTCGGCGATCCGACGGCGCATGCGGAAATCATCGCAATCCGCGCGGCGGCATCGACGCTCAAAACGTACCGGCTGACGGCGGTGTCGGTGTACGTGACGCTCGAGCCATGCGTGATGTGCGTCGGTGCGATGGTGAACGCGCGAATCGCGCGGGTGGTATACGGCGCGCGGGACGAAAAGGCGGGCGCACTCGGCTCGGTGTACGATATCGGCAGAGACGGCCGGCTGAACCATCGATTGGAAGTCGCCGGCGGGGTGATGGAATCGGAGTGCGCGGAGATAATGCGCGAGTTTTTTCGCGCGCGGCGCGGTGGATGACGCGGCGGGAAACAGGTAAAAGGACTGATTGGTGATCGAATGCAAATGACATCTTCAGAAAAGTGGTGCTCGCGCGATGCCGAGTGAAAAAGCCAAGCAGAACAAGGCGCTGACGGCGACCTGCGTCGCGTGCAAGAAGCCGGTATCCACGGAGAGCGCAGTCGCGCTGACGGGCGTCGAGGACGGGCGGCACAATCAGTACGTGGTGTGCGTCGCGTGCGCGAACGGCGGATGGCGTCCGCCGGGCTTCGCGGGATTGTACACCGCGCGCCAGCCGTAGCGCGCGACCCGGAAATTCATTGCACGGAGCTTGCCGACCCGCGCGCCGGCGAATTTTGCCGGGACTCGGAAAATCGTGGAATCGAGAATGCTCGCGGGTGTGCGGCATTTGGTCGACGAGCGGCGTGCGAACGAATCTGAGCCACGACCGGCTTGACTGCGCGGGAGCAAACATCGATGCTCGTCTGTCGCGGTGAGGTTCGGGAGTCTGGTTTAACCGGCCTGACTCGAAATCAGGTGAGCCTAACGGCTCCGGGGGGTTCGAATCCCTCCCTCTCCGCCAATCAGTCTGGCATGTTTCCATACTTTATGGAGAAGCAATGAAATCGGCGTGTGGGGCGCGATTCACGCGCCGCCGTGGACCCGGAGAATGCCATCGGCCGCGGCTGGGGGCAAAAGTCGCGCAA
>CABDYU010000005.1_pt1 | contig 29477 bp, 31 predicted proteins | sample 3132011 | NCBI WGS metagenome assembly CABDYU01 (sample SAMEA5534338, study PRJEB31848) | metagenome | biome: tundra; feature: field; material: soil | place: USA | collected 2013-05 | depth 0.45 m | reverse complement strand
CGTCGGCAGCCCGGAGAAAGCGGGATCGATCTCGAGAAAAAATGCGCCGACATGACCCTGCCTGGCGTACAGCTCGGCGGCGAAGTTGCCGACGTGGGCAGTTTCGACTTCGCGCGGCTCGATCCGGGTAGCTTCGAGCGCGCCCAAAGTTGCCTCGCGCATCGCCGCCACGAAATGCTTGCCTTCTTTCGACCAATTGCGGGCAAAGTCGGTTTGCGCTCCGCCCAATACGTACACCGGCGCTGGTTTCGTCATCGCGCGCTCCTGTCGGTCATCGAATTGAATTATCCAACAAAGGTCCGGCCGTATTCGAGTATGCCGCCGGAGAACATTCTACCACCGCGCGCCGCAGCTTGTTCGACGACCGCGGGGACCGTCAGTTTCAGCTTTTCCAGCATCGCCACCGTGTTCTTCGCGCCGAGCAAATCGACGATCGCCGTGGGCGGCGCCCAGTTGAAGCCGTACGACATGATCGTGTCCACGTCGGCCGAACTCGCGGCCACTTCGCCGACGCGGTTCAGCGCGTAGCTGACGTAGCCGAGCACGACGCGGCGGCATATCTCGGCATCCGCGCCCCTGGCTTCGGCGAGGACCTTCATCGCCTCGCCGTAGCGGCCCACGTGATGCAACTGTTTCATCTTTTCGACGAATTCGATCGGCGCGGGTTTCTGGTAGTTCTCGTGCCCGCCGGTCTTCGGATCGAGCACGAAGACTTGCTTGCCCGCGCGGCGGTAGAAGCCGCCACGCTCGGGCGTCTTGTTACCCAGGCATCCCTTGTGAAGCGCGGCATTCATGTACGCGGGCATCGCGAAGGATTCGTGCGCCTCGTCCTCGCAGTTGGCATGAACGTTGTTGACGATCGCCTTGTGCACGTCCCATCCGACCAGATCGACGGTCGCCAGCGGCGCCATCGCGCGCCCGGTATGCGGCCCGATCAAATAGTCTATAAACGCGACGCCGTGTTCGGCGGCCAGTTGCGCCGTTTCGTTCAGGACCTTGAAGCCGACCCGATTGCCGACGAATGCGGGCATATCTTTGCTGACGATCACCTTGCGGCCCAGCCGTTTCGTCAGCATCGCGACGACGCCCTTTACCACCGCCGGATCGGTATCGGGTCCTGGAATCACTTCGGTGCCGACGATCACCTGCGGCGGATTGAACAGGTGGACGCCGAGGAAATTGCGGCGAAACGAATCGCTTCGTCCGCGCGCCATTTCCGCGACCGACAGTCCCGAGGAACCCGACGCCACGATCGTGTCGGGACGCCGGCTGTTGTCGATCAGCTCGAAAAATTGCCGCTTGAGCGGCAGATCTTCGGCCAGCGACTCGAACACAATCGCCGCCTCGCCTACCGTGCGGGCGAGGTCGCTGTCGTACGCGCCCACCGAGAGCCGCTCCGCGATCGCTTCCGCGCGCGCATCGTTCTGCGCGTCCGCGAATCCCAGGGCGGCTTTTTCGCACGTCCGCGCCAGCAGCGTGACGCTGTATCCTGCCCCCGCTAATACGCATCCCGCGCCCGCACCCATGGTGCCGTTGGCGCCGATAATTATGACCTTGTTGTTGTCGGCCAAGCAGTTCTCCGGTCCTCGTGAAATTATGCTTTCGTCAAGCGGCACTCCTGCCGCCGGGCTCTAATCCGCGCGCGATCATCCGAACTGCCGCGCCTCGAAGCGCGGGTGCTCAAAGCGGTGTTGGGTCTCATCGAGGCTGCTTTGTGGCGCTGCGCCGGCGCAGCCGCGGGCCGCAAGCGATGTTAGCCGAGGGCGGCCATCCGTGCCAAGCAGCGTGCCCTGGCGCGCGAACCGTCTCCCGCTGCTCCGCGAAAAAATTCCCGGGTCAAGGTTCATGCCATGCTCGCCCTGCCGTGCCGATCAACTCGTCGGCCTCATTCGGTCCCCAGCTTCCCGCCGGATACTCGGCCATCGGCACCCGTGCGTCGTCGCTCCACGAATCCGATATTCCCTGCACGAACTCCCACGACTTCTCGACGAACTGCGCGCTGGGGAACAGCGTATGGTCGCCGTCCATCACGTCGAGCAGGAGTCGTTCGTATCCGTCGGGCGAAGCGCCGTCGCCGAACGCGGTCTGGTAGCTGAGATTCATCCGCACCGGTTGCAGCACCAGGTCCAGTCCCGGCCGCTTGGTCATCACGTCGAACGAAAAACCCTCGTCGGGCTGAATCCGAATCGTCAGCGCGTTGGCGGGAACCGCCGAATCGCGATTGAACAGAATTTGCGGCACGTCCTTGAACTGAACGTAGATCGAGCTCGCCCGCCGCTTCATCCGCTTGCCGGTCCGGATGAAAAATGGCACCCCCGACCATCGCCAGTTGTCGATATACGTCTTCAGCGCGACGAACGTCTCGGCGCGCGAATTGTCGGGGACCCCCGCTTCATCCATGTAACCGGACACCGGCTTGCCGTCTGCGTCGATACCCGCGCTGTACCGCGCCCGCACCGTATTCGCGCGCACATGCTCCGGCGTCATCGGACGGATCGTACGCAACACGTTGAGCTTCGCGTCCATGATCGCCGTCGCGTCGAGCGACACCGGCGCTTCCATCGTCAGCAGCGACAGCGTTTGCAGGATGTGGTTCTGCACCATGTCGCGCAGCGCGCCGGCACGATCGTAAAACGCCGCGCGGGTACCCACCCCTTCCGCCTCCGCCACGGTGATTTGCACGTGATCGACGTTGCGGCTGCCCCACAGGCGCTCGAAAATATTATTCGAGAAGCGCAGCACCAGCAGGTTCTGCACGGTTTCCTTGCCGAGGTAGTGATCGATCCGGAAAATCTGCGACTCGTCGAGATGCTTCACCAGCACGCGGTTGATTTCGAGCGCGCTTGGCAGGTCGTGGCCGATTGGTTTTTCGACGACCACGCTTGAGAAGTTCGGCGCATTCGGCCCATTGATCAGGCCGGCCTGGGCAAGCCGCTCGACCGACTCGCCAATCGCTTCGGGAGGGATCGCCAGATAGTAAACACGATTGGGCGGGATACCGCGGGCCTTTTCGACAGCTTCAAGTTTTACTTTAAGTTTTGCGAAGCCGTCGGGATGGTCGAGCCCGGATAGATAGTCGAGGCCGTCGGCGAACGTTCCCCAGCAGGGTTCATCGACTTTCAGCCGCGAGAACCGGGCGGTCCAATCGTGCGCACTTTTGCGGAACTCGTCGAGCGACATTTCGCGCCGCGCAAATCCGATCACCGCGCTTTTCGCCGGCATCATGCCCTGGCCGCACGCGGCGAGATTGTACAGCGCCGGAATCAGCTTGCGCTTGGCGAGATCGCCCGACGCGCCGAATATTACGATCGTGCACGGCGGCGCCGGTTGGGATCGTTGTATGCTTAGCAGTTTCTCCATCTCGCGGCCTTCCTTATGAGATTGCGCGGCGCGTGGCCCCGCTGGTAACGCAAAGCGATGACTGATAAGTGTGACACGTTCTCCATCTTCATGAAAAAGCTGCCCGCCCGAAATCTCCGCATGACCTCCGACTCCAATCCCCGGCGCGCATCGCTCATGAATACGACGGCCAACTAAATGCCGGGATCGAAATCTTTATCAGAGGGGGCCTCGGAGCCCGCTCCGCTCGGCGCATGGATCCCGGTAGTTGTGTGGGGCGCGTTGATCTTCATGCTCTCGACCTCGGCGTTTACCGCCGCCAACACCAGCCGGATCATCGACCCGATACTGCGATGGTTGCTGCCCGGAATCACCGCCGCGTCGGTTGACCTATGCCACAACCTGATTCGCAAGGCCGCGCATTTTACCGAGTACGGAATACTTTTCTGGCTGCTGGTCCGCGGTCCGATGGTGCGGCGGCCGTACCTGGCGTTGATGCTTTGTGTAGTGTACGCGCTGACCGACGAGGGCCATCAGGCATTCGCGCCCGGTCGCACCGCGTCGCTATACGATGTCGCACTCGACTCGAGCGGCGCGCTCTTCAGCCATTTCCTGACCACCGCAATCGCCGAACTCGCCTAGCAGGCCGATTCCTATTGTCAGCGAGGCGCGTGCGTGTTTCTCTCACCAACGCGGAAGTGACGCAGAGCCCTCTCGGACAAGTAGAGCTTAGGATCCCTCTCACCAAACGTTCTAACAGGGACGAAGTCCCGCATCTTCTCTGACCATCGGGTGCAGGGGTCACCCCTGCCGAAGGAAGCGTGAAACCCACCGTGGGTTTCACATTTAATTGATGTGTATTCGGACCCTAACCCTCTCTGTTCACCCCTGCTCGTCGAGCACTGAGCTGATCCGATCGACCCGTCCGAAGAACGCGCGCAGATTTTTCATGTCGGCGGGAATTTTCAAATCGCCCGTGAACGCCAGGTAGAACAACTGGCCGTAGAGCGCGAAATCCGCCAGCCCGATCCTGCCGGTCAGAAACGGCATGCTTGCCAGTTGCTCCTCGAACGGCGCCAGAGCCGCGCGCGCGCGTTCCCAGTTGGCCGAAGGCTCTGAGATAGTTCGATCGACGAAACCCGCGCCGTACTTGCGCTCGCGGACCAGGCGCCATAGCGCGGCACGATCCGCACCCTCCCGAATGTGAATCGCAAGTTCGTCGGCCAGCGCGACGCGATACAGCACGTCCTCGAGTTGGTTGTCGATGTAATCGGCGAGTACGAGATGCATCCCGCGCCATCCGGCGGGGAAAATCGTCGGCTCGGGATAAAGCTCCTCGAGTCGCATCGCGATTCGCGCGGAATCGACGATCGTCTCGCCGTTGTCGAGCGTGACCGCCGGCACCATTATCTGGCCCGACGCGATCAGCAATTCCTTGCGCTCCAGGTAGTCAACCTCGACGACTTCGAACTCGACGCCCTTGAACGCCAGAATCTTGCGCACCTTGGCGCAGAACGGGCTGCCGAGAAACTGGTACAGCTTCGCCGCCATTATCGTGCTCCTATCAGGATGTTGAAAAATTGCGATCAACCATAATTTTCGACTTCAAGTGCTTCAACACCCTGCGTGAAAACTGTCTTCTTGCCTATCCCCTTACCCCTGCCTAACAGGGCCCTTCGACTTCGCTCAAAGTAAACTCCGCCCGCATCTTTGTTTTAATACTGGGTGCAGGGGTCACCCCTGCCAGGGGTCAGCCCCTGCCGCGCAAAATCTCGTCGAGGTCAAGCCCGGAAATCGAATCGCGCACGACATCGGCCGCCGCCAGATCGGCCGCTGGCGCGCTATGGCATAGCGCAAGCACTTTCATGCCCGCGCGATGCGCCGCCTCGATCCCGGCCCGCGTGTCCTCGACCACGATGCATTCGTCAGCCCGGATCGGATCGCGCTGCCCGAGGATAAGTCCAAGCCGCCCAAGCGCCGCGATGAAAGCGTCGGGCGCAGGCTTGCCGCGCTCGACGTCCTCCGCCGCGATAATGTCGAGAAACAACTCGCGCAGTCCGGCGCGGCGAAGAATCGCTTCGGCCTCGGCGCGCAGCGTGCCGGTCGCGATCATCAGCGGAAATCGTCGCGCGCAATCGCGCACGAACTTCTCCGCGCCAGGGTAGAGAACCTCGCGATCCGCAACCATCGCTTGATAGATCACGGTTTTGCGCGCCATCAGGCCCGCGATATGTTCCTCGCCCGCGTCCATCCGATTCTCGCGCAGCACCATGGCGAAACAATCGTGATCGTTAAGTCCAATCAGCCGCGCGAAGTATTCGTCACGTGGGATTTCGATCTCTTCGGGACGCAAGACTTCATTGAAGGCCGCGAAATGCAACGGCTCAGTATCAACGAACGTCCCGTCGAGATCGAATATAACAGCGCGAATCATGTTCGAACTATGCTTGCCACGCTCGGCTTGGGCTTGGAAGTGGGTGTGGCCAGGATCGCGGCAATCTCGCGCCGGCGCGGCTCGGCGCTGACCATCGCGCAGATGTCCCTCACCCGCGCCGCAGGCGCGGCGGAATCCGGGTTCCTTCGCTGCGCTCAGGATGACACAAAATAAGTTCTAACAGGGCCCTTCGAGTACTCAGGGTAAACTTCGCCCGCATCTTTCGTTTTAACGTTGGGTGAAGGGGTCACCCCTGCCATCGCGTAGTCGTGAAAAGATGCGCTGCGCAGATTTTCACGTCTTCTCACTGCGGGTGCAGGGGCCGCAGCCCCTGCCAAGGGAGGTGCGGAACCCACGGTGGGTTCCGCATACAATTAAGTGATGCTCGGCTCTGAATCTACTTTAAAACGCGTGCCCCACGCGTGCACGCTGACCGGTTCGACCTTCACGATTGGATTTTTCTCCGGCGTCAGACTCATCGCGCGGTACTGCAGATATTTGTCGCGCAGATGACGTATCGCGAGGATGTATTCCTCGGCGCCTTCGACCACGTGCGCGTGTCCACGAATCAGCACGTACGCGAGTTGCGACCAATCTTCTTCATAGTGATCGATCACGATTGCGACGCGCGGATTCGCCGCAATATTGCGCATCCGCTTGAGCGCCATACCGGTTTGACGCTTGGGTTTCTCGTCGATCGCGAAGTAGATGCGCTCGCCGTCGAACCAGTAGCAGAGCGGGACGTTGTGCGGAGCGCCGACGCCGTCGGCGGTCGCCAGATGGGCGATACGCGCGCCGGCGACAAACTCCTGCACGCGCCGATCGCCAAGTCGGGCGGCCATATCGTTAAGTCGAGTGGCCGGAACATTTGGCGCGGTGCGTTTCGCTTTCGCTTTTGTTCCCATCATCGTTTCTCCAGCCGGCCTTTCCCCAGCCGCTCGAGCGCGCCGCGCGCGGCTCGCGCGAGCGATTCGTCGGAGCGGTCGGCCGCCGCGGACGTGAGCGCGGTCATCGCGTCGGCGGTTGCGCTTTGAATATTGCCGAGCGCCGAGGCTGCCGCTCGGCGCACGCCCGCATCCGGATCGGATTTGAGGCATTCGAGCATTATTCGCGCGGCCCCTTCGGGAGTATCGCGCAGCCGCGACAGCAATCCCAACGCCGCGAGCCGCACGTGAGCATCCGAGTCGTGCACGGCGCGCTCGACGACGGCGAGCAGTTCAGGACCGGCGATTTCGAGGTCGCGGATGCAGTAGAGCGCCATCTTGCGCGCGTTGCGGTCGCTGTCGGCAGCAAGCTTGAGCAGGCGCGCGCTAATCGGCGCGAGATTTTCGCGTCCGAGGCGGACCATCAGGCCGGTCGCCGCCCACCTGATATCGCCGTCGTCGTCGGACATCGCCTCGCACAGCGCGTCCGCGCAGTCCATGGCAAACGCGCCCGCACCGATTTGGCCCAGCGCGTACGCGCCAGCCCAGCGCATACGGCGATCGGCGCTTGCGATTGAACCGCGAAGTTTTTCAATGACGACTGGGTTGCCTGACGCGGCAATCGCTACGAGTTCATCGATCGCGCGGCGTTGAACGCTTTTGCGCGCGTCGCCAAGTTCCCGCATCAATTTCTCGATGGCGGCGGTGCCGGTTTGTTTTAACATTGGGTGCAGGGGTCACCCCTGCCTTTCAATTCACACCCGCGATCAGGCGCACCAGGTTGGATAGTTCGCCCGCGCCGAGAAAGAAATTGCTGTTGTTGCTTTCATTGTCGCCAAACGTCTTTGCGACCGCATCCGAGATCGATGCCAGGTCGAGCGGGCGGCCGCGAAGTTCGCTTTCGAGTTCGGCGATAGCCGGCGAATTGGCGATGAAATCCCCGCTCAGCCGCGCGGCCTCGATGGTGCCGTCGGCTTTGAGCGCGACCGCCGCCTCGATGGCGCCGAGTTGCGATGCAATTCGATTCCGGAGCATCGGCGTTTGCTTTGCGGCTGGTCCGTGTATCCAGTTCGAGTCGGCGAGTGCCCTTCCGCGGTGCTGCGCATCGGCAGATTCGATCGCGGTCAACTCGCGGCGTCGAGTCTCACCGAGCGAACTCCCGTAGCCGGACGCGATCGCGCCGGCAAGCTCGTCGAAAGAGACGTCGCGAGCAAGCTCGCGCACCACCTCGGTGGCGGACCCAGCGTCATACATGCGGCATGAAAGCGCGCCGTCGGGGTCGATGCGTTCCAAATCGTGGACGAGTTCTTCCATCCCGCGATTGTGCGCGATTGCCGCCTCGAAAAGCGTCGCGCCCGAGGCGTCAGCCTCGAAAGTGCACATGGCAATCTCGCGCTGCTCGAAGGTTATCGCGTCGCGGCCGGGGTAGAAACAATCGATTCCAAGCGCGCGCAGGCCGGTCAGGATGCCGCGCGCGTAGCGATTTATGACCTGCTCGGGTCTCAGGTTTCTCAGTGGCGCGGTGTCTTCGCTGAGCAGTGCGGTGCGCGCCGGAAGAATTGGAAGAATTAGTGCGACCCCGAGCCATCCATTGCCCGCGCCGACGACGCGACCACCGGTCATACGCCGTATCACGTTGATTCCGTCGCGCTCGGGCGCTCCGCCAAATAAATGATAGCGGCCGATCGAGATGGAGCGGCCAGGCGACGCGTAGATGAGCAGGACCGGCGGTGTATCGCGCGTGGCGATGGCGTCGAGGAAGTGGAGCTCGAGGCCGACGAGATCATCGGGAGCCAGCGCGGGCGCGAGGATAACGTCGAGGCCGGGCATGAGTCGATCGTATCCGCGCGGATTGGGCCGGGGAAGGCGGGGTCTAGATTCGAATGGTGAGACGCAGCTTGCCTCGGATTTGGCTACGAGGGTAGTGTCCGGATTCAGGGGAGAGCGGTTGCCGCCCCAGGCGTTTTTTTTCGTTTCGACTGCATCGTTGCTTCAATACCGACTAACCGGCTGCCCCAAGGGAGAACATTATGAGTGAAATTACTGGAGCAGAGCTTCTTCTGCGATGTCTCGTCGGCGAGGGAATCAAGTTCGTGTTTGGACTCCCGTGTCCGGAGGTCGATCCGCTGCTCGCCAAGTTGGAGCAGTACAAAGTGCGATTCGTGCCCGTTCGCCACGAGGCTGCTGCCGTCCACATGGCGGAAGGGCTGTACAAGACGACCGGCCAGGTGGCCGCGGTGCTTGGCAACCCCGGTCCCGGGTCTGCGAATCTGATCCCCGGCGTGATCACGGCGCGGCACGAGGGCGTACCCGTCGTCGTTATCACCGCGCAGCATCGCCTGGGGATCGTTTATCCGTCGTCACCGGCGACCTTCCAGGGTCAGGATCAGCTCGAAGTCTTCAAGCCGGTGGTCAAATGGAGCGGTCCGATTCTGTCGTGGGAGCGCATCCCCGAAGTGATGAGGATTGCCTTTCGCGAAATGTGGATCGGGAGGCCGGGTCCGGTTCATATCGAGATACCGGCGCCTGTGATGTACGCGATGGGTGACGACGCAAAGATCCGGCTGCTGACGCCGGACCAGTACCGGGCAGCGGGTCCGCGGGCCTCGGAGGCGCAGCTCGAGGAGGCGGCTCGGATGCTCGCCGGCGCCAAACGGCCGATTGTGATCTCGGGCGGCGGAGTAGATCGCGCCGGAGCGAACGAAGCGGTCCTGGCGGTAGTCGAGCTGCTCAAGTGTCCCGTCATCGGTACGATAGCCGGGCGGTCATCGGTGCCGATCGATCATCCGAACTTCCTGAACGGCTACGGCCCTGGTGCGGACCTCGCGCGCCACGAGTCAGACGTGATCCTGGTCGCGGGCTCCAGGATGGGTAACCTTGACATTCCTTACGACAAGTACTGGGGCAATCCCGCCAATCAGAAGCTCATCCAGGTAGATATCGATCAGCGCAACATGGGCGTCACGCGTCCGCTTGCACTCGGGATAGTTTCCGACGCGAAAAGCGCGTTCGAGGGCCTGTTGCGCATTCTCAAGACGGAGCGAGCCCGGCCCAGGGGCGGCGAGGACGCGCAGCGGTATCGAGAGATTTCTCGCAAATGGTTCGAGGAGCGATTCGCACCGGTCGCGGCCTGGCGCGGACCCGGGATTCATCCGGCGCAGGCGATGCAAACAATCGGCAAGGTCTTCGGCCCGGACAGCATCTACGTCGCCGACGGCGGCAACACTTCGTTGTGGGCGGCCTGGTTTCTGCCATCGACCAAGCCGCGGTCGTACCTGAACATTCTTGAGCTAGGCATGCTTGGCACGGGAATCCCTTCTGCCATTGGAGCGAAACTTGGCAACCCGGCGCGCGAGGTGGTGTGCGTGAGCGGCGACGGAGCAGCGGGGTTCAACTTCATGGAGATGCAATCGGCTGCGCGCGAAGGCCTGAAGGTCAGGACCGTGGTGTTCGCCGAAGGTTCATGGACGATGGAGGAGCCGAATGAACGGATGCTCTTCGGACGGACGTTCGGCACCGAGATGGGGACAGTGCGATGGGACCGGGTCGCCGAGGGCCTGGGCTGCCAACCGTTTTATGTCGATCGCATCGAAGACCTCGAAGCGGCGCTAAAGGGCGCGAAGGCATCGAACGGGCCGGCAGTCGTTTGCCTGAAGACCAATCGCGATGCCAACCTCGCGATCCCTATGGAGCTCGGCATTCGCTTCGCCGAGGTGTACCAGGGTCCAATGGGATGATGCGGCCGACGGGTTAATCTCGTTTGCCAAACTGATCCGCGATGCTGCGAGAACGAAAAAGTTATAGTGCATTTAGATAAAAGGAGAACCGGGGTAACGGATTGCGGTTAACAAAACCGACCAATCCGATGACAAAAATGAAACTTTCAAATTTCCCGATAATGCTCGCGATCCTGTTCGCGCTTTCGATTCTCTCGATCGCACCGCTCTCCACGCCGGCGTGGTGCGCCGATTCAGCCGCGATAGCCAGGGTGCTTGCTTCGCCAGCCGCGGCGGATGTCGGCACGAGCACCAAGTGCGCCTTCTGCGGCATGAAGCTTTATGTGAAGAGCGACACGCCCGCCGCCGAGTACGCGGGCAAGCATTACTACTTCTGCGACAAATCGGAGCGCGACTCGTTCATCGCGCATCCCGAGAAGTACCTGCATAAGGTCGCAGACAAATGACCGGCGCTCTTCTGTCACTTCGAGATCGACGAGATCAATAGGCAGGAAGTGCGCGACCTTGGCCGGTTTGATCTGGATTTCGTGCGCCAGGCATGGTTGTGTTCCTCCGCGCCTGCGCTCCGCTATTGGACGGGTCTACGCGAGTAATAAATTAACGTAGCGCATCTTGACGTAGGCCTCCTCTATCTTCTGCCATGTTCGCCTGACCGAGGCTCTATGCTTCTCAGGCTCGCCATGATTGTCAGCGATTCGCATCTTCGCGCTGAGCGCTTTGGTTGACCGAGATGCGGTTGTTCTATTTGCGAGGCTTGAGCGTTGGTGGGCGGATTTGGTGATAGGCGGAGAGCAACAAAGAACTGCAGGCGGAGCTAAAGATTGACCACCGGGTTTGAAATAGCGCTCACGCCGTTGTCTGCGTTTATCGTCGCGGCGGCGATGATGCCGGTGGCAAAAGCGGCAGGCGTTCGCTTCGGGATCATTGCACAACCTTCGAGCGACCGCCCGCATGCCAAGCCGACGGCGTTGCTGGGCGGCAGCGACGTTGATCGGCCTGCAGGCGATAGCGGGCGGTTGCGCGATCGCGCTGACTGTAGTTCCGGGTTACGACGCGGTGCTGCTGCTGCCGTTCATGGTGCTGTTCTTTGCGCTGGTGGCATTGTTCCTGATGGATCGATCGTTCGACGGGGAGTCTCCGGGTCAAATCGAACACCTGCCCGCGATCGCGCGCATTATCCTGAGCTTCGGGTACAAGCGTCGATTCGTGGAGTTGATTCTGGATGTGGCGCTGGTGGCGGCGGCGTATTTTGGCGCGATGATGCTGCGATTCGACTTCGACCTGAGCATCGCGCAGGTGGACCAAATGCTGATCGGCCTGCCGTGGGTTGTGATGATCGGTTGCGGCGCGTTTTTGGTGGCAGGCGTTTATCGCGGAATATGGCGCTACACGGGACTGGCGGAGGGTGTGCGCTTTGTGCTGGCGGCGATGATAGCGGGGCTCACCGTGAAGCTGGCGTCGGCGCTACTGCCGATAACCATTTCGGGCGCGGCGCTGGTGGTCTTCGTAATTTTGCTGTTCAATTTCCTGGTCGCAACGCGCTGGTCATTCCATGTTTTCCAGCGGATCGGGCGGTTCCTTGCGCATTCGGCAAGGCGCCTGGTGATCGTAGGGGCAGACGCGCGCGGCGCGGCGGCGGTTCAACACCTGCACTCGACGATCGGAGCGGGTGCGGAACTGCTGGGACTGTTGGACGACGACAGTTTCAAGCACGGCAAGCTGTTCCACGGCTATCCGGTGCTGGGGTCGCTCGATAATCTAGGCGCGATCATGGCGCGAACGCCGTTCGACGAAATCGTTGTTGCGCAGGAGACGCTCTCTGCCACGCAACTGGCGGCGCTCGAGTCGTTCACGCTGAGTCATAGGGTAACGCTTCGGCGCTTCTGGCTCGGCGTAACCGACATGAGCGCGCCCGCGATTTCAGATCGCCAGCTCACGACCGCCTGAATCCGGCGAAGCCGGGAGTTTGCCAAACCGGGTGAGTGCGTGGGCGAGCGGACTCAGGATAGTCGAAGATTTTCCCGCGGTGGGGATCGGACTGGGGACGTGGCCCGAGCTATTCACGCGATACCGCGCGCGGCCGTGGTCGGACCTGTACTTTTCACAGGCCCACAACGACTATCTGCAACTGATCGCGGAGACCGGGATGATCGGGCTGGCGCTGGCGGCGTGGTTTATCCTGCGTGCAGGCAGCTTCATCTATCGCCGGTTCGCGGATTTGCCGGGAACAATCGTACCCGTCCAGGCGGCGCTGGCGATCATGTGCGTGGTCGAGTGTTTCGATTTCGATCTGCAGATTCCAGCGATCGCTTTTTTCTTTGCGATGATTCTCGGCCTCACCGTCAGGGTCTCGTGGTTGTCGAGCATCCACGACGATGCTGACGAATACGAGAAACCGCGCGGCGTGGTTGCGCGAATTTGGGCGCCGATAGCGGCGCTCGGGCTGCTGGTGGCGACGTTCGTGCGACCCTCGATTGCGTATCCGTACAATCTGGAGACGCCTGGTTCGGTCGCGCAGGCTGGCGCGCAAACGCCCTAAGGGGGAGATTGACTATCCGGGCCGAGGAGAAGGTCGGATGGCGAAAGACAACAGCTCGAATGCAGCCCACCTGCTTGTGCGATGCCTCGAGAATGAGGGCGTGAAATACGTGTTTGGCATCCCCGGCGAAGAAAACATCTACTTCGTCGACGCACTGAACTTTTCATCGATTCGCTTCATCCTGGTACGTCATGAGCAAGGGGCCGCGTTCATGGCAGACATGTATGGGCGCCTGACCGGCCGCGCGGGCGTGTGCATCGCGACGCTGGGACCGGGCGCGATCAACCTGTTACTCGGTGTCGCCGACGCGCAAACCGACAGCGCTCCGCTGGTGGCGATTTCGGCGCAAGTCGCTCTGTCCCGAATCTACAAAGAGTCGCATCAGGCCGTGGACCTGGTGGCGATGTTCCGTCCGGTGACCAAATGGGCCGAAACCGTATTAAGATCCGAAGCAATTCCAGAGATGGTCCGCAAGGCGTTCAAGCTCGCGCAGACTGAGCGGCCCGGCGCGGTCTATCTGGCTGTGCCGGAGGATGTCGAGAAACTTCCGATCCGTCGTGACGCCGCGCCGCTCCCGGTCAACGTGGTGTATGACACGGCTCCGTCGGCGGGCCAAATCAGGCGCGCGGCGGAGGTGCTCAAGGGCGCCACAGCGCCGATCGTACTCGCCGGGCACGGGGCGGCGCGCAACGATGCGGGCGATGCGCTTGTGCGATTCGCGGAAAGGCTCAGCGTTCCGGTGGCGACCACCTTCATGGGCAAAGGCGTGTTTCCCGACGATCATCCCAACGCCTTGGGCGCGCTCGGCTTCATGAGCCATGACTATGTAAATTTCGGCTTCGACCGTGCCGATGTGATCATCTGCGTGGGTTACGACCTGCAGGAGTACGCGCCCGAGAAGTTCAATCCCGACGCAGTTAAGAAGATTATTCACATTCATCGCTATCCCGCCGAGGTCGATGCTTACTATCACGTTGCGGTCGGAATCGAGGGAAACATCTCGCAATCCCTCGACGCGCTCGCCAGTGCGTGCGAGGAGTCGAGCGGCGCATCCGCGGCCGTCGCCAGGATCCGCTCGCTGTTGCGCAACGAGATTGACCGCGGCGCGAGCGATAATTCGTTCCCGGTACGGCCGCACCGGCTGGTAGCGGATATCCGCCGCGCGATGGGCCGACAGGATATCGTGCTGGTCGATACAGGTGCGGTGAAAATGTGGATGGCGCGCCTCTACCCGACCTACGCCGCGAACACGTGCCTGGTCTCGAACGGACTCGCTACCATGGGCTTTGCGGTGCCCGGCGCTATCGCAGCCAAGCTTGCGTACCCGGACCGCAAAGTGCTCGCGGTGACCGGAGACGGCGGGTTCCTGATGAATTCGCAAGAGCTGGAAACTGCGGTGCGCGAGAAGATCCCGTTTGTCGTGCTTGTGTGGGAGGATGGTGCGTATGGGCTGATCAAGTGGAAGATGGGTCTGGAGTTCGGGCGTGACTCCAATTGCGACTTCGACAACCCCGATTTTGTGGCCTACGCCGAGAGCCTGGGCGTGAAGGGGTTCCGCGTCAATGCCGCCGCCGAACTCCTGCCTACCCTAAAGCGCGCACTGGCCGGTGATTCCGTGTCGCTCGTGGTTTGCCAGGTTGATTACTCGCAAAACCTCGCGCTGACCAAAATGCTCGGCGAGATCACCGACCCTCTCTGAAACATCGCCGGAAGATCGAGGGAATCGATCACGAGTGATCCCAAGGCCCTAAGCTAAGTATCCTTACCGCATCCTTCCGCGTCTGGGTGTGAAGATACTCTACCTCAATCCTGCCACGCAGTTTGGCGGCGCCGAGCGCAGCTTGCTTGATGTCATGACCGAGGTGCGCGCGCGCTCCGTCCCCATTGGGGATTGTCGCTGATAGCAGGAGAGGACGGGCCGTTGCTCGAAGCCGCGCGCGAAATCGGAGTCGCGGCCAGGGCAATCGAGTATCCGTCGACGTTGGCGCGATTTGGCGATTCGGCCGCCGCAAACTCGCCCGGCGGTGCAACGTGGGAATCGACAGCGAAGTTTGTCGCGGGACTTGGCCGTGCGGGAATCGCGGCGCTTTCGCATGTGCCCACGTTGCGGTCGGCGATTAGGGCGGAGCGTCCCGACCTCGTGCATTCCAACGGATTCAAGGCGCACATCCTGGCCGCATGGGCTGCCCCCGATTCGATCCCCGTCATATGGCACGTACGCGACTACGTGGGACAGCGCCCGGCAATGTCGCCCATTATGGCGATGCATTCGCGCCGATGCGCGCTCGCGCTCACCAATTCACGCAGCGTCGCGGATGACTTGCGGGCCGCGTGCCCGGGAATTTCCAGAACTGTACCGATTCACAACGGGATCGACCTTGAAAACTTCAATCCGGTCGGCGCGACTGCGGACCTGGACGAAATCGCCGGGATGACACAGCTGAAAAACGCGGTCGTGCGAGTGGGAATGGTCGCGACGATGGCGCAATGGAAGGGGCACGAGATTTTTCTTCGCGCGCTCTCGATGCTCCCGCGGGGTTCGCGGGTGCGCGGATACGTCATCGGCGGCAGCCTTTACCGCACCCGCGGGAGCGAAGCGAGCCTGGAGCAATTGCGGCTTATCGCCGATGGACTCTCGCTCAACGGCAACGTCGGGTTCACCGGCTTCATCGACGATCCGGCCGCAGCGATTCGCGCGCTTGATATCGTCGTCCATGCCAGCACCCGTCCCGAACCGTTCGGGCGTGTGATCGCAGAATCGATGGCGTGTGGAAAGGCGGTGATCGTGGCCGCCGCGGGCGGCGCGCTGGAAATCGTGACCTCCGTGGATGACGCTATCGCGGTCGCGCCGGGTGACGCTGCGGCGCTGGCCGATTCGATCCGTCAACTATCCTGTGCCGATCCGCCAAGGTCGCGACTGGGCGCGGCCGCGCGCAAAACCGCGCAGGATCGCTTCGATCGCGCGCGCATGGCGCGCGAACTGATACCTATTTACGAAGCGCTCGATGCGGCGCGGAACTGAACCGATGCGAGTGCTGTATATCAACGCCGGCAACATGTTCGGAGGCGTCGAGACCTTCCTGGCGACGCTGGCGCGAAGCCGCGGGCTTACACCCGGCGTCGAACCCGAGTTCGCCGTCTGCTTCAACTGAGAGCTGAGTTACGATGATCACGGCTCGCAGACCCTGGTATAAGTGACTGAGACCCGCTCCTACAGCGGCGGCACATACCGCGGTACCAGTTGCCATCGGCGCGATGAGCCAAGCCGATGCTAGTGCTTCAATCGATTGAAGGATGATTCCCCAGAAGATAAGTTCCTCCAAAAATCCGCCGAGGACCCAAGCCACTACGATCCCAATCAAGAGTTTGCTCCCGGATTGCTGCAGCGCGCGAAACGCGTCCAGGGTTGGTGGCTTATCAACCCATCGTGTCGCCAGCCTGTCCGCTAATGGGCTATAGGCCAACATTAACGCCAGCCATGCTACGGCAAATCCAATTGTCGAGAGCCATGATACGGAGGTACTGAGTCCGAGCGAGGCGAGCATTTGAACCACTATTGCGGAGGTTATGGCATCAGTCTCTACGATAGGACAGCAACCGTCGGCCATCCGCGTTTGCGGCGCCGAAGGACGACGAAGCTGGTCAAGACCTCAGCGGCCGGTGAATTTCGGCTCGCGGCGGTGCAAGAACGAATCCAGCCCTTCTCGACGGTCCCGGCTTATCTCCTGTGGATGGGTGAACAGGATATATTCTCGTTCATCGACACGGACTTTGTTGTCGGTCGTCTTGTAGTGCCCATACTTGACCGCCTTGATGTAGAGCGGCGGAATCTTTTTCAACAGCTCAGCCCATCGGACCGCCTCGTCCATCAGGTGCTCATCGGCAACTACCTTGTTGACCAGCCCGACCTCATAGGCACGCTGCGCGTGCATGATCTGCCCGCCGTTCCACGCCAGCAGCATGAACTCGAGGCTTACCTTGAAGGGCATGTACGGCAGATACTCCATCGGTGGCAGGGGAGTGCCAATCCGTGCTTCCGGAAAACCCATCAACATGCTCTCGCCGGCGATCGTAATGTCGCAGCCGCGAACGGCGAGTGCATAGCCGGCGCCGAGCGTGTAGCCCTTGATCGCGGCGACGATCGGCTTGAACACGGTGATGCCGTTTTGCGGATAGCCTTGATGGACCTGAAATGGAACTTCGCGATCGATCGCACCGGGGCTCACGTCCGCGCCGGCGCAGAAGTGCTTGCCAGCGCCCGTGAGGACGGCGACCTTGGCGGCAGGGTCGGCCTCGAACCGGGTCCAGGTCTTGCACAAGGCGTCGCTGAGCGCGCCGTTGAGCGCGTTGAGCTTTTCCGGCCGATTCAACGTGATGAAGGCGATTTCATCCCTCACCTCATAGAGCAGGACATTGTCTGACTTTGCCGCCTTTGGCTTGGCGTTGCGCTTCTCCTGCGGCCTTAACACACGAGCCATGACGTCTCTCCCCGGATTGGTCACGCGGGCTGAGCGCCCGCATGGGCCGACTCCGCGATCGCGTCCGCCGGAGTGGTGTAAACCGGAATTCCCATTTTGAATCCTGATTCGGAGTAGCACCGGCACCACGCCGTTTGCAAACGGGAAGTTCGAGCCCGCTCGCATCCAAACCCGCATCCATCAGGGCTTTTCTCGCATTTTATCAAATTGGCAGTTCGCCTAGAAAATGGAAATCCGGGCTAAGTGCCGTCCTTAGTTGGCGGCGAGTTATGAGCGTTTTGACCTCGATGGTCGGAATGATGCCGCGCTCATGGATCAAGGCGGTGTCGAGCGCCTCGTGGAAATATCCTGCGGTTCGACGGGCGTTCGAATGGTCCGCCAAGCGGATCGGGGAGCAGCAGGGGACGATTCGGCAGGGGATCGGCAAAGGATTGCTCTTCAATCCCGGCGGCTCGAATGCAGGGTACATCCTGGGTACGTCCGAACCGGGAGTGCAGCGCGCGATGCTCGCGATCCTGAGGCCAGGGATGACGTTCTTCGACGTTGGCGCCAACGTCGGGTTTCACTCGACGGTGGCATGCCGGCTGATCGATCCGTCGCGAGGGCGTGTGATCAGTTTTGAGCCGCTGGCGGGAAATGCCGATCAGATCGAAGTCAACGCGCGGCTGAATCACTTCGATTGCATTCGTGTGATGCGGGTTGCGATCGGCAACCACGACGGCGAAGCGCGGTTTATCCTGTCGGAAATATCAAGCCGCGGCGCGCTCGAGACGGCGGGCAGGGTTCCAACCAATCCGGCAGGAGCCGCGACGGTGCAGATTCGGCGCCTGGACACGCTCATGAGTGAAGCGCACCTGCCGGCGCCCGACGTCATGAAAATAGATGTCGAAGGCGCCGAAGCCGACGTGATCGCCGGAGGGCATGAAACGCTGATGCGTGACAGGCCGATCCTGATGATCGAGCTGCACGGCACCAATGCGGAAGTCGCGTCGGCGCTCGAGGCAATTGGTTATCGCGCGAGCGTGCTCGGCAGGGGCGGATCGATTTTTCAAGTGCCATGGGACTCGTACGTGATCGCGACGCCGGCGGAACGCGCGGATTTGGATGAGTGTATCGGCACGCTTTCGATGCGACGGTAGAAAGCCGTTGAATCGCCGCATTCGCATCCTGACCATTGGCCATTCCTACGTGGTCGCGGAAAACCGCGCGCTGGTTCGAGAGGTCGCGCGCTATCCCGAGCTTGACGTGACCGTGGCCGCACCCGCGGTCTTCCGCAGCGGACTCGGCCCAATCGAGTTGCAACCGGAACCGCCAGCGCTGAAATCCAACCTCAAGCTGAAAGCTCTCGGCGCGCGGTTTACACAGTGGACGCAAGTATTCGCCTACGATCGCCGCGGTCTTGCGATGCTGATCGAAAAGGGCGGCTTTGACGTCGTGCACGCGTGGGAGGAGCCGTACATCTACGCGGGCTATCAAATCGCGCGGGCGATGGCGAATTCGGACGGGGCGTTCTGCTTTCGCACCGCGCAGAACATCGACAAGCGCTACCCGTTTCCGTTTTCTCATTTCGAACGCGCCGTGCGCGAACGGGCACAAGGGTGGATTGCAGGCGGCAATCTTGTGTTCGAATCGATGATCAGGCGCGGTTATCCCAAAGAGCGCGGACGAACAATGACGCTGGCCGTCGATCTCGACGCCTTCAAGCCGCTTGCACCGGAGCCCAAGCAAACGGTCGCGCGCGATATCGGTTTGCGTCCCCCGATTGTCGCCTATGTCGGCAGACTGACCCACGCGAAGGGAATCGATCTAATGATGCGCGCGATGGAGGCAGTCGGCGGCTCGACGCCGTGGAGTTTGCTGGTCATGGGGGCAGGTCCGATGGAAGGCAATCTTCGCCGATCGTGATCACCTGGCACAGCGACGTAGCGCGCCAGCAGCGATTGGCCCTCCTGTATCAGCCGCTGGAACGAATCCTGCTCGAGCGATGCTCGGCGATTGTCGCAACCTCGCCGGCTTACATCGCCGGCTCGCCGGTGCTGCGCATGCACGCCAAGCGGTGGCATTTGATTCCCTACGGAATCGACGCCGGGCAATTCGACGACGATCGTGTTGACCAGTCGCTGGTCGAGAAGCTGCGCCAGCGCTTCGGACCGAGGATGATTCTGTCAGTGGGGCGCCTGGTCTATTACAAGGGGATAAAGTTTCTTATCCAGGCGATGGCGTGCGGCAGACCGGTGGTAAACACCCAGATCGATTCGGGCGTTCCGTACGCATCGCTCGACGGCGTCAGCGGTTTTACGGTGCAGCCCAAGAGTTCCGATGCAATGGCGACCGCGCTCAACCGGTTGTTAGACAACCCCGAGCTGCGCATGCGGATGGGGCGCGCCGCGCGCGAGCGCGCCGTCGCTGAATTCGGAATCCGTGAAATGGCCGCGCGAACGCTCGAGCTCTATCGCAGCGTGCTTTTTACGGATAATCGCAACGGCATTCGCGGTGACGCGGCGCGGCTTCAGAGCGGTCATTTCGCGGCTAATAAAGATGGACACGCGGCATTCCGCGATACGGAGGCAGGAACTTAATGCAGAGGCGAAGCCAAATGAAAGTTTCGAGGATTGCTTCGCTGTTCGCGCTGGCGATGCTGACGATTGCGACGGCGGTTCCGGCCGCTCACGCGCAAAATACCGTCGGCACGATCGCGCAAATCCAGGGAGCGGCGCAAATCCAACGCAACGGCGGGACAATCGCAGCCGCGCAGAACATGGCCGTCATGCTGCACGACAAGATTGTAACCGAGCCGAACGCATCGCTGACGATCGGCCTGATCGATAACAGTTCCCTACAATTGGGCGCATCGGCAACCCTCACGATAGATGAGAGCGTGCTGATGAACGGAGTTGGTGCACCGAGCAAGGTCGGACTCCTCGGCGGCCGGCTGCGCTCGATAATCGTCGGCGCGATGCGCGGCAGTTCGACGACGTTTGAAGTTCACACACCCAACGCCATCCGAGCGGTTCGAGGAACCGACTGGACTGAAGATTACGGCGAACAGCCGCGCCAAAGGATACCCGGATTGCCGTCAGTTCACTGACGTCGACGTCCAGGACGGCACGATGCAGGTCTGCAATACTGCTACTCCCCCCGAATGCCAGGACGTCCACGCCGGTCATCACACCACGGTCGCATGCGGCGAATTCTTCGCGGGAGGTGCGAGCGGCTTGGGCGCCTTGGGTGCGACGGCGCTCGGAGCAGGCTTGGCGGGCGGCGTCGGTGCGGGTATCGCGGCTGGGGCTGGAGCGTTTAGCAGCCCTGAAAGCAGGCAGCAGCCACCATATCATCCGGTCTCCCCGATTGAATGATTGTCCCTCGGGCGCGAAATTTGATCTGACTTGGCAGTTACGGCGCGCCGCCGGATGGCGCCGGCATCGTCGAAGGCGACGCCGCCGCTACGGGCGTAGCCTCGCCAAGCGGAGTATTTTGAGGCGCGGGTGTCCCCGGCGCTCCGACCGGAGCCATCGCTTCGTGACCGTATTTCATCGCCCCGAGAGGACGTCCGCTCAGGTTCGCAGTCGCTGGCGCCGGGCTCACGACGAGCGCCTCCGCCACGCCTTCACTTTCGAACGGGCGGCACACGTCCAGTAGCGCCGGCTCGACGACGTGACCGATGTAGACGTCCGGGGCATCGACGCGAATCTTGCTGGCCAGAATGACTCCGCATTCGGCGCGAAGATCGTAAAGTCCCGGCGGCAGATCCGCGGTGAACGAGCCGTCGGGCTCGGTAGGCGCGATGTAGATATCGCTGGTGACGCGGTTCTCGTAATGAAGCCAGCGTTGCGCTGCCGGTCTGCCGTTGCGGTACGACATCAAACCGCTCACGCTAGCTGCGCCCGCAATCCGCGCCCCGGCAGCCAGACCCGCGGCGACTGCAACCGATAGAGCTGCCGCCGCGAAACGAAGCTTGCGGCCCGACTTACGATTGGAAATGTTCATCACAACGACTCCATGGCAATGTGTCTTGCGCCGGATGAATTGTAGCCGCTGCTGCTAGGCGCTTTTCTTGACCTTGCCGCCGCGGATACATCGCGTGCAGACCAGGATTCGCCGCACGTTGCCGTTAATCTCGGCGCGCACTTCCTGCAGGTTGGGATTCCAGCGCCGCTTGGTCTTGTTGTTGGCGTGGCTGACGTTGTTGCCGACTGACGGCTGCTTCTTGCAGTATGCGCAATGTCTCATGAGTCTTCCGTTCGAACCTGGATAATCCTGCTAGGGTAGCCCGACGTGCGGCCGCGTGAAAGAGGGTGAATACTTCGCCTTGAGCAGCGCCCCGCCGACCGCTTCTCCCGTCAGTACCGCGCCCGCATCGCATCCGCACTTGAGGCTCATCAGCCACGCGCTGCGCCCGAGCGCGCCCGCATAGCTGTCGAGCTGATCCTTGAGCCCCTTGGGCGCGTCCTTGTCCTCGACGGTCAGGTCCCTGGCGCTGACAATCACTTCGTTGGGGATCGAGCCGGTCTGCTCGCTGAAGAGCTGCTTGATCATCGCGACGAACGCCTGGTGATCGAGCGCGGGCACGTCGCTCCGGATGACGCCGTCGTAAATCGATTCGGCGTGACGATCGGGCACGCCCGCAAGCACCCGCCGAATCGAATCCGCACGCGAGCTCTCGGCCGACGGCGCCTTCTCATAGTCGGCCAGCATCGTGCGCGCCGCGCCTGCGTTCCCGCCCGCCATCGCTCCGAGCGTGCGTCCCAGCAGCGCATTGGCCGCACTGCGCCGCAACTGACCCTGCGCGTTCGCGATCATCCGCTGAACTTCGGGGTTGTTGATTCCCGCCGATTTGAAGACCAGCATCGCGTCCTCGCCGTCGCCGCGATCGAGCAGATTCTTTGCCGTGTCGAGCGGGTTGAGCGGACCGGTGTCGCGAATCGACGCGGTCTGCAGATAGAGCTTGGTCGCCGCGACCAGCTTCGCCTCGACGCGCGTCTGCACCGCCTCGAACGCCTGCCATTGATCGCTCGAAATGAGTTTCTTGCCAGTGGCGCGCTCGGCGAACAACTGCGCCGGCATCGCCAGAATAGCGGCGGCGCCGCCTATCACCGGCTCGCTGTCGGTAAAGGTGAAGCGATGGCGGTCCTCGGCCAGTGTGGAAAGATTGAGCGTCCAGATTTCGTAAGCGCCGGTGAATCGCGCTTCGTTCGAGTCGCGTTGCGATTGAAAGGACTCGGTCGGCAGGCTCACCACCATCACCGCGTCGAGCCGATCGTCCGCTTCGCCTGCGACGGATCGTTTGACGCAGGCATCGATTCCGCCCGGCGGCTGAATCGGCACCACCTTCACGTTCGGCAGCGCGCCGACAATGCTGTCGATATCGGCTTCGGTCTGAGGCGAGATCGGTCCAATCACGCCGACCCCGATCTTGATGGGCGCCGCAATCGCGCCTGCTGCGGCTGCGGCCACAATGATTGCCGCACCGAGCAGCATTGCCGTAATTTTTCTCATCGCTAGAGTGCTCCGGCGAGTTCGCCGGGCCGAGAGCTTTTCAAAACCCGCCGCGATCTTCAACCCGTGCAATAGCCATCCCCAGGTTTTGACCCCGGATCGGCGAGTTGCTTGAGTATCCGGTCCGAAAGCTACAATGTCTAGTCAGGTTGCGCCGGAGATTTCTTTGAACAAGGTCCGGCGCCGCGGACCCCGATGCCCGAGCACATAGTTCACATATTGCCCGAGCAAGTCGCCAGCCAGATTGCGGCGGGCGAAGTCGTCGAGCGGCCGGCCTCCGCGGTCAAGGAGCTCATCGAGAACTCGCTCGACGCGGGCGCTCGTTCGGTAAGCGTCGAGATCCTGGGCGGCGGCTCGGCGCTGATCGCCGTCGCCGACGACGGCTCCGGCATGACGCGCGCCGATGCGATCCTTTCGCTCCGGCGTCATGCGACTTCAAAGATTCGAAGCGCCGCCGACTTGAGCGCGATTCGCACGCTCGGGTTTCGCGGCGAGGCGCTCGCCTCGATCGCCAGCGTGTCTCATCTTCGGATGCAAACGCGTCGCGCCGCCGACGAACCCGGCGTCGAGGTCGCAGCCGAGGCCGGCAACATCGAGGATACGCGGACGTGCGCGATGGCGGCGGGGACCCGAATCGAAGTCCGCCGGCTATTCTTCAACACTCCGGCGCGGCTCAAGTTCTTGAAGACGCTGGCGACCGAGCAGGGCGCCATCGCCGAGGCTTTTCAGCGCATCGCGCTTGCCAACCATCACGTCGCGTTTCGCCTGACCGCCGACGGCCGCACGATCTTCGATTTGCCGCGCGCCAACTCGGCGCTCGAACGATTCCGCCAGGCGTTCGGTCCCAGGATCGCGTCCCGGATGCTTGCGTTCGACCTTGATCGCCCCGGGATTCGCGCGCGAGGGCTTGCGGCTACCAGCCAGGAGTCGTTCGCGACCGGCAGGATGATCTTCACGTTCGTCAACGGCCGCTCGGTTCGCGATCGAATGTTGATTCGCGCAATCGAGCAGGCCTACCAGACGCTGATCCCGCGCGGTCGCCATCCGGCAGCGTTGCTGTTCGTCGCTATGCGGCACGAAGACGTTGACGTGAACGTGCATCCGATGAAGACCGAGGTGCGATTTCGCAATGGCGGCGCGGTTTTCGACGTCGTTTATCACGCGATTCGCGACCGATTGGCGGATCAGACGGGAAATGCGCCCGTCGCAACTTCAGTTGACACGTCGGCGGCGGCCTCTGAAGCGCCGGCGCCGTCCACCGATGACGCCGCGACGGGACTCATCACGACGGCGTCGATGGGCGAGGATGCTGGCGCCGGACAGTCGGCGAACGCGTCGGGCGATTCGGTTGCGAATCCGCGTGGCGACGCTCCCCTGCGGCTGGTGCCCGACGCGCCCAATCAGGCGGCGTTTCAGCGCCCGCTCAGCCTCGCCTACGATCGCGACGCGCGCGGCGGCGGCGGTGCGGCGCATCCCCCGGCGCCAATCCCAATGTACTCGAGACTCAGGGTGATCGGACAAATCTTCGCGGGGTACATCGCGCTCGAGACCGAGGAGGGGTTGCTCCTGATCGATCAGCACGCGGCGCACGAGCGCGTTACATTCGAAAAGCTGCGCCGCGAACTTCGCGACGGCGGGATTCGCACGCAGGCGATGCTCGCGCCGGTGTCGGTCGAGCTGAATCCGGCGCGCGCGTCGCAGGTTCATGGCGCATTAAGCGAGCTTCGCGCGATGGGCTTCGATGTCGAGCCGTTCGGGCCGATCACCCTGCTGCTCAAGGGTGCGCCGGCGGTGTTCGGGCCGGAAGGCGGCGCGAAACTGCTTGCCGACATGATCGAGAGCATGGGCGACAACGAAAGCGGCTTTCGCGGCGGCGGTGAGGCCGCGTTCGAGAATTGGCTCAAGCAACTCGCGTGTCACGGCTCGGTTCGAGTCGGGCGAGTGCTCGAGCTGGCGGAAATCCATTCGCTGCTCGCCGAACTGGATCGCACCGAGTTCAAGACCAACTGCCCGCACGGGCGCCCGGTGCATATTCAGTTCGGACGCGGGCAAATCGAACGAATGTTTCGCCGATGAGTGGTTTGCCGGAAACAACGGCGGCGGGAATCGCAGCGCGGACGCATCCGGCGCGGATACCGGTCGGCTTTATCGTCGGGCCGACCGGAGCGGGCAAGTCCGCGCTCGCGATGGTGCTTGCGAAGCGCTTGAACTGCGAAATAATCAACGCCGACTCGCGCCAGTTTTACCGCGGGATGGATCTCGGCACGGCGAAACCGTCGGCGCAGGATCGTCGGCGCGTGCCGCATCATCTTATAGACGTGCGCAGTCCCGACGAGTCGCTCGACGTGGCGGAGTTCGCGCAAATTGCGGGTGCGGCTATCGAGGAGATCGCGGCACGGGGGCGAAATCCACTGGTGGTCGGCGGCAGCGGGCTTTATTTGCGCGTGATCCGCGGCGGGATCTTTCGCGGGCCGGCCGCGTCGGCGAAAATTCGAGACCGATTGGCGAAAATCGCGGCAGAGCGCGGCGTCGCGGAGCTGCATCGGGATTTGCGCGGAATCGATCCCGAGGCGGCGAATCGAATCGGCGTCAACGACCTGTACAGAATCGTACGCGCTATCGAAGTCTTTGAATTAACCGGCGAAAACATTTCGGCGCATCAGCGGCGCCATCGATTCGCCGACAATGGCTACGACACTTTGACGGTGGGTATCGAAGTCGAACGGAAAAAACTCTACGAGGCGATCGACCGGCGCTTCGATGAGATGGTCGCGGCCGGGCTGGTCAGGGAAGTGCGCGGGCTGATCGAGGCGGGATACTCGCCGGAAAGGCCGCCGCTGAGTACGATTGGGTATAAGCAGATCGCGGCGCATCTGCGCGGCGAGATCGCGCTGGCCGATGCAATCGCGCAGGCCAAGCAGGAATCGCGGCGACTGGCCAAGCGCCAAATCACATGGTTTCGCCGCGAGCCGGAGATCGTGTGGCTTGACCCGGAGCGCGGCGCTCAGGATGCTTTTGCATTGTTCGAGAAATTTTTTGAGATGCGCAGGCGTGAAGCAGATTGAAAGGCAATTCGAACGGAAATAAGGCGCGTGGCGCGAAAAGTCGCGCGATTGAGATCGCGACAGCCGAGGCGCCGGGGCCGGAGCCGCGCAGCGCGATCGAGCGGGTGCGCCTGGCGCGGCATCCCAATCGGCCGCAGACGCTTGATTACATCGACTTGCTGATGCGCGACTTTATCGAGATACATGGGGACCGGCGCTTCGCCGACGACGCTGCGATCGTGGCGGGGCTCGCCTATTTCGGACGCCGCGCGGTCGCCGTCGTGGGACATCAGCGGGGCCGCTCGACCACCGAGAGAATCAAGCGCAATTTCGGCAAGCCGCTGCCCGAAGGCTATCGCAAGGCGGCGCGCGTTTATGAGCTGGCAGAACGGTTTGGGCTGCCGATAATCACGTTGATCGACACGCAGGGCGGTGAGTCCGGGGTTGGCGCGGAGGAGCGCGGACAGATCGAGGCGATCGCGCGCAACCTCGAGCTGATGGCGCGGCTGACCGTCCCCACCATTGCGTGCGTGATAGGCGAGGGCGGCTCGGGAGGCGCGCTGGCGCTCGGAGTGGCCAACGCGGTGCTGATGCAGGAGAACGCGTGCTACTCGGTGATCACGCCGGAAGGATGCGCGGCGATTTTGTGGCGTGCGGGGGGCGAGGAGAATGTTGCGGCGGCGGCTGCGGCGTTGAAGTTGTCGGCACCCGATTTGTTGGAGCTGGGATTGATCGACGAGATCGTGCCGGAGCCGGCCGGCGGAGCGCATACCGCGCCCGCCGAAGCGGCGCATCTGATCGGCGCGGCGCTCGCGCGGCATCTGGAGCGCCTGGTCAAGCTGAAGCCGGCCGAGTTGCGCCGGGCGCGCGAGCGCAAGTTCGCAGCGATGGGATCGCGGTATCTGACACGCAGCCGCGTCGAGAACGATCGCTCGGTCGATTAGCGATCGCGTCGGGAAGGGATCACCCGAAATTGTATGCGAAACCCACCGTGGGTTTCGCGCTTCCTTGGGCAGGGGCCAAGCCCCTGCACCTTAGTAAGGAAGAAGATGCGGGCTTCGCCCTGTTAGAGCAGGTAAGTAGGGGGGCGGCGTTGTGCTCGGTCCGAGATACCTCGCCCGTTATTTCACGGGAGAGGCGGCCATCCGCTTGGCGGACGGTAGGTGAGGGTGCAGGGCGAAGCGGACAATCGGCACCGCCGCCGGATGCGGCCTGACGGCCTATTAGAACAGTTAAAGAGAGGTGACGATAAGATGCGGGCTTGAGGTCGTCGGTGTGGACGAGGGAAAGCGCGTGTCGTTCTGAGCGAGTAGCGAAGAATCCCGCCGGACGCTCTGGCTACGGGCGCCAGCTACGCGGGGCCTTCAGCCGAAAGTGCTCCCGGAAATCCGATGTGAGGAACTATGCACGAATCATTTGCCAAGTATGTCGACTCGCTTCATGCGTCGTTCGAGCGGCTCGTCAATATGGCACCCGTAAAGATTGAAGACCTGAGAAAGCCGCTACCCGAGAAATGCATCTATCTCTTTAGCGAAAATGGTATGGCGTTGTACGTGGGCACGACCAATCATTTCAGGCAACGCATGCGACAGCATTCGATTGACGCTTCTCAGCACAATCAGGCGGTGTTCGCGTTCAGATTGGCGCGCGCGGAAACCGGCAAAACGATTGCCGACTACTCGAAGGAGGGATCACGTAGCGCGCTATTACGAGATAAGCAGTTCGCGAATGCGTTCCAGCGAGCAAAGGCTCGAATCCGCGACATGGAGCTTAGGTATGTTGAGGAGACGGATCCGCTGCGACAGGCTTTGCTTGAGATTTATGTAGCCGTAGTATTGCGCACGATGCACAACGATTTTGAGACGCATTAGATCGGTCTCAGTCGGCCTTAGATTCCGGTTCTTGGATTGGGGCGAAATGGAGATTATATGGCGATCACGTGCTGGAAGGTCTATTGCGACGAAAAAGAGTCGCCCGGACTTTGGAAGCGATGGTTCAAGGCGCAATGTGTAGCGGTCGGATGGGCGCCGAACTATGGGTTTCGATTGGAAGGTAAAACGAAGACTGGCCATGGCTGGCCGGGCGTTCGCAGGACATTGCTTAGCATCGAGCTAGGTGACCGAATATTGGTCCAGTCGCCTCACAATCGCGTAGGACGTGTCGGGAGGGTAACACGAGCTTTGAGAGAAGACAGCTGGGATCCTCTCGTGCAGCCAAATGAGGACCTACCATATGGGGAGATCGGGCGGCGGATCGAGGTTCGTTGGGACATGGACAACGGGCCTGAAGATTCCAACACCGTGGTGGAACTGCCCGAAGAGGCGCGTCTGAGCCCCGGTCACGTACGTCGGACGATCCAGAAGATCGACGCTGCGACTTTCAGACGAATTGCTTCTGCGATTCGAGAAGAAGAAAATTGGGTCACGCTCGGAAGTCAGTTTGTGCACGAACGATTTCTTTCGGACTTCATCCGAACCGTGCCGCGACACCTCGAGGATGGTTTGCAACCGTACCCTTGGGACAAAATCCGGGAAAAGGTGTTCGCCGACGGCACGAGGTCGGACGTTCTTCTTGAAGATGAAAAAGGAAAACCAGTTGTAGTTGAGTGCAAGAACGGTGCGCTGTCGCCTTCGAATGTCGAACAATTGGTCCGATACCTGAAACTCGCGCGGAAGGAAATTGGAAAAAAACCGCGCGGGATTCTCGTTTATGGAGGCGCACGGAAGCTGTCGCGAAATGTTAGGGAGGCTCTAAGGAAGAACAAGAAGCAACCGATCGAGGTCATGCACTACGAATTGAACCTGAGGTTCTCTTCGGGGCGTTAAATTAGCGGGGCGGAGCGCACACTGCGCCCGCCGAAGCGGCGCATCTGATCGGCGCGGCGCTCGCGCGGCGCATCCGAAAAGCCGAAGCCAGTTGATGACTTCCTTATGGTGTTGTACTGCACAGGGATCTGAGGGAGCACTCGTGACTGAAGGCACGTCGGTTATCCTGGGCGCGCTCGTGGGCGCGGCGGCGGGACTTGCGGGCGGTGGGTTTGCGGCCCTCGCTTCTTTGCGCGCTAGTCAATTGGCAGCGCGGGCTCCCTTGGGTTCCGTTCTTCACGAAATTAGTAACGCGCTGATATCGATGAACGTGACGAAAGGCACGCCGGAGTACTGGGAGCCCCGCAGAGAGTTCGAAAGGAGATGGAACGAGTTCTCCATCCAGCAGCGAATACTTTGCCCGAGCGAGAGGATCGCGAACCTTATGTCCCTAATTGGGGCGATCGGGAGAAACGAGTCAGATCCGCCTGAGGCGCTTTTGAATCTGGCGGGTCAGACTATGGAAAAGATTACGCAGATGGTTGGTGCCTATAGTAATTCACTCTTTCGATTTAGAGCTCGGGGAGAAGAAGCCCGAATCATTCGGCGCTGGCTCAAAAGCGAGCCAGCCAAGTTGCTCAGCGAGGCAGTACGAACAAAACTCGCAGCGTTAGTATGAAGAA
>CABDYU010000182.1_pt1 | contig 30980 bp, 29 predicted proteins | sample 3132011 | NCBI WGS metagenome assembly CABDYU01 (sample SAMEA5534338, study PRJEB31848) | metagenome | biome: tundra; feature: field; material: soil | place: USA | collected 2013-05 | depth 0.45 m | reverse complement strand
CCACATGCCGTGGAACAAGATATTGCCGCCGAACAATCCCGCGCCGAACAGCAGCACCATGATCAGCAGGATGTCGGCGACCCTCATGTACAAGCCCGCCTGCCACATCATCTCTTCGAGTTTGCGCAGCAGGTTCAGTTCGTACAGCACGCCCAGCAGCGGTCCCTGTTCGGGCCGGCGCCTGCGCATGACGTCGATCTCCAGATCGTCGGGGGGGCGGGTCAGGCGTCGTGCCACCTCGCGCTGTTGCTCGACTTCGGTGCCGCGCCGGCTGGTGAAGATCAGCACGCCCACGAATACGAGCGCGAATATGCCGCTTGCCATCAACAAATCCATGGTATTTATCCGATTGTGCTGCGGAAAACCTTGGCGTCGAGTTTGTAACCCGCAGCCTCCAGCCGCTGCGAGTAAGTTGACCGAATCCCGGTGGCGAGAAACTGGCCGAGCACTTCGCCACCCGGCCCGATCCCGGTGCGCTTGAATTCGAACAGGTCCTGCATCATCACCATCTCACCCTCCATCCCGCTGATCTCGGAGATGCGCATCACTTTGCGCGAGCCGTCGGATTGCCGCGATACATGGACGATGATGTTGAGCGCCGACGCGATTTGCTGGCGCATCGCGCGTTGCGGAATCGACACTCCCGACAGCAGCATCATCATCTCCAGACGGCCCAAGCTGTCGCGGGGAGTGTTGGCATGGATGGTGGCGATTGAGCCGTCATGGCCGGTCGACATCGCTTGCAACATGTCGAACACTTCGTCGCCGCGGACCTCGCCGACGATTATGCGGTCCGGCCGCATACGCAACGAGTTCCTGACCAGGTCGCGCTGGGTGATTTCACCCTTGCCTTCGACGTTGGGCGGCCGCGTTTCGAGCCTGACCACATGCGGCTGCTGGAGACTCAATTCGGCCGAGTCTTCAATCGTCACAATTCGCTCGTCGACCGGGACGAACAGCGACAGGCAGTTAAGCAGTGTCGTTTTACCCGAGCCGGTGCCGCCGCAAATCAGGATGTTGAGCCGCGCGCGCACGATGGTGCGCAGAAACTCGACGATCTCAGGTATCAGCGTCTTCTTCGCGACCAGATCGTCAATGTTGTAGCGCCTGCGGCCGAATCGGCGAATCGACAGCGCCGGGCCGTCGAGCGCCAGCGGCGGAATGATCGCGTTGATACGCGAACCGTCGGGCAGCCGCGCGTCAACCATCGGCGACGCTTCGTCAACCCGGCGCCCGACCTGCGACACGATTCGATCGATGATCAGCATCAGGTGCTGATCGTCCTGGAACTTGATGTCGGTGGCGTGAAGCTTGCCGCCTTTTTCGACATAAACCTGGTTGTGCCCGTTGACCAGGATGTCGGTGATTTCATCATCCCACAAAAGCGGCTCCAACGGCCCGAGTCCCAGCAACTCATTCTTGATCTCCTCGATCAGGTGATTCTTGTCGACGTCGGTGAGCAGGCGCCCCTCGTCGTCCAGAATGGCGGAGATCGCCGTGGTGACTTTCTGCGCCGCGAGGCCCGGCTCGAGGCTTTCAAGCCGCGTAACGTCCAGCATCTCGAACAGCCGGTTGTGGACCGCAAGCTTGAGTTGCTGAAAACCCTCGGCCTGCGCGTCTTTGACGGCGGTCTTTTTATTGCCTATCAGCGAGCGCTGAAACGGAGCCGGCGTTGCGCTGTTCTGCTGGGAAATTCTCTCAACCAGTTTCATTCGGGTGCCTCAGGTGCGCGCGCCGATAACGTTCAACAGGCGCGAAACTAATGAATTTGGGGAACTGCCGTCGGTGGTTTCAATGCCCACCTCGAGCCGGCGCGCCAGGTCCTCGATACTCTTGGCCAGCGGCGAGTTCGGCGCCACCTGCCACAAATCCTGTGCGCTCAACTGCACGCGCTCGAGAACTTTTTCATCGCGCGGAATCCGCGTGTGAATCGGCTGCGCCAGCGTATGGCTGAGCTGTTCTTCACTGATTGGATGACCCGGCACGAAACGGCTCAGAATGAAGTTGGGTTCGACCCCCGGCAGCCCCAGCCGCCCCACCAGATCGACGAATCGCCACGCGCATCGTGCCGCGCCGATCGACTGGTCGAGTACGTAGAACAGATGACTCGAGCGCTCCCAGGCGGCGACCGAGTTTGCGTCGATATGCGTGCCGCAATCCACGATCACAAAGTCGAACAGCTGGCGCATCAGGTCGAGGATCGCACCGACCGTCGCGTCACTGACCAACTCGCTGTCCTCGATCCGCTTGGGCGCCGCGAGCAGGTAGATTCCCGACTCATGCTTGCTGAGCGCTGATTCGAGTTGAATCGAATCGAGCTTTCGCGTGCCCTCGGCGAGCGCCATGATCGTGCGCTCGGGTTCGAGATTCAGGAACACCGACAACCCGCCGGTCTGCAGGTCGAGATCTATTACCGCAACCTGCTTTTCGAACGCGTAGCGCAGTGCCAGGGCGAGGTTCGCCGCCAGGCTCGTCACTCCAGTACCGCCTATCAGGCTCACCAGCGAAACGATCTTACCGCCGCCGTTGTGAACGTTGTGAACTTCTTCGCGCCGGCGGGTCTCGCTTATCTTGAACAGTGCCCGGGTCGCGTCTCCGGGATCCAGTGGCAGGAACAGAAGCTCATCGGCTCCGGCCCTCAGCACCCGCTTCATCAGGTCCGGGGAACGATCATGCAGCAGCGCAAAAAGAGCAGGGCGGGGCTCCTGCACCGCCTGCGCGTTCAGATAACTCAGAGCGAGTTCGTTGTTGCCGTTGAACACCACCATCGTGACGTCGATGGAGGCATCGGGAGCAGCGTCCGGATCCGGTTCGAGTTCCAGGATCTTCAGCACCGGATCGCCCAAGGCGGCCAGCGCATCCCTCACTTCTGCGCGATGCTCCGCGCCTCCGCCAACTAATTGGACTTTCAGCCCGCCATTCCGTGCGTCGCTTTTTTTACCGAGCGCTGACACTTCACGTTCTCCCTGCTTCAGCTATGCTGTGTTATATCATGCACTAAATGCCCGGTTATGTCTTGTCTGCCTTCCAGCTAGAATCTCGGACGCGACGCGTCAGGCTGCGCTAGACGACGGGTCTCGATCTCCTCATGCGTCAGCTCAGGCACCGAAGTCGGGTTGTAAACCGAGGCGCCATCGGGCAGCGGACGCACGATTTGCGGCGTTACGCTCATGACCAGGTCCGTTTCGGTGTTGGTATAGCTGGTGTTGCGGAACAGTCCGCCGACGTACGGGATGTCACCGATGTACGGGACTTTGTGAACGTCGGTCGTCTTTTTGTGCAGGATGAGGCCCGCGATGATCAGCGTCTGATTGTCCTTGAGCTGTACCATTGTTTCCGCGCGCCGAGTCACGAATGCCGGTATGGTGAAGCCGAACATCGACACGCCTTGGGCGAAATCGGGCTGCGATACTTCAGGCTTCACCAGCAGCTCGATATCATTGCGGCCGATGACGGTCGGAACGAATTCAACGGAGGTACCGAACTGCTTGAATACGATTGAGGTGTTCAGCGCCTGGGCGATGACGATTGGAATTTCGCCACCCGACAGGAACTTTGCCTCTTCACCGGAATTAGCCAGCAGTTGCGGCTCCGCGAGAAGCTTCGCGAGGTTGTGCTGCTCGAGGTACTGGAATAATCCCTGCAACTGGTAGTTCTTGTTTCCCAACGCCAAGCCATAAGTCATCGACGACGACAGCAGCATCCCGATAAGCGATCCACCCGGCGGCAGGGAATTACCGGATGAAGTAACCACTCCGCCGGGGGACGAGACGGACGACGACGCGGAGAACGGCGTCGCTACTCCGCCTGCCAATCCGACCAGCGATATTCCCGCACGGGTGAGCGCGCCCGTCAGGTCGGTGCCCTGGTTCTCGATGGCGGAGCGGTCCAGTTCCGCCACCATCGTCTGGAGCAACACCTGCTGCTTGCCGTTGGGATCGATTCGCACCGGGAGTTCGTCGTACTGGCCTTGTTGGTTCCAGACCGCCAGAGTCGTGAAGCCCGGCTTATGGCCTATCAGGTTGACCTGGAACGGATTGATCACCTGGATATCGGCGACGGTAGTGTCGGCGATCGACACGCGGCGTAGCCGGGTCCTAAAGTCGATAATTCTCGACGAGCCCGTCTGCAGTTGCACTCCATCGTCGGGCAGATAATGGCGGCCGCCTGAAATCGCACCTGAGTGCAATTCGCCGCCGGTCAGAGCGACCGACGGGTCGCTCCGATACCGCTCGTTCGACAGTGCCGCCGAAGCCGTCTGACCGGAGGGCGCCGAAGGTGGCGGAGCGTACGAAGCAGCCGGAACCGACGGAGCGAAATCGAAGGTCGACGGATTAACAGTAGTCGGCGCGGTTGCCGCGGCGGGCGCTGCCGTCACCGGCGCAGGTGCGCCTGGCGATGCGGCTGCGACTGTTTCCGAGCCGACCACGCTCGTGGCGGTTCCTGCCGATGAAGATGACGAAGGCGGATTCACCGGGCCTGCGCCCGCATCAAGCGTCGCGACTGCTGGAGCAGCCGCACTGCCCGGGGACCTGCCGGAGCCCGAGATTGGTCCCGGGCTGGTGCCAGGATGATTGATGGCGACGGCGCTGCCGGCCGATTTGACCGTAACGTCATAGTTGATTTGGTCACCATTCGCCATCTTGACCTGAACGTTCCATTCGCCTGCTTCCGCGCCCAGCAGGACGACCTTGCCCGGCTCCTCGTTATGCACGATCAGCGCGTGTGGATTGGTGATCACCTTCACCGCCGGAACATCGCCGGGGCTGACGTTGTTGATTATGTAGCTCTCGCCCGCATTCAGCGCGATAGACATTCCCGCGCCGGCGCTATCGGCGGCAAGCAACAGGCCGGGCTGAAGCATGAGCATGCTGATAGCTGCAACCAGCCACGGAAGCAGTCCATATCCTCGTCGAGCTTTCATCTTCTTCACCTCGCCTTCTCCACCGCTTGCTTATGGTATGTCGATTATTTTGGGCGTCGGCACGTGATCCGCCGTCGCATTGATGGGCGCCGCCACGAGGTCGTGATGATCGGATTCAGGAGTGCTCGACACCGCCGTTGAGGATGCCGCAGCGGCGCCTGCGTCGTCGTTATCGAACTGCGCCGCCTCCTTGCGCGTATGACCCGCCGAGTCCTTTGTACGGGCGCGGTTCGCCGCCGCTTCATTCACAAACGAGACTGACTCGGACGACTTGCCGTCGCGAAGAATCTCGATCTCGACCGGTCTGGCCCGGCGGCGCGGCGCCGCGATCTCATGATGAGGCTCCTCAGCCTTCACAGCCATCACCGGAACCTCAGGCGCTAGGCTGTAGGCCCGCAGCATCTGGGCAACGTCGGTGCCGTTGGTCAGAACGATTTTGTTATCATTGTAATTGCGCATCGCCAAACGCAGCGATCCCGAGTGACTCGCCAGCGCCAGGCGCTCGGCCTCCTGCGGCGTGACCAGCAGCGTGACGACTTTCACCACCGTCGGCTCGTCCTTCTTTTTCTCGACTTCCTGCGCTACGGCGAGTACTTCGATGTTCTGCAGAACTACTTTCGAGAACGCCCCCTGATGAGCGCCTTCGCCGCCCTGGGTCGCCACCAGCACGTCCACCCGGCTATGCGGCAGCACGAAGCCCGCGACATCGCTGACTTCATCCACCGGAACCGACACGGCGCGCATCCCAAACGGAATCAACAGCGGCATCACACCCGCCGTCTTTTCCCCGGTGAACAGCTTGGACCGCACCACCGGCTCATTGGCTACCAACGAGTTCTTCACGTAGCTGCCGATGACCTGTTTGGGATCGGTGTACGCGCCATCCGGGATACTGTCAGCCGACCAGCGCGCCATCTTTGTTTCGCCCAGCTCGATTTTTGTGCCGAGCGGAAGATCGTACGCCGCGACCACTACCTGTACGTTATGCGCCATCGCCTGCTGTACTTCGGCTTCTCTCGACTTCAAGGCGGAGTACACCATTATCGAAGCCAGCATCGCCGCCAGCCCTGCTAGTAAGACGAATACCATCGGTCGTCTCATATCGCCCCTCCCCTCCGGCCGCTTCGTGCCTGACCGGCCATCTTCAAATAGTTAAACATATAAGCCATTTTTTTATTCTGTCATGCCAATTGAGTACCCGTCAGGATGGTGGGGAAACTAACTACTAAATAATGTAGATGCGAGCCGGGAATAGTATCAGGTTTGATGCAGATGGTCAGAACAATGCTCTTACGGCGTGTAATTGAATCTACCGCCACGACAGGTACCCCCAAAATAGCCGCGGGTCGCTGACTATATGAGAGGACCCACGCGGTTGACTAACGTCGAGACGATATTACGCACATTCTGAGTTAGAGCAAGACATGGCGCGGCGACCGTTGCGAGTATCACTGCGTACTCGGTCATAAGTCTAGCCACGCGAACTTAACCTATTGTCCGGTAAGCTCTCTTCTGCTGGCTCATTGACTTCCCCTCCCAGGGTGGCCGTCTTTTCTGGAGGCGTCTCTCTTAGCGGGGCCTGTGTTGGAGGCCCCGCCAAGAGACGATGCCTCCTGACGACCGTCAGGCCATCGTCAGCTAGATGTTTGAGTCCACGGTGCCCACCATCGTCATAATTGTCGATCCCATCGTCTGGTAGCCGACGAACACCACCACCGCCACCGCTGCAAGTATCAGCGCGTACTCGGTCATGGTTTGGCCGCGAGGAAACTCCCGGATCTTTACGGCGAACTTGCGTACTGTGTCCATGTGCTTCTGACCTCCTCTCTACTTTTTATGCGGGGTGGCGGATGGGTTATTCCGCCACCCCGGAATTTCATCGTTCTCGACTAGAGTTGGCTGTCCACGTTGACCAGCAAGGCCTTGATGGTCGTTCCCATGGTCTGGTAGCCAACGAACACCACAACCGCGACTGCGGCGAGGATCAACGCGTATTCCGTCATCGTCTGACCTCGCGCGAACTCATCGCCCTTCACATACAGTTTCCTGATCATATCCATTTTCCGTGTCCTCCTGTCCTTTTTTTTGCCGAAATTGGCATTGTCCCCATTAATTAATCTGGCCCCGTTCAACTTCGCGCCGCATTCCGAACACGCCAGCTCGGTCTCGATTTCTTCTCCCCCGTGGAAGAAAATCTTCGCTTGCGGCAACTTTTACCGATGCCAGAGCGAGACTTAGAGGGAGCATCTCTCGTGCCATCTTGATCTATTCAGCAATCTCTTCGACTTTTTTGTTTTATGGCAGATTACCATAGGCTAACGCAAGCAGTGATGCAACTATCGGTTGCGAAGCCGCAACAGATTCAGGCCTAAAAGACGCGTCATTGGAAATTTAAGATGGTCAAAGAGGATTTAGCTATATATAAGTTAACTAAGCGGCAGAAATCGATGGACGATGGCTGGTAGCGAATCCAATCACCAAATAGTGCGCATGAGATTCCAGATGGGGACAGCTTGGTGGCCTTACGAGACAGCCTTGCGGCTTTAGTTGACAGGTTCGAAGGTAATCTGATCGTCCACCTGCGTCGAACTCTCGTCCGCCGCGCCAGCCGGAAGCTCGAGCGCTTTTCGTGCTCCAAATACGATCGAGGAGACGTGCCACGGCCTCAGGCGCCGATTGATCCTGATCACCGTGTTGCCGCGCCCGATGAAAACAATATCGATCGCGAAACGCATGAAGAACATGTGCATCCACATGAACGGCGTGAATCGCCCGTTATCGAATAGCATCCCCATTCCGGGCTCGAGGCCGTCGCGACCCAGCAGACCGCGGCTCTGACCGCCGAGACCGCCGGCGTTCTCGAGCCGCGCGCAGAGCACGGTCCCGCGCGATTGATTGACTGCTCGGAGCGGAGATTGCCGCGTCGACGGCGGCGGTGCATCGGGTGGTCGGGACTGTCTCATCACGTCATCATGTAATAAACTCGCGTAAGTTTCATGGGATACATCCCGATATTTTTCGACGTGACCGGCCGCGAATGCGCCGTAGTCGGCGGCGGCGAGGTCGCCGCTCGCAAGGTCGAGTCGCTGTTGGAGGCCGGCGCTCACGTGAGGGTCGTGAGTCCGCGCCTGTCGCCGCCATTGGAGGCAATCGTTGCGCGCGGGCTTGTGACTCACATCGCTCGTGATTATGAGCGCGGCGATATCCGCGGATGCGTGCTGGTGCATGCGGCGACCGACGATCCGAAACTCCATCGCGAGCTTGCGGCCGAGGCGCGCGCGCTCGGAATCCCGATAAACGTCGTCGACGTTCCCGAGTTGTGCACGTTCATCGCGCCCGCGGTTGTCAAGCGCGGCGCGCTCCAAATCGCAATCTCGACCGCGGGTGCGTCGCCGGCCTTTGCGGCCCGGCTGAAAAGCGCACTGGAGGATCAGTTCGGGACCGAGTACGCGGTCACGCTCGAAGTGCTGCGTGCCGCTCGCCGGCGGTTGCACGCCGATGAAATCGATCCCGCCGATCGCATGCGCCGGCTCAAGGACCTCGCCAACTCCGCGCTGCCCGAGACGATTGCCAGCGGCGACCTGGCCGCGATCGAGCGGATACTCGTCACCCATTTGGGTCACGGTGTTGGTCTGGCCCGGCTCGGAATCGACTCGGCCGTGCTCGGCCTCACACGCGCAACGGAAGTTCCGGAGTGAACCGCATGCCGATGGACACGCTATGGCTAATCCCCGCGCTTGCTTGTTACGCACTCTCTACCGCGTTGTTTGTGTTCGATCGTTTGTCGGGTCGTACGCAAGCGACCGGCTACGCAGTTGCGATACTCGGCGCGGGCGTGGTCTTTCATGCTTTCGATTTGACGGCGCGGGGTCTGCAGGCCGGCAACATCCCGGTCGCCAATTTTGCGCAGGCGCTGTCGTTTCTTGCGTGGCTTACCGCGCTGGCGGGGCTGCTGATGATCGTGCGCTTGAAACTGGCGGTGATCGGCGCATTCGTGGCGCCAGCGGTGACTCTGGCTCTGGGGGCCGCTTCGCTCACGATGAGCAGCGGGCACGTGGTTTTGCCGGCTACCCTGCGCAGCGTATGGCTGCCGATTCACGTCATCCTCGCCATTCTGGGCTACGCGATGTTTGTGCTGGCTGCGAGCGTGAGCATCGCCTACCTGGCCTACGAGTCGCGCCTCAAGTCCAAGCGCGCGATCGGTCCGGCCAACGAAGGCGCGCCGAGTCTCGAAAAGCTCGACCGAATCAACTATCGCCTGCTGGGATGGGGCTTCGTAATGCTCAGCCTGGCGATCGTGAGCGGCGCGATTTGGGCCGACGCGAGGTGGGGTCATTTCTGGTCATGGGAGCCCATTGAATCCTGGTCGCTGGCGATTTGGGTGCTCTACGCGGGTCTGCTCGAATCCCGCCTTACGATCGGATGGCGCGGGCGGCGCGCCGCGGCGCTCACTTTAGTGGTGTTCAGCTTGTTGGTTGGTTCGATCGTGGGCGTTAACCTGATTTTCCCGGGCAAACACGGCGGCAGTTTCGGCTGAAAATGGATCAGACTTTATTCATCGTCGGCATAAACCATCGCAGCGCTGCCGTTGGGTTGCGTGAACGCCTGGCGTTTGCCGACGACGAGATCGCTGCTGCGCTGGGCAGACTGCGGGATTCGTCGCCCGCGGTCCTGGAGGCGGCGCTGATTTCGACCTGCAATCGTGTCGAGGTGGTGGGCGTCGCCTCCGATACGGCGCGCGCGGCCGATGAGACGCTCACATTTCTGTCCGCGGATCGAAAGGTCGCGCAAGCCGCGTTCGCCGACGTGGTTTATAGTTCCGCCGGGCGCGACGCCGCGCGTCATCTGTTCCGCGTCGGTGCGAGTCTCGATTCGATGGTCGTTGGCGAGCCGCAGATATTGGGCCAGCTCAAGACTGCCTACGCACAGGCGGCCGAGGCGGGCACCGTCGGCCCGATTCTGCATCGCGCGTTCCACAAGGCGTTCAGCGTCGCCAAGCACGTGCGCCAGGACACGCTTATCGGTCATGGTTCGGTCTCCATCAGTTCCGTGGCAGTCGCGCTTGCGGGCCAGATTTTCGACACGTTGAAAGACAAGACCGTGATGCTGATGGGTGCGGGCAAGATGGCGGAGTTGACCGCCCGCCAGTTGAACGCGCTCGGAATCGAGTCGTTGCTGATCACCTCGCGCACTTTCGATCACGCAGTCGCGCTCGCGCGTGAACTTGGCGGCACCGCGGTGCCGTACGAAAACTACAAGCCGTACCTCAAGATGGTGGACGTGCTTATCGGTTCGTTAGCATCCGCCAAACCGGTGCTGGGTCCCGACGAATTCGAGTCCGTGATTCGCGAGCGCCGCTACCGGCCGATGTTTCTGATCGACATGGGCGTGCCGCGCAATTTCGACGAGCGGCTGAACGCGCTGCAAAACGTCTATCTGTACGACATCGACGATCTCGGCGCGCTGGTTAAACGATCGATCGGCGATCGCGAGCGCGAAGCCGAAAAGGCCGAACAGATCGTCGAGCTCGAAGTTGAATCGTTCCTCAAGTGGCTCGCGGGTCTCGACCTGACCCCCACTATCAAGGACATCCGCTACAGTGTCGAACGGCTGCGCGACGTCGAGCTGGGACGGCATCGCGGCTGGCTGGCGCAACTCGAACCCGCGGTGCGCGAACGAGTCGAATTGCTTACTCACGGACTGACCAACAAACTGCTTCATCGCATTTTGTCCGGCCTCAAACATCACGACAACAAAACGCCCGATGCCGCGTTTGCCGCCGAGGTCGCCCGCCGCCTGCTGGGTGCTGAATTGGACTCGCAAGTCCACGATCTCGACGACGCGGACGACGATGACGACACGGGCACCGATTGACCGCGCGGCACGCTGAACCCCTATGTCGCTCAAGCCCAGGCTCAAGATCAGAATCGGTTCGCGGCCAAGCCAGTTGGCGCTGGTCCAGGCGTCGATGATGCGGGAGCGGCTCGCGGCGCAAATTTCCGATGTCGATCCCGAAATTGAAATCGTCGAGATACGCACCAGCGGCGACAAGCTGACCTCGGCGTCGCTCGCGCAAGTGGGCGGCAAGGGACTCTTTATCAAGGAACTCGAGCAGGCGCTCGCCGATCGCAAGATCGACGCCGCCGTCCATTCGATGAAGGATCTTCCCGCAGTCCTGCCGCCGAATTTTCGCGTGGCTGCGGTGCCTGGGCGCGAGACGACTTCGGATATCCTGGTGACGCGCGACGGCTCGGCATTGTCGGCGCTGCCGGTGGGCGCGCGGCTTGGCACCTCGTCGTCGCGCCGCCGTTTCCAGGCTCTCAGGATGAATCGGGGGCTTGATGTACTGCCGTTGCGCGGCAACGTCGATACGCGTTTGAAGCGCGTCACCGACGGCAGCTTCGACGCGATCATAATCGCGATGGCGGGGGTGAAGCGGCTGGGGCGGTTGCGCGACGTGAAGTTCGTCGAGCTCGATGGCCGCGATTTCATCCCGGCCGGAGGGCAGGGCGCGCTTGCCATCGAAATGCTGGCCGGCCGCGACGACCCCGTTTCAAATGAACTCGATCGCGCGCTTTGTACGATCAACGACCCGCGCGCTTTCTACGAAACCGCGGCCGAACGATCGTTCCTCGCCGCGATCGATGCGTCATGCACGACGCCGGTCGGCGTAAGGGCAAGCATCGTGGGCGATACGCTCGCGCTCGCGGCGATCCTGTTCAGTCCCGACGGCGCGCGAGAGCTGTCGGAGTCGATGGAAGAGCCGCTCGCGCCTGACCTCGCGCCGTCCGCCGCCGAAAATTCCGGGATGCGGCTCGCGAACAAAATGCTCGCGCGGGACGCAGCCGCGATTCTTCGGTCTTGAATGAGCGCACGCGCCAAGCATCGGAATCGGGGGATAGTCTTCCTGGTTGGCGCGGGTCCCTGCGCCCCCGATCTGATCACGCTTCGCGGCGCTGACGCTCTCGGCCGCGCCGACGTCGTGATTTACGACCGCCTGGTGAGTCCGGAACTGATCCGGCTCGCGCCGCCCAAAGCCGAGTTGATTTACGCCGGCAAGAAGGGCGGCGCGGGAAAAAGTATCAAGCAATCCGAATTGAACGCGATGCTGATCGAGCGCGCGCGGATGGGCCACGTCGTGATCCGGCTCAAGGGCGGCGATCCATTTATCTTTGGACGCGGCGGCGAGGAGGCCGAGGCGCTGGCCCGCGCGAACGTGCGCTTCGAGGTGATCCCGGGGGTCACCTCAGCGATTGCAGGCCCGGCCTTCGCCGGTATTCCGCTGACGCATCGCGAGCACGGTTCGTTCGTCGCGTTCGTCACCGGCCATGAGGACGAAAGCAAGGGCGCGCGCTCGACGGTTCCGTGGGACGAGCTGGTCGCGGCGGCTCGGGGCCGCGGCACGATCGTTATCCTGATGGCGACGGCGCGGATGCGCGCAACGCTGGATCGAATCCGCGCGGCCGGACTTCCCGCAGAAACTCCGGCGGCTGCGGTCCAATGGGCGACGACCGCCGCGCAGAAGACAGTCAGCGCGACGCTCGCGACGCTCGCCGACGCATCCGCGCGCGCTGGAATCGGCGCGCCGGCTGTTATCGTGGTCGGAGAATGCGCGGGCCTGCGCGAGCATCTCAAGTGGGTCGAGCGCACGCCGCTGTTCGGCCGCACCGTGGTGGTGACCAGATCGCGTGAGACTGCCTCACAGTTCGCCACGGCGCTCAGACGGCTCGGCGCGGAGGTGGTGGAATTTCCGACCATCGAAACCGCACCGCCCAAGAGCTACGCGGCGCTGGACCGGGCGATCTCGCGTCTCTCGTCACCGGCGCGGAATTCCTTCGACTGGATAATCTTCACGAGTGCGACGGGAGTCGAGAGCTTTATCGAACGGCTGAAGTCGCGCGGCCGCGATATTCGCGAGCTCGGGCGTGCTTCGATTGCGGCGATCGGACCGGCCACCGCGGCGCGGCTTGCCGATTATGGGTTACGCGCCGCGGCGGTTCCCGACGAGTATCGCGCGGAGCGAATTATTCCCGCGATTGGAATCAAGCGGATTCGTGGCAAACGCTTCCTGATTGCGCGGGCCGAAGTCGCGCGCGAGGCGTTGCCCGAAATTCTGCGTGACAAGGGCGCCAAAGAAGTCGAAGTCGCGCCCGCCTATCGAACCGTCAAGCCCAAGGGCGCGCAGATCGAGCGGATGCGCGAGCTGATCGCGTCGGGGGCGATCGATCTCGTGACGTTTACCAGTTCCAGTACAGTCACAAATTTCTGCGACCTGATAGGCGCCTCGGGGAAGGGAGTCAAAGCCGCGGCGATCGGACCGATAACCGCGGCGACCGCGACCGAGCGTGGATTCGAGGTGGTCGTCAGTCCAGGCAAATACACGATTGCGGCTCTGACCGAGGCGATTGCCGACTATTTCGGCAGGGGTGACCCCTGCACCCACCGTTAAGGCCGCGCTCCGTTGTCGCGCGCGGCCACTGCCGCGGGCGCGCCGTGTTTTCCTTTCTTAATACTGGCCTCCCGTGCCAACGGGTCTTAATACTGGCCAGCCGTGCCAACGGCCAGGGGTCACCCTTGCTCAGGCGCGGAGTTTGCGGGCGACGTCTTTGGCGAAGTAGGTCAGGATCAAATCGGCGCCGGCCCGCTTGATTGCCGTCAGCACTTCGAGCGTGGCGCGCTCCTCGTCGATCCATCCGTTGACTCCCGCCGCGCGGATCATCGAGTACTCACCCGAAACGTTGTACGCCGCGACCGGCGCGTTGAATTCTTGCTTCACGCGCCAGATTAGATCGAGGTAGGGCAGCGCCGGCTTGACCATCACGATATCCGCGCCCTCCTCCAAATCGAGCGCGACTTCGCGCATCGCCTCGTCGCCGTTGGGCGGGTCCATCTGGTACGAGCGCCGATCGCCGAATTTCGGCGCCGATTCTGCTGCCTCGCGAAACGGGCCGTAGAACGCGGATGCAAACTTGGCCGAGTACGCCATGATTGCGACGTGGCTGAATCCGTTGCTGTCGAGCGCGGCGCGAATCGCGCCGACCCGTCCATCCATCATGTCGGACGGCGCTACGATATCGGCGCCGGCGCGCGCGTGCGACAGCGCCGAGCGCGCCAGCAGCTCGAGCGTCGCGTCGTTATCGACGTCATTGCCCACGATCGCGCCGCAATGCCCATGGTCGGTGTACTCGCACATGCACACGTCGGTAATCACCGCCATCCCGGGCACGCGCTCTTTGATCTCGCGTATCGCGCGCTGCACTTCGCCGTTGTCGTTCCACGCCTCGCTGCCCTGCGAGTCCTTGCGTTCGGGAATTCCAAACAGGATGACTGCGGGGACCCCGGCGTCCCACGTCTCGCGCGCCTCCGCGACGACATTGTCCACCGACATTTGTGCCACGCCCGGCATCGATTCGATCGCGTTCTTCACGCCGCGTCCGGGGCACACGAACATCGGCGCAATAAGGTCGTCGGGCGACAACCGCGTCTCGCGAACCATCCTTCGAATCGTTTCAGTGCGTCGCAGCCGCCGCGGCCGATTGATTGGAAATGCCATAGTTCTTCCCCGAGCTGGATTATATAGGACGAGCAAACCTAACCCCTAACTCCTTCCCTCGGTGTCACAGACACGCGGGAAGGGGAACAATCGCGAATTTAATCTGAGGACGGGAAGAGTTTGGGTTTGAGGTGGGAGTCGTAGTACGGGCGCATCGAGCGCAGCGCGCGCATCTGATGATAGGCGAGTTCGTCGTCGGGGTAGCGATGCTCGGGGCCGAGCACGCATCCCGCCCGCGCGTGGCATCGCGGCGCGCAATCCGCCTCGACTTCGACGCGATGCGTCAGGCATTTGGGGATGTCCCATCCCGAATCGGCGCTTACCGCGCCAGCCGGACACGCGGAGATGCACGTGCGCGCAGTGCATCGCGGGCACGGGTCGAAGCCGAGCGCGTCGCCCGGTGAATCGAGCTCTTCGTCGAGCAGGAGCGCGGCGCGAAATGCGATCCACGGTCCATATATAGGATGCACGGTGACGCCGAGGATGCTCGGCCCGGCGACTCCCGCGACTTTGCCCAGCTCGATGAAGTTGAGCGTGCGGCCGCTCTTCATGAACGGGTAAACGGTGATGCATCGTGCGCCCGATGCGCGAAGGGGGCCGGCCACGTCGCGCTCGACAACTTCGCGAGTGAATTCGTCGAGCGGATTCGCGCGATTCCACCATCGCGGATGGCGCGCCGCGTGGGATTTGAGCGCATCCCAGAGCGCGCCGCCGCCGTTGCCGATGACGACGATCGAGCGTGCATGGGAATCGATCGCCGAGGCGCGCGAAATTTCCGTGACCGCGGTTTCGTTGTCGTAGCGCGCCACGGGAGTCGCCGCGACCAGATTGAGTCCATGTGGCGCGGCGGCGTGGCGGATGTTATCCAGAGTCGATGACACGATGAGGCTAGGCGATCTTGTAAGTGACGAGCGCGTCGGCGATGAGGGCGTCGGACGCGTCGGCGATTTCGACGCTCAGGCTGGCGATGCGCTTGCCCCTCCGCTTCACTCGGGCGCGGGCGGTCAGGTCAGAATTCACGGCGAAGCCCGTGTAGTTCACCGTGATCGAGATGGTCGCGGTGCGGACGGTTTCGGCCAAAGTCCACACCGCGGCGCATGCAGCAACGTCGGCCAGCGAGGCAATCGCACCACCGTGAATGGGAGCGGCCCGGCCACCCTCGTTGAGCAGCCGCAAGTCGAATGGCATCCGCACCAGCGCCGCGCCGTTGGCGGCGGATTCGATCTTCAGCCCGAGCATCGCGGCGAACGGAGCGCTTTCAAGCACCCGGACAAAGCGGCTTCGATCCTGATCAACCATTACTTTTGTAAACCAAGCGCGTCGGGCAGCTCCGCGAGGTCCGAGATGACGATGTCCGGCGCAGGAATTCCCTCGGGCAGCTCGCGATCGCGCGTGCGAATCCACGCCGAATGCATCCCAACGCCTGTGCTGCCCAGCACGTCGTCGAGAGGGGTATCGCCAACGAACAGGATATCGGCGGGCTCGAGGCTCATCAGGTCGAGAATTTTTTTGAAGATGAGCGGGTTGGGTTTTCGGTAGCCGGTGTCGGCCGAGATAATCACGGCGTCGAAGAGCTCGCGGATGCCGGTGTCATGCATGATGAGGTGGCCGGTTTCGGAATCGTCGAAGTTTGAGATCAAGCCGACGCGCAGGTGCCTGGCGATTCTTTTCATCGCGTCGATTCGCGGCGCCGGCGCCCAGGTGACCTCGCGCACCCGTCCCATGTGGATTCGGCGCAGACTTTCGGCCAGCGGCGCTGCCAGGTCTTCGTCGACGCCGAGCAGTTTGAGCGTGCGCGAGAAGCGCTCGAGGCAGGTAATCTCGATCGCGTCCGCCTTCGCTCGCTGGCTGAATATCTCGCTGTAAACCGACGCGTGCGCCTCCGCGAAGGCGTCGCGGTCGAAGCGCTCGCCGAGCGCGGTTTCCAGCGCGGGATAAAGTAGGGGAGCCGTGCTGCGAATTTCGCGCCCGCGCCATTGCATGACCGGCAGCGCTTCGAGATTCCAGTTGACGAGCGTGTCGAATAAATCGATCACGACCGCCTTGTAACGATGCTCAGCCACGCGAGGTCAACGCTCCCGAAGTGCCCACGATTGCGGCGAGATTCAACAGCAGCACGGCGCCATTGAGAATCACCGACATCCGGTGCAGCCGGTCGAACTCTGCCTTGCGGGCAGCGTCGGGATTTGGATCTTCGATGACGGTGCGGATGGCGTCGGCTCGCGGCAGAATGACCGTGCCGGCATAAAAGGTAATTCCGAGCGCGATTGCCAGCACGACCGTGGTGGCGCCCCACCACATCCGCGGTCCGCGCACGGCGGTGAAATACACCGCGAGGATGAGGCTCACCGTTCCCGCGACGTAGCCGAGCATGTAGTAGCGCGGGAAGATTGCGCTGATCACCTGGCCGGCTTCGGCTGTCGGCAGATGCGTGAAAACCTCCGGCGCGGTGAAGAACGAGAAGAAAACAATTCCGCCGAGCCAGCATCCAAGTGCGGCCAGATAAATCGACAAAATTAAAATCATTTTTTTCAGTAATTAGTAATTAGCATCGCGTTCAGTTGAGCCATCGGTCCGGCGCGCCGGGCATTGGCTGGCGCTCGGAAAATCCACTGTTCACGCTGTGCCATGCGACGACGCGCGGCTCGCCGAACTGCCAGCACAGGAAAACAACTTCGTCGTCCGCGTCATAGGGAAAATCGATCAGCCCCAGGTCGATATCCTTGAGGATGCATCCGAACGATTCGATTTGGGCGGCGGCGTCGGCCATGTTGGTTGCGAACGAGCGCAACTCGGGATAGCGGCCGACGATTTCGCTCATCGCGGAGTGCAAAATCGAGGGATCGGTCACCGACAATTCGTCGATCCGCGCGCGCAACGACGTCGCCTGCATCTGCAGTTGGCGCATCAGAATTTCCAGACGTGGAATCAGCTCGTTGGCTTCTTCCTCGCTGAATAGCTTATTGAATCCGATATTAGGCAATGTTTCCTCATCAGTAGCGCGAGCCGGTCACCGTGATTAGCTTCTTATCCAAGAGGCAACCTCGTCCGCCCCACCACCGTATATTACGGTGAAGTTTGGGTTGCGTGGAAGGCGTGGCGGGGTTTGCCCTACGAGGTTCGATTGACCTATGGCAGATAAACCCAAAGGCGAAAAACGCTTCGAGATTGAAGAGGATCTGAGCAAGGCCGAGATTCCCGAGGTCCTGCCGGTGCTGCCGTTGCGCGGCATCGTGATTTTCCCGAGTCAGATTCATCCGTTCCTGGTTTCGCGGCCGTCGTCGCTCAAGTTGATCGAGGACTGCGGTCAGACCTCGAAGGTTATCGCGCTGGCGGCGCAAAAGAACCCGGAAGACGAGCAGCCCGCGCCCGAGGGATTGTTCCAGCTCGGCACCGCGGTGCGCATCCTCAAGATGTTGCGCTATCCGGATCAGAGCGTACGCGTGCTGGTGCAGGGATTGGCGCGTATCGAACTCGGCGAGTTCACCCAGCGCGAGCCGTACTTCCTCGCGCACGTGAAGCGGCTCAATGAGCCGGTTTCCTCCGACCGGGAAATCGACGCGCTGCACGCGCATCTGGTCAGCCAGTTTTCCAAGTTCGTCTCGCTGGTGCCGTACCTGCCCGACGAATTGCAGGTGATGGCGATGCAGGTCAAGGAGGCCAGCCGGCTTGCCGACATGGCCGCCTCCTACCTGAAGATTTCGATCGAAGAGGGGCAGGATCTTCTCGCGACGCTCGACGTTCGCGCGCGGCTGGAAAAGCTGATCGCGATTCTGAGCCGCGAGATCGAGATGCTCGAACTCGGCCATAAGATTCAGTCCCAGGTTCAGACCGAGCTCAACAAAAATCAACGCGAGTATTATCTGCGCCAGCAGCTCAAGGCGATCCAGAAGGAACTGGGCGAGGGCGACGCGCGCACTTCCGAAGTCGAGGAGATCGAAAAGAAGATCGAAGAGGCGAAAATGTCGCCCGAGGCGCGCAAAGTCGCGGACAAGGAACTCGAGCGCCTCAAGATGATCCCGCCCGAGTCGGCGGAGCACACTGTCGTGCGCACCTATCTCGACTGGCTGGTCAGCCTGCCGTGGGGCGTCTCGACCGAGGACAATCTCGACATTCGCCATGCGCGCCAGGTGCTCGACGAGGACCACTACGACCTCGAAAAAATAAAGGAACGCATCCTCGAGTTCCTCGCGGTGCGCAAGCTCAAGAAGGACTCCAAGGGACCCATCCTGTGCTTCGTCGGGCCTCCGGGCACGGGCAAAACCTCGCTGGGCAAGTCGATCGCGCGCGCGCTCGGCCGCAAATTCGTGCGCCTGTCGCTCGGCGGCATCCGCGACGAGGCCGAGATTCGCGGCCATCGCCGCACTTACATCGGATCGTTGCCGGGCCGAATCATCCAGGGGCTTCGCAACGCGGGCTCGAACAATCCGCTGTTCATCCTCGACGAAGTGGACAAGCTCGGCATGGACTTCCGCGGCGACCCGGCGTCGGCGCTGCTCGAGGTGCTCGATCCGGAACAGAACAACACGTTCTCGGATCATTACCTGGACGTGCCGTTCGATCTTTCAAAAGTACTGTTCCTGACCACCGCCAACATGCTCGACCCGGTTCCGCACGCGCTGCGCGACCGAATGGAAGTGCTCGAGCTGCCGGGATATACCGAGGAAGAGAAGCTGCAAATCGTGCAGCGGCACCTGGTCCCCAAGCAACTCAACGAGAACGGACTCGGCGATCAGAAGATCGAATTTTCCGAGGAGGCGCTGCGCGAGATTATCCATAGCTACACGCGCGAGGCTGGGCTTAGAAATCTCGAGCGCGAGATCGCGCGCGTCTGCCGCAAGATCGCGCGTTCGATAACCGAGGGCGAAACTGCCCCTCCGATCATTTCCGGAGCCGACGTGCAACGCTACCTCGGCGCGCCGCGCTTCTTTTCCGAGGTCGCTGAACGCACGCAGGAGCCGGGGGTTGCGACCGGGCTGGCATGGACGCCCAACGGCGGCGAGATAATGTTCATCGAGAGCACCCGGATGCCGGGGCAGAAAGGTCTCAACCTTACCGGCTCGCTCGGCGACGTGATGAAGGAATCGGCGCAGGCCGCGCTCTCTTACGTACGCACCCACGCAGCGGCGCTGGGAATCGCGCCGGACTTTTTCGAGAAATCCGACATCCACATCCACGTTCCCGCCGGAGCGATTCCCAAAGATGGACCGTCGGGCGGCGTGACGATCGCGGCGTCGCTGGCGTCGTTGCTCAGCGGCCGGCCGGTGCGATCCGACGTCGCGATGACCGGCGAGATAACGCTGCGCGGCAAGGTGCTGCCGGTCGGCGGTATCAAGGAGAAGGTGCTTGCGGCAAGGCGCGCCGGGATCAAGACGATCATTCTGCCGCGCCGCAACGAGCGCGACCTCGAGGACATCCAGCCCGAAGTGCGCAAAGAGCTCGAAATGATTTTCGTCGATACTGTCGATGAGGTCATTCGGCACGCGCTGCGCGATGGCGACGCCGTGCAGGCTGCGGCCGAGCCCGTGCCCGCTCCCGCGGCGCAGCCGGCGCCCACTCCCGCGCCCGCTCCCGCGGCGGCGCGGACCGAGCGGACGGTGCTGAATTAATAGGGATATCGCGAGAAGCTCGCCAATCAGCTCGGCATAATCTGGAAAATGATGCGCGCTGCGATGCTGGAACGGTCCAGCCGCGGCGCGTATGTTTTTGACGGCCACCGGGCCCGCGGAAATCTGATCTCGTGAAGATAGCGATCGTTGCGGCCGAAGCCGCCCCCCACGCAAAGGCCGGCGGTCTCGCCGACGTGATCGGCGCGCTGCCGGGGGCATTGAAGGCGGCCGGCGAGGAACCGTCGCTGATCGTGCCCGGCTACGCTTCGCTTGTGCAAAGCGTCGAGAATTCGCCGGTCGTGCGCGATATCCCGATGCGATTCGGCGCCGGCGTCGAACGTTTTTCGGTGTTGCGCGCGGCCGATCCGCATGGCGTGCCGATGTACCTGATCGATCATCCCGGATTTTTCGCCCGGCGCGGAATCTATGGCGAGAACGGGATCGACTATCCGGACAACATGCGGCGCTTTGTCTTCTTTGGCCGCGCGGCCGCCGTCGCAGCCGCAGAGATAGTCGCGCCGGACGTAGTACATGCTCACGATTGGCATTCGGCCGCCGTGCCGATTGCGATGCGCGCCGACAACGCTCTTCGCCCCCGGTTCAAGCAGGCGCTCTCGATCTTCACGCTTCACAATCTTGCCTTCCAGGGTATCGGCAAACGCGAGGACTTTGCGCTGCTCAATCTCGGCGCGTCGTATTTTTCGGTCGATTACCTGGAATTTTACGGCCACTTGAATCTGATGAAGGGCGCTATCGTTCTGTGCGACGGCGCGTCAACCGTCAGCCCCAGCTACGCGCACGAAGTGACTACAGACCCGGAACTCGGCTTTGGACTCGAGGGAGTGCTTCGCGACAAGGGCGAAAATTTCGTGGGAATCCTCAACGGCGCCGACTACAACGAGTGGAATCCCGCCACCGACCGCGCAATCGCCGCGACTTACACGCCCGCGAAACCCGACGGCAAGCGCGCGTGCGCACGCGCGTTGCGCGATTCACTCGGTCTGCCGAGTCGCAAGGATTGGCCGATGGTCGGGATGGTCACCCGCATGACCGGGCAAAAAGGCGTCGACCTGCTTAAGGACGCGCTCGACGCCGTGATGCGCCTGGATTTGCAACTCGTCATGCTCGGGAACGGCGATCCGGTGCTCGAGAAATTCTTCAAACAGGCAGAGTCACGCTACCCTGAAAAACTTCGAGCGATAATCGAGTTCAACAACACGATCGCGCATCGAATCCAGGCTGGCAGCGACGCTTTCCTGATGCCGTCGCGATTCGAACCGTGCGGACTCACCCAGATGTATGCGCTGCGCTACGGCACGGTGCCCGTGGCCCGCGCCACCGGCGGACTGCGCGACACGGTAAGTGAGTTCGATCCCCGGCGCGCGACCGGCAACGGCTTCGTATTCGACAAGTTCGACGCGGCTGAAATGGTCGCGGCGATGGGCAGGATGGTGGCGACGTTCAGGGAGCGCACGACGTGGCGGCGGCTGATGCAAAATTGCTTTGCGTCGGATTTCTCGTGGGAACGGGCGGCTGGACAATACCTCGCGTGGTTCACGCGGCTGCGAAAAGATCGCGGCCTCAGCTAGAATCCGGCCATGGCAACCGCGCCTCGCGAATATCTCGTTTACGCCGACGGCTCCTGCATCGGTAACCCCGGGCCGGGCGGATGGGGCGTCGTGATCCGCGATCCCGATGGCGTTGTGACCGAACTCAACGGCCACGATCCTTCAACCACCAACAACCGGATGGAATTGATGGGCGCGATCGAGGGCTTGCGCGCGACCGAACGCGGCGCTCACGTTGTTGTCCGCAGTGACAGCAGGTACGTCGTCAATTCGATGACGCTTCATTACAAGCGCAACAAGAATCACGATTTGTGGAAACTGCTCGACGCCGAAGCGGCGGCACGGCGCGTTCGATTCGAATGGGTTCGCGGACACGACACCGATCCGATCAATAATCGCGCCGACGAACTCGCCATGATGGGTGCGAATGGCCGGCTGGTTGCCGATGGAGTGTTGCCGGAGAGATCGCGGACGCGACGTATGACGCGAGCATCGAAGACCGACGACTCAGCCGAGGCGGCCGAGCTCATGGGGCGGCTCAAGCCCGGCGAATCGATTCGCGAATGCGCGGCATGCGGCGCGAAGTTTGTAAGCGACGGCAACGAAAACAACTTTTGCTCGCACGCCCGCTGCCAGCTTCAAGCACGCGGCCGCTGAAGCGGCCGTCCTAATCACCTACCAGATCGACGGAACCAACGCGTCCGTCTCGCGTATGTAGGCGTCGTACTCTTCGCCAAATTGCGCGCGCATCTCGGCCTCTTCGAACTTCATTCGTCGCTGCGCGAAAATCGCTCCGACGATCAGCGCCAGGATCGCGGTGATAGGCGCTCCGTAGATGAGCGGCCATCCCAACATTACCAAATATGCACCCGCGTAAATCGGATGCCTGACGTAACGATAAAAGCCGCTCTTGACGAGCACCGGATGCTCGGCCGTTCTGCCCGAAGTAAAAAATCCGAGCTGAACGCGCGCGCCTAGCGCCAGCCACATCCCCCACAGTGCAATCAGCAGTCCAAGCGCGCTGACGAATGCGGGCGCTGAGCCGCCGTAAACGTAAGTGCGCTCGAACGGCGCCGCCGCAAACGTTACGAGGATTGGAAGCTGCACGGCGATTCGCTGGCTGAGTTCTTCGTGTGCGGGACTGTCCTCGGCGTCTTCGCGCACAATCAAATCGGCAAAGCGAAAGCCCGCGTATGCCGCCAGGTATGCGAGCACATAGTGATGCTCGGTAAAGTAGGAGGTGATTCCGAGTCCCATCGCGATCGCGCCGCCGACGGCCATCAGGAAGATAGCCTCCTCCGCGAAGCGCAGCGCCAGGCTGCGGATGAAATGCGGATGCGCGCCGGGCGCGGCGGCGTCGGCGGCGAGCAACGCGGTAGGCGGCTTCAATCCTCCGGTTGCCTTGCCGTTGGATTGGGGCGCCTCCTGATTCATTTCACTCGCCATCGCGCCACTCTTGCAGATGCATTGAGATGATCAAAGAGGGGCCAAGCGCAAGCCGATCCGCAGCGAGATAGGTGCAGCTAGCCGATTGCGCTGATTCGCGAAAAAGGAAATTTACCGCGAATGTCGAAAAGTGGCGGATTCGTCCTCGCATTCTGCGACTTTCAATAAGCTACTGATTTTAATGATTTTTCAGCCATTGCCGAGCGCCGGTACCAAATGCTTAGTTTGGAAAGTTGTTATCAAATCGAGAGTTTTTCTGATGGCACACAGGTTGCTTTACCCAAGTCAGTCACTGAATACGGGAGGACCTGAAAATGAACGCAACAACCAACGAAGCAAGGATCGCGGGAATCGGCAACGCCAACGAAGCGGTGGAATCCACTACTGGAGTCCGGTTCGCGCAGAACAGTCTGCTGAGCGAACTGCCCGGCGTGGTGTTCGGTTTGATCACGCTCGGATACGTCGTCAGCTCGCTGCTGGCATTGGCCTGAAATCGTCCGAGGAAGTTACGGGAGGGGACGCGGTGGCGGGCTCATCCACCATTCGCGATACCATGGTGAGTGACACCCAGATGACCGCGGCCGCCAGCACGATCGTGAACCACGCCATCGCGCGAATTCGCCGCAGCATCGAGTTCAACTGTTCGACGGTAAACGCCTCGCCGTCGCCGTGTGCGGCCACCTCTTCCTGCCGGCCGATTCTGAATGCCAGTCCGAACGTGATGTAGGTCTGGATCAAGATGAGAACGAAGGCGAGCGCCAGCTTCAGCTCGAGCGCCGAACCGATCCGCGCGAAGTAGTCGAACTTCATCGACGCTTTCAAGTCCGTCAGGCGCGTCGCTCCGCTAATCACAACAATTCCCAGCACCGCGATCGTGAATGGGTTGTAAAACTTGAATCCGGCGATCAGGCTCGAGCGCCGGGCCGCCTCGTTGGGCGCGGTCTGTGCGGCCGGAATCAGCATATAGATGACCGCGAATTGCGCGCCGACGTACGCCGCCATCGCGCACAGATGCAACCACGTCAGGAATTCGCCGCTGATCATCGCCAAGCTATTTTCTGTGGACCTTCACCGAGTCCGCGCAGGACGGAAGCTCGGCGGATGCGCGAAGTCATTGCCGGCCGGCTTCTTGCGCTTCCAGCCAGCGCTCCGTGTCGATCGCCGCCATGCATCCCGTGCCCGCGGCTGTGACCGCCTGCCGATACACGCTGTCGGCAACGTCGCCGGCGGCGAACACGCCGTCGATGTTGGTGTAGGTCGATCCCGGTTTCACTTTCAGATAGCCGACCTCGTCCATCGTGAGCTGGCCCTTGAAGAGCGCGGTGTTTGGCTGATGACCGATCGCGACGAAGACCGCGTCGGTCTTGTGGTCGGCGGTCGCGCCGGTCTTGAGATTTTTCAACCTGATGCCGCTCACGCCGTTTTTCGGGTCGCCAAAAATCTCGTCGATTGCCGAATCCCAGATGAACGCGATCTTCGGATTGCGGCGCGCGCGATCCTGCACGATCTTCGATGCACGCAGCGCGTCGCGGCGATGCACGATGGTGGCTTTGGTGACGAATCTGGTCAGGAAGTTCGCTTCCTCCAGCGCGGTATCGCCGCCGCCAACCACGATCGCTTCCTTTTCCTTGAAAAATGCGCCGTCGCAGGTGGCGCATGCGCTCACACCGTAACCCATCAAGCGTTTTTCCGATTCGATTCCGAGCAGCTTTGCCGACGCGCCGGTCGAAATGATCACGGCCTCGGCCTTGACCACCTTGCCGTCCACCACGAGCTCGAAAGGCCGCTTGCCCAGGCGCGCCTCGGTCACTGCGCCGGTCATGAAACGCGTTCCGAAGCGAGTCGCCTGGCGCCGGAACACGTCCATCATCTCGGGGCCCTGGATGCCATGCTCGAAGCCCGGATAGTTTTCGACCTCCGTGGTGATGGTGAGTTGGCCGCCGGGTTCATTCCCCTCGATCAGCAGCGGACTGAGATTGGCGCGCGCAGAATAGAGCGCCGCAGTTAGTCCGGCGGGCCCGGAACCGAGGATTACGACCTTGTTGATTTCGTCAGCCATATAACCTGTCCTGCGCAATTGTTTGAGATGTTTTGTTGAACTGGGAATCAAGAGTTTATTGTATATTCGCGGGCGGTCAACATAAGCTCTAACCACTTCCTTACAATGGCCTTACAATGGCGGGCAAGAAACAATCCCAAAAGCCGCGCGCCGTCTCCGCGCGCCTGACGCATCTTGATGCTCGCGGGCGAATCCGGATGGTCGATGTCGGCCAAAAACCGGTAACGCGGCGCGAGGCGATCGCGCGCGGCCAGGTCCGGATGGCGCCGGCGACCCTTCAAGCGATAGTTGGCGGGAAACTCAAAAAAGGCGAGGCGCTGGCAGCGGCGCGCATCGCGGGAATAATGGCGGCGAAACGCACCCATGAGATGATTCCGCTCTGCCATCAGATCCCGCTCGAAGTAGTCGAAATCGATTTCACGCCCGATTCTTCCAATTCTGCACTGCAAATCCAGGCGCGCACCGTCACCGACGCGCGCACCGGCGTCGAGATGGAAGCGATGGTCGCAGTGAGTGCGGCGGCATTGACGATTTACGACATGGCCAAGGCGATCGATCGCGCGATGGAAATCGGCGCAATCCGGCTGGTCGCAAAACGCGGCGGCCGCAGCGGCGAGTTTGCCCGCGCCGGCGAGCCGCCATGGCCGGCGCGGTGAGCGCGCCGCTCGCGCGCGCAATCCTCAAGCGCGGCAGGGAAGGGCCGGTCCGCGGCGGCAATCCGTGGATCTTCTCGCAAGCGATCGATCGGATTGAACCGCGCTCGCCTGAAGCCGGCGCTCCCGTCACAGTGCACGACGCGGCGGGCGAGCTGCTCGGCATGGGTTACTGCAACCCTGCGACCACGATCGCAATCCGGATGCTTGCGTGGGGAGAGGCGCCCGCAATCGAAGAACTGGTTGCGCGCCGGCTAAAGGGCGCGCTTGAAATCCGGCGGCGGTTCATCCGCGAGGATACGAATGCGTACCGCCTCGTCAACGGCGACGGCGATGGGCTGTCGGGCGTGGTCGTCGATCGATTCGGCGACGTGCTCGTCGTGCAAATCCTGACTGCGGGCGCGGACCGGATGCGCGCGGCGATCGTTGACGGGCTCAGCGAACTGCTTCATCCGCGCTCGATCATCGAACGAAGCCACGGCGCGGTCAGAAAGCAGGAAGGCCTCGACGACCACGTCGCGGTTCTCGCCGGCGAGTCCGTGACCGGGACGATTGCGGCCGAGAACGGAATTAAAATCAAGATAGATTTCGAGCACGGACAGAAGACCGGCTATTTCCTGGATCAACGCGACAACCGCGCGCTTGCGGGCCGAATCGCGTCCGGTGCGCGGGTGCTCGACGCTTTCTGCTACCAGGGCGGATTCTCGCTGGCGGCGATTGCGGGCGGCGCCGCGCGGATCGTCGCCGTCGATACGTCCGCGCGGGCGCTCGAAATCGCGCGGCAAAATCTCGAGCTGAACGAGTATCCCGCCGGCACCGTCGAGTTCGTTCACGGCGAAGCCGGCAAGTTCATGACCGAAACTCCAAATCGCTTCGATCTGATCGTGCTGGATCCGCCGCCGCTGGCGCGCAACAGAGGCGATGCGGAGCGCGCGGGCCGGCTATACGTCGAACTGAATTCGGTTGCGATGCGCGCGCTGGCGCCGGGCGGGCGTCTGATGACGTTCTCGTGCTCGACGCATTTCCGCGCCGATGATTTCGTTCGCGCCGTGCGATACTCCGCGTCCAACGCCGGCCGCAATCTTCGCCTGATTGCGCATCTCGGGCCCGGCCCGGACCATCCTGTGCTGCTCGGTCACGGCGAGGGCGAGTACCTAACCGGCCTGTTGCTGGCGGACCTGTAATTTAGAGAATTCCGACTCTCCTTTTTCCAACGCGGCGAGTTCCCTGCGCGAAGCAGTCCGCTATCCAGTCGCTGTCCAAAACTGCGGCACGGAAATGCGCCATTATCGACAGTCTTGCGAGGACTGCACTGTCAGCCCTACGGAATTTTCCTCGACTCACGTATCAGATCCGCCCAGGCCGCTGGGGCAGGGCGCATTAGTTTCTCCATTTCGGCAAAGCCGATCGGCTTGGTGGGCTTTCCGCTGTGACTACCTTTCTTGACTTTTGCGTGTGCAAGTTGGTTCCCGATTCGAGCCTCGTGAATCGTTTTAAACCAAGGGGCCGCAGTGGTCAGCACCCCTGAGAGAAACGGTTGCGACAGCCAGTTGCCCCAATCGGGTTGTGGGTGACTCCCCGCGGCTAAAATGTACTGACCGTGAAGCAAGGGATGGTTGACGGAGAAGTTTTGCGTGAGAATCTCATTGAAAGTATCCAGCATTAGAAGCCGAGCGCTCGGATTTCCAACAAGAAGTTTTTGTAGTTCGATGCAGCAGGCGTGCATGTTTCGCAGGTCGATCCGCGACGTTCGTAAGATGAACCGTCTGGCTCACCTCAGGGCTCGCCTGCTTCCGACCTTGAGTGTGAATTGCCGGTGTGGAAATTTGCTCTCCTCGACACTGAACCGACTGAGTCCGGGTATCAACCAGCTATTTAGCGAAACTTGCGATCACAACTGCTGCCACGAGACACATAAGTGAGGTGGCGACCCATCCAATAATTTTCTGCGGGACGGGCAATCGGACCGAGCCGGTGATTTTTTTGTTGGTCGTCATCAGCATCATCACGACCATGATCGGTGCGGCGGCAACGCCGTTGACTACGGCGCTCCAGAAGAGCGCCTTGATCGGATTGATTCCAACAAAATTCAATGCGACGCCGAGCGCCGTCGCCACGAATAGAATTCCATAGAATCCTTTAGCCTTGTGCAATTTGCGCTCGAGTCCGATCGGCCACTTGAGGGTTTCCGCCAGCGCATACGCCGAGGAGCCCGCCAAAACCGGAATAGCGATCAACCCCGTTCCTATAATACCAACGCTGAAGAACAAGAAGGCCAACTCACCCGCCAGCGGGCGTAGCGCTTCCGCCGCTTGGGCTCCCGTCTGAATATCGGTGATGCCATGAGCGTGAAGCACAGCGGCGGTATCCAAAATAATGAAAAAGGAGATCACGTTGGAAAATGCCATTCCCAAGTAGGTATCGCCTCGCATCCGCCCAAGTTGCGCCGGCGCCTGCTTTGGAGCGCGCTTGAGAGGTTTTTCGTCCGGCGCAGCCTCCTGTTCCTGCACTTCCAGCGATGCCTGCCAGAAGAAAAGATATGGACTAATCGTGGTTCCAAACACCGCGGTCAACGCGGTCAAATAGCTATTAGAAAAAGAAAGCGACGGGATAAACGTCCCCGCCAGCACGGGTTTCCAGGGAACATGAACTATTAGTGAAGTCCCTACGTATACGAACAAGACGAGTGCCGACCACTTTAGTAATTCGGCATATTGCCGATATGGTACGAGGATTGCCGCTATGACCGAAATCACGCCAAACATCACGGTATACAAAAGCGCGGATCCGCCCACGAGCATTTGCAGAGCGCTTCCCATCGCTCCTATATCGGCGCCCAGATTGATAACATTGGCGATCAACAAAAGCGCGACTAACGGATAGAGAATCATGGGCGAGTAGTGACGACGAATGTTGCCCGCTATGCCAAAACCGGTCACCCGCCCGATCCATGCACTGATTTCCTGGATCCCCGCCATCAGCGGATAAGTAAGAAGCATTGTCCAGAGCATCGCGAATCCGAACTGGGCGCCAACTTGAGAATATGTCGCGATGCCGCTGGGATCGTTGTCGGCGGCACCGGTTACGATACCTGGACCTAGTTTCTGAAAGGCGCGCAACAGTCTAGACAGCAGTCTCGAGAGATAGGGCGACACCGATCTCGCTGATACGGTTTGATCTGCTCCGCCGGTGACCGCTTTTTTTGCCATTCGGGCGAAGCTATCCAAATTTACGAGACACTGTAAACCGCTTCAGAGTGAAATGTCGTTGTTGTCAGGGTACCGCGCTCCGGAGGATTGTGCTGCCGGTGCGGCGATCCGTTTTGTCGATCAGTGCGAAATCGCCGGTGGCACGAGATATGACGACTCATAGTTCTATATATCCAGGTCTTTGTTTTTCCTGTCCTCTACTTTGCTGTATCGCCAAGCTTTTTGTTTGCTTTGGCGTCAATCTTCTTTTTTTCCGATTCCGATAGCTTGCCTTTCTTGACCATCTGAGCGGCGCGAGCCTTTGCATTCGCAGCATGGGCCTTATCCGGCATCGGGTACGCACGTTTTCCCGGTTCACCAAACTCTTTGGCAGGCATTTTCTTGCGGGTCTTCGTGGTTAGCTTTGCCATTTTCTGACTGTTCCTTAAATGAGGTTTGGTGGTCATCATGATACCGGCGGCCTTCGCCACACCCAACGAGCCACGGTTCCCTGCAGAACGCAACCACCAATCCACTCGGCGAGCAATGCCGCGAAGGCGCCAACTCGTGGGCACTTCGGTCGTGACGGGGTGGCCTGCTCCCCGCGCCGGAGGCGCGGCCTCTCCCTGACAGGGCGAGGCGAAGAACCGGGGTTCCTCGGCTTCGCTCGGGACAGGCTCCTCGGCTTCGGTTGGGATGACGGAAAGAGTCGATGCGCCGCTGCACCCTCACCTACCTCGCTACGCTCGGCCGCCTCTCCCGTGAAAATAACGGGCGCGGTAGGATCCGGGTTCCTTCGCTGCGCTCAGGATGACACAAAAAAAGTTCTAACAGGGCGAAGCCCGCATCTTTTATCCGTACTAAGGTGCAGGGGCTGGCCCCTGCCCAAGGAAGCGTGAAACCCACGGTGGGTTTCACATTCAATGAAGTGAACGCGCGTTTGAGGGCGGCGGGGCGAGTTTTCGCGCGCAGAATCGCGGCTTGCTAAGCTGGCGGGTTTGCTTGAGTATAGAGCAAATTTCCCCCATGGGATCGGCCGAATGGAGCGAAACCTCCGTGCCTACAGCTTAATCAAGACCCTATTTGCTCTAATCGCGCTCGCGACCTGCGCGTGTCATCGCGAAGTTGTGCTGCCGCCGTTGCCGCTTCGCAATATCACGCTGACCGACAAATTTTTCGATGTATGGCCGACCAGCCCGACGCGCGCGTTTGTCGTCGGCGATCGGGGCAAGGTGCTGTTGACCGAGGACGGCGGGCGTAATTTCAAGCGGATCGATATCGGCACCCAGCTCGGCGTCTTCGGAATCCAGATGGCCGACGATCGCATCGGTTACCTGTGCGGGCAGGACGGCCTGGTGATGCGCACGCGCGACGGCGGCAAGAGCTGGGAGCGTCTGAACTCGCGAACGCATCTGTTCATTTTCGGGCTGTCGTTTCCCGATGCGCTGCATGGCTTTTTTGTCGGCGACCGCGCGCTGGTGATGAGCACGACCAACGGCGGCGAGAGTTTCATCAAGCGCCAGTTGCAGCGGCTTTTTCCGCAGGAGCTGGCCGACTACGCGCTGCCGTACGAGGAGCCCGTGCTTTACAGCGCGAGTTTCCTCGACGCCGATCACGGCTGGGTGGTCGGCGAGCTGGGGCGAATCTGGGCGACCGAAAATGGCGGCAAGAGCTGGGCTGAGCAGCAGCAATCGCTGGTGGCGCAATGGAAACGTCCGCTCGGACCCGGCGACGATGCGCGCTTCCCCGATTTCATCCTGCCGACTTTGTTCAGCGTCTCGTTCCGCGATCAAAAGCATGGCGCGGCGTGCGGACTGGAGGGATGGGTGGTGCAGACCGACGACGGCGGCAAGAGCTGGCGGTTTGCCCATCAGTCGGACAAGCCGGGCGCGGCGCCTGACACGCTGGTGCCGGGAGCGGCGCAGATTCCGGCGCGCGATCCGTTGTTCTCGATCGATCTGTTTGCCGGCGACAGTGGAA
>CABDYU010000176.1_pt1 | contig 32873 bp, 29 predicted proteins | sample 3132011 | NCBI WGS metagenome assembly CABDYU01 (sample SAMEA5534338, study PRJEB31848) | metagenome | biome: tundra; feature: field; material: soil | place: USA | collected 2013-05 | depth 0.45 m | reverse complement strand
TCTGCTTCTCCCAGGAAGCACCGCTCAGCGGATATCCGTGGATAAGGACAACCGGCTTACCCGAGCCGTGGTCTTCATAGTAGAGATCAATATTGCCGGAGTTTTCCTTCCCGACAGTAATGCATGGCATTGAGGTTCTCCTTTGCGAATTTGTGTGCGCGTTGACGTTGATGATCTTTATGCAGATTTGGCTCTTGGCTGACCTCGGCGACATCACCTTCTAGCACCTGGGGGACTTCTGCCGCAAGGAGCAGGACCGGTCCAACGCCAATCAAGGTATGGGCAGGCCTGCGCGGCCACTCGTAGCATCTTCGGAAATGGCATGCCCGGAGATTGCAGCTTGTCTGCTACTTCTTGTGCATGTAGCCATCGGAGAGGGTCTCCAGGAATGCGACGATCGCAAGCTCCTCACCGTGGTTCAGTCCAAGATTACCCATCTCGGCTGTGTTGATGTTGTCGCCCACTTCTGGCGGCAGCCCTCCCGCGCCGAGAACGTCCCTCGTATTGTAGAAATGAACGATCTCCTCCAGCGACTTGAAATAGCCGTTGTGGCTGTACGCCTTCACGAACTTGCTGGTTGGCCTCAAGTCGACATTGCGCAAGGTTGGGACCTTATGCTTGCCCCACTCAGCCATGTAAACCGTCTCAGAATAACCCGCAGTCTTGAGGAAGCCTCCGAGGCCAGTATCAACCCAGTTATAACCGTCCGAGTTATATGTGGGCTCAGTGTAGAACGGGTTCAACGGGTTCCGGGGCACACCCAGGTTATCATAGGTGAAGTCGGTGAAGTTCGGCGGCACGTCACAGTTGGCGCACTTCGCCTTGCCACTGAAAAGCGCAAGGCCCCGCGCCTCCTGGCCAGTCAAATTGGCCTGCCCTTTCAGCCAATAGTCGTACTTGGAAGTGAACTGGCTGACTTCTGCGGATCTCTCATAGGCCGCGATCGCGCGGCCGATGCACTCGTAATACGCGCTGGAGTCGGTGCAGACCTGAAGGAACAGACCGCTGTAGTTCGAAACCAGCACTTTATCAATCACGACCTGCGCGCTGGCGTTGTTCTGCTCCAGGGGGTTCAGGAACGGACCTTGCGCCTGTTCGGCCAGCGGGTCGCCGAGGGTCAAGCCGGTGGCCCGGCCGTCCCAGAACATGCCACCCACCCATGTCGTCCCATCAAAATGCAGGATCGGGCTGGCGCCAGCATAGGCGGCAGAAGGTGGCTTGAGGTTGCCGAAACGGCCCACCACGGCACCTTCATAGACCGCCCCCCGCAGCATTGATGGCCGCGTCCGGCCCGGTATAGCCGACCTCCGGGCCGTGACACGCGGCGCAGGCCCGGCCTAGCAGCCTGTGTGTGGCGAATTGCTGATTCTTGGGGAAATCAGTAATTCGCCACACACAGGAGCTGCGCAATGGAACACGCTAAGTCGCGAACACGACGCTGCGCAATTTACACCCGCAAAAGCTCAGAGGCGGGCCTCGAACAGGACTTCAATTCGCTGCACGCGCAGCGCGAAGCGTGCGAGGCGTTCATCAAGAGCCAGACGGGCGAGGGCTGGCGGCTCGTCAAAACCGCCTACGATGACGGTGGCCTTTCGGGTGGCACAATGGAGCGCCCCGCCCTGCAGTGCCTGTTGGAAGATATCCGGCGAAGACTCGTCGACGTGGTGGTCGTGTACAAAGTCGATCGCCTGACTCGCTCGCTCGCCGACTTCGCCAAGATGGTCGAGGTGTTCGACGCGCGCGGCGTTTCGTTCGTCTCGATCACTCAGCAGTTCAACACGACCACCTCGATGGGCCGCCTCACGCTGAACGTCCTGCTGTCGTTTGCGCAATTCGAGCGTGAGGTAACGGGCGAGCGGATCCGGGACAAGATCGCCGCCCCCAAGCGCAAGGGAATGTGGATGGGCGGGGTGACGCCGCTGGGCTATGACGTCCGCGATCACAAGCTGGTGGTCAACCCGGCTGAAGCAGCGACGGTGAAACACATTTGTCAGCGATATCTCGAACTCGGTTCCGTCCGGCTCCTGAGGGGCGATTTGGAGCGCCGCAGGACCATCTCCAAAGTCCGGGTGTCGAAAAGCGGCGTGCGATCGGGAGGCCTGCAATTCTCGCGCGGGGCTCTATACCAGATGCTGTCGAACCCGATCTACCTCGGCGAAATCCGTCACAAAAAGGAACGCTATCCGGGGCAGCACGAGCCCATAGTGGGCCGCGAGCTGTGGGAGAAGATCCAGCGACGCTTGCGCGATCAGGCCGCCACGCATCGCGAACGCCCGACCAAGGCGCCGTCCAGCCCGCTTGCGGGGAAACTGTTCGACGAGAATGGCGAGCCCCTATATGTGCAAGGCGCGGTAAAAGGCGCGCGCCATTATCGCTACTACGTCTCGCGCAGATTGGTCAGGGGGTCGGTACAAGATGACCAGCGCGGGTGGCGCGTAGCTGCACCAGAGCTTGAGCGAGCCGTTGGCGCCGCGGTTCGGCAGATTCTCGGCGATCGAGCGGCGATCGCCGGGGGGATTGAGGAGTTCAGCATCGACGCGAGCCGATTGCCTTCGATTTTCAAGGTCGCCGAAGCCTGGATTCAAAGCCTGCGGTCCGAAGCGGAAGCTGCACCAGTACTGACCCGGCTGATCGAACGCGTTGGACTCAAGCAGGACGGGATCCAAGTTTCGATAAAATTGCCGATCCCGGCCAGCGATGAGCGAGATCCCACGACCCCAACCGAACTTGCCCTAGCTCGATTCGTCCCGATGCGGATGAAGCGGCGCGGCGTCGAGATGCGGCTGATCATTGATGGTGACGCCACACTGGCGGCCCGGGTCGATCTGCCGCTGCTCAAGGCAACCGCCCGTGCGTATCGATGGTCCGACGATCTGGTGTCGGGCCGGGTGCGGTCGATCGAACAGATCGCCAAGCGAGAACGGCTGACCGGCCGTTACGTCCGGCGCGTGATGCGGCTGGCGTTTCTGGCGCCCAAGATCGTCGAGGCGATCGCCGAAGGGCGCCAGCCTGCGGACCTTACCACCGTAGCAATGACCCAAAGAATCGATCTGCCCCCGCTCTGGAGCGCGCAAGAGCGTGCTCTGGATGTTCGATAGCTCACGCCGGCCGAGCTGCCTTTACGCGCCCTAGCTGGGTGCGTCCTGGGTTCCCGCTAGATATCTGCCGGCTCGCAGATGGAACCACCTAAATCGCGAACAGAGAATTTTGTGGGATTCTCGCGCTCAGCCACGGCCGGTGGCATTCTCTGGTTCCACCGCCGCGCGTGAATCGCGCCCCACGCGCCGATTTCATCGCTTCTCCAGAAAGTATGGAAACATGCCAGACTGTATGGCGGAGAGGGGTGGATTCGAACCCCCGGTACCGCGAGCGCTTCTATGGGCGGAATTCGGCCCAAGTTTGGCGCACGATTCGGGCCCAAAGAAAGCATCCGTGCTGGAGAGAATTCGTTCGCCTGGAATTCGGCTCTGTTTCGGCTATCTCCGGTTTCCTTCATTCGCCAGGCCGATGCGAGAAATTGGGTGATGCCGAACATCCGGCGAAGGGTTCTGGTTCAAATCTCCCCCTCCCTGGGCGGGCAGTCACCAACTCGACTCTGTTTGTTCGGAATTGCACGACGCGGTGTTCGCGCAGCCGGCGGCGCGGGCGTGGTGAGCGGCGCAGTCTCGCTGGCGACGGAGAACGAGCAGATGGTGAAGGAGGGCCAAGACCTTAGTTCCAGACTCACCCGGCTCCGGGTTCGGCAGGCAAGAACAGAAATCATCGACTGCACGAGCGTGAGCATGCCGGGAACACTATTGCGTCCCGCACCAAAACTCTGGGTTTCTTGGGCACATTCGGAATTTTCGGTCGCCATAACCCGCTGAGGCCGTCCCTTCCCTTGGCACTACTTGCAGAGTTCCGCTTCCCGCATCTCGGAACTTAGCGCGCGCCCTCAGGTTTGGGTGCAGGACGCGCGCTGCGTCATGCGCAAGAAAACATGCGCCATGCCCCTTCGGGGAAGCGGACGCCTTTCCCAATTATGCTTTTCCAAAATTGCGACATTGCAAGTTTCCATGACATTACTCTCGAAAAACGATATTCTGGAGAAGCTAGGAAGAGGCGAGCAGTGGTGGCTTGCAACAAAAGCGAATGAAGACCTTTGGTCAGGTACTCACGGAGGCTCGAAAAAAAGCAGGGCTTACACAGCGGGAAGTGGCCGCGCGGTTGAGGCGCGAAGATGGCCGACCGGTTGACCCGCCCTATCTCAACGCGGTCGAACACGATCACCGCTATCCGCCCGAAGATCGACTGATCGAGCAACTCGCCAAGATGCTCGGCATCTCTGCCGATGTGCTGTATTTTCATGCCAACCGGCAGCCTGCAGACGTCAAAGTCGAGGTCGACCAGGCGCGAGTGGAAGCCGCCTACCGAGCGTTCCGCAAGGCGCTGCGAGGAAAGCCGGCGGGCAAGCGAAAATGAAGTTTCTTGGCGCTCCGCTGGGACGCCGAATCAAGTGCCTCTACTTCACGACCGAGGAGCTTGACGACCGCGGATTATCCGGAACTTCATGGACCATCGTTCCGGCGGATTCATGTTGCCGATTCCAACTGATGAGATAGCTCGCATGATCGAGGCCGAGGCCTACGGTCTCGAGATGTATGCCGACCTGCGTGAAGGCCAGCATGGATTTACGGAATTCTTCGTTGACCGTAAGCCCAGAGCGTAGATATCAGAGCGGCTCTCGCACCGGCCCTAGGAACACCGATTCTGGACGAGTCTGGGCCACGATTACGGACACGTTTGGTTTCACGCTCCGCTGGGGAGAAAGTCCGTGAAACACTCGGACCGCCCTCCTGCCACACCCTTGAGGGCTTACCATCGCGATACGATCGTGACCGCTCCGGAAAACGATTAGATGGAATGGCAAGCGGGTTGCATCTGTGGAGCGCTGCCGATGCCACGCACCAACGTCATCGTGCTGACCAACCAGGTTGCCGAGAACTACGGAGGAGCCGCACCCGTGGCGTTTGATGCACCTGCTGGGCGGGGCCAGATCGAGCAGGTCGGCGAGCTCTTTCAAGTCTCGGAGCAAGCCGTTCAGGTCAGGCTTTCGCGTCTGGGCTTCCTGTCCGAGAAGTAAAGACAGTCGAATTTATAATAATTATGGAATTTGACAATTGCATAAATAGATGATAGCGTTTCAAGTCGTTAGATGAATCCCAGGTCACCTCATGGCCTGAGGCATACTGGCACAGGTGCTGTCATGCAAGCTTTTACTTCAGTCGAGGATCGTTGGGTCGATGTCAAGGAGGCGGCACGGATATCGGGACTCTCACGCGACTACCTCTATCGTCACGCCAGGAAACTTCCCTTTGCCGCAAAGGTCGGCGAAGGGACGCTTCGCTTCAGCGTGCTGGGAATACACGACTTCATGAGATCACACATTCCGGCCGCTCATGAGAACGGCGCCCGATCCTGAAGTGCTCGGATAATTGTCGAAAAGAGGACCGTTCGTATGTCCAGGCAAATGCGTGGTCTGGGAAGAGTGTTCAGACGTCGGGGCTCCAGATTCTTCTGGCTTGAGTACTTTCACGCCGGCCGGCGTTTCCGCGAATCGTCGGAATCTGAATCGGAACAGGTTGCTACGAAGTTGCTAAAGAAGCGGCTCGCGGAGACCGGACAAGGGAAGGTGGTGGGCCCCGCCGAAGAGAAGGTACGCTTCGAAGATCTGGCCGATGCAGTTCTGAACGAGTACAGACTCAAGGGTTATCGGTCAATTGAAGCCGCCGGAATTCACATCCGAAAGTTGCGAACTCGCTTCGGGGACAGCCTGGCAACGACGAAAGACAGCATTCCTGTCCACAAGGGAGACCGCGCCATCGATATCACGCCTGACCGCATACAGGCCTTTATGCTCGCCAGGCAGACCGAGGGTGCTTCCAACGCCACGATCAATCGGGAAACTTCTGTCTTGCGGCACGCTTTCAATTTGATGGTGAAGGCCGGACGGCTCAGCCGGGTTCCGCACATTCCGAAACTTGACGAGGCTGCCCCGCGACAGGGATTCGTCAGCCCGACGACTTCCAGCTGCTACACGAAGCCCTCGCCAACCATCTGAAGGACCCGGTTCGATTTCTCTATCTGACCGCATGGCGAAAGAACGAAATGGCGAGTCTCGAGTGGCGCGACGTGGAGTTCGATCGGCGCGGCAGCGACCTCGTACCCAGGGCGATTCGTTTGCGAGCCGAGAACTCGAAGAATAAGGAAGCACGCACACCATTGGTGCTCGCTGGAGAGCTCTTCAACCTTATCTCTCGGGCGCTACGTAACCGTCGCCTCGATTGCCCGTTTGTGTTTCACGATAATGGCCAGCCGATCGGTGATTTCCGAAAGGCGTGGGCGAATGCCTCGCGAGAATCGGGCGTCAGCGTTTTGGTCCACGACCTCCGCCGCAGCGGGGTCCGCAACATGGTTCGGTCGAACATACCGGAACGGGTAGCCATGGCCATATCCGGCCACAAGACGCGATCCGTATTCGACAGGTACAACATCGTAAGCGAAGCGGATATGGAGCAGGCCATCGCGAAGGTCAGCACGTACGTCGCCGACCGCGCCGCCCGTCGCAAGCCGACCTCAACGGGCCATGCGGCTTAATCGACCGGAGAGCGCGTGGCCGCGATTATCCCAAGCTTCGGGAACTCGTAGATCCTCGACTCATCGAAGTCGAAGCATCGTCAGCGGCATTGCGCAAGCTGTGCAGAACGACACAGAAACGACACAGTCGGCTCGTCAGGATGACTTCGTGGCTCGCCGCGGCGCGTTTTACTCGATTTCAGAGAGTCATTCAGGTGCGAAATTCATCAATGACGACGCGGGACTTGCCGCCGCGCAGACGGGAAGCGATAATGCCTCTCCCCGGTGGACGCATAGCTCAGCCCGGTTAGAGCGCTTGCCTCACATGCAAGAGGTCCCTGGTTCGAGTCCAGGTGCGTCCACCATCGTTTATTCCCGCCGCCGAAGATAATTCTGGTCCGGCAGCGGGCTGCAGAAAGGCCGGCGTCTAGTCAAAAGCGAGGCTCGCGAACGACACCGCCGACTCGCTCTGCGGTTCCATCGCGATTCCATATTTGAGCAACCGCGCGCTGCGGCCGCGCAGCAGCTCGAGTTGGGTGTACATCGGCGCCAGACCGCAAATTCGCCGCGCGTCGCGATCCTTCACGATGTCGGCGAAGAAGCCCTCGGGGTCACCGCGCTTGATATTTTCGATGAGGCCAAGATCCTCGCGCTGGACGCGCTCGGCCACCGCGCGATCGGCGCTGAACTCGTCGCCGAATTTCCTGCCGACGTGCGCGAAATCCACGCCCGCAAGAATCAGCACCCGGCGGCAATCCGCGTCGAGCTCGGATCTCAGCGCCGCGATGAACGATCCAACCCGGGAGTCGCGCGCCGGCATGACTCCGCTCGCTACCAATTCATGGAACGAACTGACCAGGATCGGCACCACCTGGTAGCCGCGCGCTCCGAACGCGTAGGCGAGAAACAGCGCCTGGAATTCGATCGAATGCTCGCCGCGATGCAGCATCTCGTCAGCGAACAGATCGCCCTGGTAGCGCGCCGCGAGCCGATCGATAAACCCGCCATCGGTCTCGACCGCGCCAAGCGGCGTCGCGTAGTTCTTGCGCGTCGCGCTGAACAACTCGGGGCCGGCGCCGTAGTGCGAGGTTCCCAAAATCACCACCAACTCCGGGGGCTCGTGCGCCATCAGCTCATGGTACGCGTGCGCATAGGCTGCGGCGCCTCGGCGCGGATCGATATGAGGCGCGATCAGGCCTGCGAGCGACGCCGATTTTCTCGCCGCGGGAACGCGGCCCGGTCCCTCGGGCGGATCGAAGAACGCCGCCAGCTCCAAACGCAACTTCGCCGGATCTTTCTCGTAGCACAGCCCCGCCAGCGCTGCCGGACGGTCGGGGCTCGCCAGAAATTCCTCGCGCACGCGCCGCTCGCGCTCGTGGAATGCGGGCGAGTCGAGGAAGTACGCACGATCGAGCGCCACGACCAGTTCGTCGAGCTTGTCGAGCGGAATCATCTCGCCGAAGCGCGTCGCAAACGCGGCCTGGATATCCTTCAGCGACATCTTCCCGTCGAATAAAGTCACGATGAAGTAAGCGCCCATCCCGAGCATGATCGGTTCGGACGCCAGGCCGCTCGGATCGCGCAAACAGATCAGCGTCTGATCCTGCTGCTCGACGGGGAAAGCCTCGACGGCGCGAATCTTTGGGTTTTCCATCGCGAAATCTAAATCTTGGTGATAGGCGACGGCCCTGGAGCAACCGCCACGTTTACAGATGCTATGGGCTTTGACAAAATCCGGCAAGCTGACAGGAATTCCGCGCGCGAAAATCCGCCAATCGCTTCCAATCGCCATGTCCGACCAACCTCGACGCCGCGCCGCTCTGACCCGATCTCATCCGCGACGCAAGGACGCGCCCGCGCGGGTCCGCTACAGAGTCGCGCGGATCGATTCGCTCGCGCCCGGCGAGTCGCTGAAGTTCATGCTGCCGATTCGCGGCGCCGACGAGGAATGCTTTCTGATCAACTTCGGCGGTGAGTTCCACGCCTACGTCAATCGATGCCGGCATGTGCCGATGGCGATGGACTGGGTGGATAATCAGTTTTTCGCGGAAGACGGCCGCTACTTGATGTGCCAGACGCACAACGCCTGTTACGAGCCGGCCAGCGGCGAATGTATCGCGGGACCGCCGACCGCATGCGGCAAATTTCTTTACCGGGTACCGACGGAGATCGAAGACGCAGTCATCTACGCGCGTCCGCCGCAAGATGAATTCGAAGATTGAGAAGAAGTCGAAGACTGGCGTCTATTCGTATTCGTCGCCGAAATGGGCGCGCACGATTCGCGCCTTCAGGTACTCGAGCGTGCCGAGATCCTCGACGATGTCGCCGCCGGTGTCGTAGAAGAACAGCTCACCGTTCTTCGTGCGGCCGACCGCGATGATCCATTCGAGGTCGTCCCGGTCCTCAAGCAAATAATTGATTGTCTGCGCCACCCCGCGGCCCGGGATAATCGTAATCTTCGGCCTCGGGAGCTTTTCCTTTTCCTGCTTGGGCATCTTTTTGATCAACCCTCTGGCGGGAGGATGCGGGAACCGACCACTCAATTACATTAAGAATGCCCCGCGATCTAAGTCAATAGCGCGTGCACAGCGATCTCAACATGATGCGTGTTGGGGAAAAAATCGAAGCCGCATACGCGATTAATTTTGTATCCGGCCCCCGCAAGTACGCGCAAATCACGCGCCAGCGTGGTCACGTCGCACGATACGTAGATGACGCTCGGTGCGCGCAGCTTGACGATCGGTTCCATCAGATCGGGCGCGCCGGTGCGCGGCGGATCGAGAATTATGACCTCGGGACGATAGCGCGCGCGATGCAGAAAATCCGCCGTCGCCGTCGCCTTCATCGCGACGAACTGTGCGTCGCGAAATTTCAACCGCGCGGCGTTGCGCGCCGCCGCCGCGATTGCTCCCGCATCGGCATCGACGCCCGTCACTCGCGCGCCGCGCCGCGATGCGGGCAGACTGAAGTTCCCCGCGCCGCAAAACAGATCGAGCACCGCCGACGATTCGTGAATTGCCGCCATTTCCATCACGCTCGCGACCAGCTTCTGGTTCTGCGCGCGATTCACCTGGCTGAAAAAATCGGCGTCCACTTCGATCGATAATCCGGCCTCGAGCTCGATTGCGATCGCGGTATCGCCTGCCGTCGCGCGATGCGTCCCCGATCGCAGCACGATTCCCGCAATCTCGCTGTCCGATTCGAGCACGTTGCTTGCCCGCCTGAGGTCCTCTTCGGCCGCCGGCTTCTTCAGATGTGCGACCTGGACTTCGCGCGCGCCGTCGCGCACCACCTCGATCTCTTCGACTCGCTTGCCGAGCGAGCGCGCCAGATGCAGCGGCATCCGGATGCCCGGCTCGGCGACCATGCATGAATCGATCTCGACGATCGTGTTGCTGCCGGCGGAGTAAAACCCAAGCACGCCTTTGGCGCCCACCCTGAGTCGGATTCTCGACCGATAACCGAACTCCGCCGGCGCCGGTTCGACGAGTCCCGCCGGATCGATCGCGACGCCAAGCGCATGGCCCAGCTCGCGCGCGACGACTTCGCCCTTGAAACGGACTTGGGCGCCGTAGTCGATGTGCTGCCAGTCGCATCCACCGCATCGCGGGACATACGGACACGGAGCAACCCGGCGCTCGGCGCTGGCGCGGAGGATTTCGCGAATTTTCGCGACCGCGTAATCGCGGCGCTCAGAGACTATCTCGACGTCCAGCCTGTCTCCCGCCACCGCGCCCGCGACCATCACGGCTTTGCCGTCCTGACGGCCGACGCCGAAGGGCCCGAATGTCATCGCGCTGATCTCTATCTCCGCCATGCGCACCCAAGTTTAGCCCCACTACGCAATTCGTGCGACGCGCCTTATAATTGATGCGCGCGCGTGGTCGCGCCATTTTATCTGCGCATTCACCGGGTGACGCCCTTGGCGATCGAGACCGAACTCCGCGAACTAATCGACAGGGATTTTCCCGCTGATTCCGCCCGCCTCGTATCCGCCTTCGCCGAGCGGCTCTTCACGCGCGAGTCAGCCGACAATCAAGAGCAGGTCCCGGCCAAGAGGCGCCTTACTCTCGTGCAGTCGGCGTTCGAATTCTTTTCCGTCCGCACCGATCCCGTGATCGCGCGCGTCGAATCTGTCCCGGGCGACGACAACGACACACTCGCCATCGTCGAGACCGTGACCATTGATTGCCCGTTCATCGTCGATAGCCTGCTCGAGTATTTCCATCATCTCGGCGCCACCGTTCGCACGATGCTCCACCCGGTCTTCAAAGTCACTCGCGACAAACAAGGGCGGATCGCATCGTTCGAACAGTCCCTCTCCACCGAGCGCGGCGAGTCATTCGTTCACGCGGAACTGGAGCTAACGCCCTCACCCGAACAGGCGCGCCAAATCGAGCGCGATGTCATCTCAATTCTTACCGAGGTCCGCGCGGCGACCGGCGACTTTGAGCAGATGACCGGCCGCGCCCTGCAGATCTGCGAGGAAACCGCGTCGAACCGCGAACTGATCGAGGTCCGCGACCTCATGCGCTGGCTCGTCCACGGCAGCTTCGTGTTTCTCGGCTATAGCCGCTATCTCGTGAGCGGCGACGCCGCCGCCGCCAGATTCGTGCTCGATCCCGGCACCGAACTCGGCGTCATGCGCGAGCTCGACGAGTCGCGATTTCGCAGCTCGGTATTGCTCGATGAACTCTCACCCGCGCGCCGCAAGCTCTTCTTCGAAGGACCGCCGCTGGTGATCGGCAAGACTCGCGCCGAGTCCCACGTACATCGCCACCGCCCGATGGACAGCGTCTCGATTCGCCGCACCGACGCATCGGGCCGCGTCGTCGCGTTCGACAATTTCGTCGGGCTGTTCACCTCCAAGGCTTACGTGGAGGAGGCGCAACACATTCCGGTTCTGCGCGCGAAGCTGCGCGAAGTGCTGGAGTGTGAGGGCGCCGCCCCCGGCTCGCACGATTACAAGGAAATCGTTTCCGCCTTCAACAGCTTCCCCAAGGATGAACTCTTTCGCGCGCCCGTCGCCGAACTGCGCGCGCAGTTGCGCCTCATCCTCGACGTTAAGAGCGTGGGCTCGGTGCGACTCTTCGTTGCGTCCGACGTGCGTCACGGCAACGTGATCGCGTTGGTGGTGATGCCGCGCGACGCCGCCTCCGCCGAGCTTGGCCGGCGCATCCAGGATACTCTTGCAGCCGCGCTCCACGGCACTTTGGTCTATTTCTACCTGGCGCTCGGCGAGGGTTACACGGCGCGCCTCCATTTCTGTTTCGTTGCCGATCCCCCAAAGGCTTCGGTCATCCGCGGCCTTGAGACCACGACCGCCGAGCTCGCCAGACGATGGGACGATCGCTTGCAGGAGCGGTTGATCAAAAAATTCGGACCCATGCGCGGACGCGCGCTCGCTGAGCGATGGGCCGCTGCGTTCAGCGCTGACTATCAGGCTGCGATCGACGTGACCCGCGCGGTCGGCGACCTCGAAGACGTCGAAACGCTAATCGCCGCCGGCCGTGATTTTATGGTCGAGGCCGGACCTGGCGCTGCCGACGGCCACGCTGGCGGCGCCGGCGACATACGGATTATGGGCCTTGGCGACGCTCCGATGCTGTCCGATCTGATGCCTACTTTGCAGAACTTCGCCATCGAGGTGTTGGCCGAGGACGCTCACGAGCTTCGCCCCCGCACGGACGGCAAAGTGACGCGCGCGTACCTGCAGGTTTTTTCTGTGCAAGGACCCGGCTCGCAGCCGTTCGAAAAATTTCCCGGCGCTGCGCTGGTTGCCGACGCGATCGCCGCCGTACGCATCGGCCTTGCCGCAGACGATTCCCTAAACGCGCTCACTCTCACTGCCGGCCTCGCCTGGCGCGAGGTCGCTCTGCTGCGCGCGTACCTCGTCGCCGCGTTTCAAATGCGCCTGTCGCCCGCTCGTCTCGGCTTGCAGCGCGTTCTGTTGCTATATCCCGACCTCGCCAGGTTGCTATTGGAACTGTTCGCCGCGCGTCTCTCGTTCGACAGTCCGGCCGCGCCGGAAAAAATCGCGGAGCTGCGCGAAGCGTATCTCGCTCGTCTCGCTGCGATCGAAAATATTGTTGACGATCGCACTGCGCGCGCGCTGCTATCGTTGGTCGAGGCGACCGTGCGCACCAATTTTTTCTGCGCGGTGCCGTCGCCCGATCCCTACATCGCGCTCAAGTTCGAAAGCGCGCGCATCACCGGGCTGCCCGACACCGCACCGCTCTACGAAATTCACGTCAACAGTCCGCGCATGGAAGGATGCCATCTGCGTCACGGGCGCATCGCGCGCGGCGGAATTCGCTTCAGTGACCGGCCCGACGATTACCGCACCGAGATCCTCGATCTGATGAAGACCCAGACCGTGAAGAACGCGATCATCGTCCCGTTCGGCGCCAAGGGTGGCTTCATCGTCAAGCCGCGATCCCGCCATCAGCCCGATCCCCACGACGGCGTCGAGGCGTACCAGACGCTGATCAACGCGATGCTCGATCTCACCGACAATCTCACCGGCGACGGCCCGCTGCACCCCGCTCGCGTCAGGGTGCTGGACAACGACGGCCCATATCTCGTCGTGGCCGCCGATAAAGGCACTGCGAGTTTCTCCGACCTCGCCAATCAGATCGCTCTCGAGCGCGGCTTTTGGCTCGGCGACGCCTTCGCCTCTGGCGGCGAGCACGGCTACGACCACAAGCAGATGGCGATCACGGCGCGCGGCGCGTGGGAATCTGCGCGCCGGCATCTGCGCGAGATGGGTCGCGATCCCGACCGCGGCGCGCCGATCGCGATGATCGGCATCGGCGACATGTCGGGCGACGTGTTCGGCAACGGCCTTCTGCGCTCGCGCAACTTGAAGCTCATCGCCGCCTTCGACCATCGCCACATCTTTATCGATCCCGACCCCGACCCCGCAGCCAGCTTCGACGAACGCAAGCGGCTCTACGATCTGCCGCGCTCGAGTTGGTCGGACTACAACCCCGCGCTCATCAGTCCCGGCGGCGGCGTCTTCCGCCGCGGCCAGAAACGAATCGACCTCAGTCCGCCGGCGCGCGCCGCGCTCGGATGCGACTCCGATGCGCTCGACGGCGAGTCGTTGATCCAGCGCATTCTGCGCGCGCCCGTCGATCTGTTTTACAACGGCGGCATCGGGACTTACGTTCGCGCCTCCACCGAGACCGACGCCGAAGTCGCCGATCACGCCAACGACGCATGCCGAATCGCCGCGCCTGACCTTCGCGCCAAAATAGTCGTCGAAGGCGGCAACCTCGGTTTCACTCAAAAGGCGCGTATCGAGTACGCGCTCGCCGGCGGCCGTATCAACACCGACGCGATCGACAACTCGGCCGGCGTCGATATGTCCGATCACGAAGTCAATCTGAAGATTCTGCTCGAGCCTGCCGTAGCCCGCGGCGAGCTCACTCGCGACGCGCGCAATCGCGCGCTTGCCGCATGCGCCGGTGAAGTCGCCGACCGTGTCATCGCTGACAATCGCGATCAGGTGCTGTCGCTCAGCCTCGAGCAGCTTCGCAGCCGCACCCACTTGACCGAGTTTCGCGACCATCTCCAGGCCATCGAGGATCGCGGCAGCTTGACCGGGATGGAGCCCGTGCTGCCCGCCCGCGATGCGATTCGCGAGCGCCACTCGCGCTACCCCGGCCTCACCCGCCCCGAGCTTGCGCTGGCCGCGGCCTACACCAAGATCGATCTTATCCGGCGGCTTCAAACCACCGTGCTGGTTGACGATTCGTACCTCGTCGGACGTTTCCTGCAGCCATACTTCCCGCCCTCGCTCGCCGAGCACTTAAGCCCCGACGCCAGCGCTCATCGCCTCCGCCACGAGCTGATCGCGACTCGCGCCGTCAATGAACTCGTCGATCTCGTCGGCTCGACTTTCGTCTTCGGCCTCGGGCGCGATCGTGGCGTCGCGGCTGAGGATGTGGTCCGGGCATGGGTGATCGCGACCGACGTGCTTTCGATCCACGAACGCGCCGCTATGCTCAAGCGCGATGCCGCGGCGACCGCGGCCGAATCGGAGCTGGGCGCATTTCTCGCGCTGGAACGCGCATCCCGGATCGCTGCGGGGTGGGCGCTCAGCGAACTGGAACCTGCCACTTCGATCGGCGCCGCGGTGACCCGCTTCAAGCCCGCATTCGAAATGCTGTCTGGCGAGTTCGAGTCGATGCTCGCGGCCGGCGAGCGCGACCGCTTCGAGCGCCTCTATCGCGAGCTTCGGATCGACGTCCGCGACGGCGAACTGGCGCACGGGCTTGCGCGCCTGGCCTTCGCCGATCACATTCTGAGCGTGCTGAGCCTGAGTTTCGCCCGCGAAATCGAACCCGCAAAAACGGCTCGCGCGTACTTCCGCCTGAGCGCGCAACTCAACTTCACAATTCTCGAAGATGCCCTTCAATCGATTGGCGCTGACGACCCCTGGGAGCGGCGCGCCGCAAACGAACTCGCCGCTGAACTTCGCGCCGCTCGTATCGCGCTGTGCCGCGCGGTGCTCGACGCCATCGCCGACGATCCCGATATCAGTGTCGATGGATCGATCGAGCAGTTGAAGCGCGTCCGCGCCGATAGATTCGCGCAACTCGCGCGGCTCTTCGACGAACTCAAGACCCTTGCGTCCCCGAGTCTGCCCGCAATTCACGTCACGATTCGCGCCCTCTCCCGCCTGGTCGCGTGACAACGCCTTGCCGCGCCGCCTTCGCGGAGACACGATGAGCGGCCCTCTTCCCCTTTACCCTTCTAACAGGGCGTCAGGCCGCATCTTCATCTTAACATTGGGTGGCAGGGGTGACCCCTGGCCGTGGCGACGGCAGCGCAGTATTAAGCAGTTGGCAGGGGCCGCGCCCGCCAACGGCGGGCGGCCTTAACACTGGGTGCAGGGCTCAGCCCTGCTGCAAATCCTGATAGAGGCGCCGCCCCGCCGCGACCACGAACGCGGTGGTCGCAAAGCTGACGCTGATCTCGGCAAGATCGACAAGAAAAATCGTCGTCCCGAGGAACCCCGTCACCACCCCGACCGGCCCGAACAGCAGGCTCACCACCACAAACACTCCCGCGGCCCACGAGTTGAATCCCGACCAGACCGCGAGAAACACCGCGATCCGCGTCGCGGCTTTGAAGAACCGCTTGCGCATCAGGTCTCGGCTGAACAGCAGCGCATGCCAGCTATGCTTTCCGTCGAAGACCAGCGCGTACTGCGCGAAGTACAACCACGCGTATACCAGCGCGCCGAGCATGATCATCAACACCAGCGCGACATATGCCCACACGCCGATCGAACCGTACACGTAAGTCGACGCCGCCTGGAACAGGAATAATCCCGCCGCCGGCGCCGCCAGTTGCAGAATCGTCACCCATACGAACCCTGGGACAAGCAGAATCGATTGCCGGTAAACCTCGATCGCTTCGCCGATAATCGCCGGCTTCCGGAGTCCCGCCTGGATTCTCTTGAGCGAACACAACGTGACCAGCGTCACCAGCAGCGTCAGCAGTCCGAAGATCAGATGCAGCGCGGTCGTGACCCACGGCGAGAACGGCTGCGGCTCTTGCAGCGGCGCGGGCTTGCCCGCGGCATCGACGCCCTGCGCCTGCACGTAACTGATATTTTGCGCGCCCGGCTCGAAGGTCGTGGCGAGGCGGAATTGCAGATTCAACGCGTCCGGCAGCAGGCACAACGCCGCCGCCAGCGCCAACGGCGCCAGCACCACCGCCAGCACGGACCAATTCCCGCGCAGATCGTTTACCGCGTTGGCGAGATATATGAAGCTGCTCTTGAGGCGGACGGGATTCACGGCGCGTTAGAATTTGGCATCCTCGGACAATCGAGACAAGTCCGCCCGCATCGCCCCGTGATCGCTTCCGCCTTCGATGATATAATGATGCTTTCGACACTCTCATACGGAGAACGCACTCATGGCCGACCACGACTACGACCGCGCAGCGAAAATCGAGCATGAGAATAAAATGATCCGCCGCCTGCACTTCCTGGTCGAGCTGACCTTCGCAACCATCGCTCAGGACAATGACATCACGCTCGAACAGGGATGGGAACACGTCCTTGCGCTCAAGGGCGCCGCGGTTGCGATGTTTCCCGGCAAGGAAGAAACCTTCGACCTCATCTATATGCCGCGCTTCTCGCGTCTGCTCGCAGAGCGATTCCGTGCGAATTGACCCTTGGCAGGATGTTGAGAAAGCAAGCGGCGCGCGCGTGCTCTCTCTTGATCAACCCCTTCTGACAGGGCGAAGCCCGCATCTTCGTCTTAACACTCGGTGCAGGGCTCAGCCCCGCCCGCGCCCGCCAACGGCGGGCGGCCTTAACCTTGGGTGCAGGGGTCACCCCTGCCGCGTAGTCGCGAAAAGATGCGCTGCGCAGATTTTCGCGTCTTCTCGCTGCGGGTGCAGGGGCCGCAGCCCCTGCCGCCCACCGAGCAGGTGATTCTTCCTTCATGCCGCCGCCCACCTCGATGAACCCGCCTGCCGCTATGCTGTCCGGCTGCATCGCCAGGCCCGACGGCTCGCTCATCCGCGGGCGCATCACCTTCACCGATCGGATTACTGCGCTCGAATCCGCATCTGACGGGGGCGGCGAAGATTACATCCTGCCCGGCTTCGTCGATCTTCAGGTCAACGGCTCGCACGGTATAGACGTGATGAACGCGGCGCCGGACGCACTCGCCACTCTAAGCCGCCACCTCGCGCGCGAAGGCGCCACGGCCTGGATGCCGACCGCAGTTACCGCGCCAATTGAAAAGATCGCACAGGTTCACGAGTCTATCGCCGGTGCGATTGAAAATTCGCGCCGCGACAACTCCGCCGATGCGGCCGCCATTCTCGGCATGCATCTCGAAGGTCCGTTCATTTCGCCGCTCCGGCTCGGCGCGCATCCCGCGCTCAACCTCGAACCGCACGGCGACTCCTTCCAACGAGTGCTCGCGATGCGCGCGCTTCGATTGATCACGCTGGCGCCCGAGTTGCCCGGCGGATTCGACGCGATTCGACGCCTTACCGCGCGCGCCGTGGTCGTCTCCATCGGTCATACCAACGCGACTCTCGAGGAGGCCAACGCCGGCATCGCCGCCGGTGCTCGGATGTTCACGCATCTGTTCAACGCGATGCGCCCGTTGAACCATCGCGACCCGGGCGTTATCGCCGCCGCGCTCGCGCCGTCACCCGCAGTCGCCGCGATCATCCCCGACGGTGTCCATGTGCATCCCGCGATCCTGCGCATTGCCAGCCGCGCCCGCGGCAAAGACGGGATGATCCTTGTCACCGACAAAGTCGCGCTGGCAAAAGCCTCCACCTCCGAAAAAAATGTCGGGCGTGCGCGCGGATCGATTCGCGACGGCGCCGCGCGCCTCGATGACGGCACGCTCGCCGGCAGCATCATCTCGATGCTCGATGGGGTCCGCGTGATGGTCGAAAGAGCCGGCGTCAGTATCGGCGATGCGGCCGTGATGGCGGCCACCAATCCCGCCAATCTCGTCGGCGCGGGCGATCGCGGCCGCATTCAAATCGGCGCGCGCGCCGATTTAATCGTGCTCAGCCGGACGCTAGAGTTGAAATCCGTGTTCATCGCCGGCCGCGAGATAAGCTAGCTGATCAACGAAAAAACGAAAAACCGCTGAATTTCGAAAGCACCATCAATCGGAGACAATCGATGCCGCTGAACAAAGCTTGCGTGGGCCGCGAATTCCCGCCCATCACCACCAACGTCACCCTCGACGCCATCCAGAACTATGCGCGCGCGTACAACGACGACAACCCCGCCTTCTTCGACCAAAGCCGCCCCGGCGGCATCGTCGCGCCGCCGATGTTCGGCGTCACCGTCAGTTGGGATGCCGTGATGAAAGTCGCGATGGTTCCCGACCTGCACGCCGACCTGCTCCGCCTCGTTCACGGCGAGCAGGACATGGAATTCCCAAATCCAATTCGCCCCGACGACGTCGTCACCGCGGCCGCAAAAATTATCTCGATCGAAACCAAAGCCACCGGCGAGACCATGACCGTGGAGCTGAACGCCGCCAACCAGAAAGGGCAACCGGTCCAGAAAACACTCTTCATCGCTTTTATTCGAGGCGCTCGAAACCGCGAAGCCGCGGCCTCGGAACCGCGCGCCATCGAGCCCGACCGCGGTGAGCCGATCTTTTCAGTCGCGCAAACCATCGACAAGGATCAGACCTACCGCTACGCCGAGGCCTCCGGCGATCGCAACCCGATCCATGTCGATGAAAACATCGCGAAGATGGCGGGCCTGCCGGGCATCATCGTGCATGGCCTTTGCACGATGGCGTTTACGTCGAAGGTCGCAATCGACAATCTCTGCGCCGGCGACCCGACTCGCCTCAAGCGCTTGCGCGTGCGCTTCTCGCGTCCCGTGCTTCCCGGCCAGACTATCACCACCAAAATCTGGGCCGACGGCGACAAAGACGGCCGCAAAGTTTTCGCCTACGAGACTTTCAATCCAGACGGCCACGCCGTCATCAAGGGCGGCATCGCCGAAGTCGCACCCTGACCTCCCTCCCGTGAAAATCACCATCGGCCTGTCGCTCTCCCTCACCGGCGAATACTCCCCGATGGGCCGGCAGGCCGAAATCGCCATTCGTTTGTTCATCGCCGACGCCAACGCCAGTAGCGCGCTCCGCGTCGCCGGCGAGCGATGTGAGTTCACGCTCGAGTGCCACGACGACGCGAGCGACCCGGTGCGATGCGCCGAAATATATCGCGCGCTCTGCGCGGATCGCCGCGCAGACATAATCTTCGGCCCATACTCCAACCGCCTCACCGGCGTCGCCGCGGACATCGTCGAACAATCCGGCCGCGTCTTCGTCAATCACGGCGGCGCCGGCGACGAACTCTACGCCCGCCGCTACAAGATGATCGTCGGAGTACTCAGTCCCGCAAGTGACTATTTGCGCGGCTTCGTCCGCTTGCTGGCCCAACTCAAGCTCTGGCGCAAGCGCGTCGCGATCGTCGCGTCGAAGTCGCCCTTCGCTCGCGCGGTTGCATCGGGCTTCGAGCGCGCCGCCGATGAACGCGCCGCTCGTCGTCGCGGAGTCCGCGTCCGCGTGAAATGGAATGGCGCGTTCGACCCCGCCTCTACGCCCGCGCGGCTTTTCCCCGCCCTCGCGCGCAACCGCGTCAATGCGCTCGCCAGCGCCGGCAGCTATGAACATGACGTCGCCGTGATGCGCGCGGTCGCATCTTCCCGCCTCAACATCCCGGTGCTTGGATGCGTCGCCGCCGGTGTGCGCCGCTTCGCATCCGACTTGGGCGAACTTGCAGAAGGAATCGTGGGCCCTTCGCAGTGGGAAGATTCCATCGAGATCGCGCCCGCGCTTGGCCCGACGCCCGCCGAGTTTGCGCGCCGAATGGTCACCGCCGGCGCCGGCGATTCTCCCGATTATCCCGCCGCGCAGATTTACGCCGCCGGTCTCCTGACCGCCGCCGCGCTCGCTGCCGCCGGCCGCCGCGACGACGCGATGCTCCGCGATGCATTCTCCAGCTTGCAAACCACCACGATGTTCGGCGACTTCTCGATCGATCGCGTCACCGGCCGCCAGCTCGGTCACCAGATGCTGCTCGTGCAATGGCACCGCGGGCGCAAGGTGATTATCGCGCCTGAGTCGCACGACGACTCCGGCTCGCTCGATTTTCCCTCCGGCTTGCGCCTGCTCCTTGCGGGAGTCGAGATGCTTCGCTTAAGTCGTCGTGACGATTCGCGGGAATCGCTCGGCGATGCCGAATTGGAAGAATCGGATTTGGATAAAAATGAACGCAATCACGATTAAACTCGACCGCCGGATAGTTCTCGCGATCGGCTTGATGTCCGGGACTTCGCACGACGGCGTGAGCGCCGCCGTCGTCGAGCTCGACGAGCGTTCCCGTCCGCCCGCGCGCTTGATCGCGTTTCACACTTTCCCATACCCTGCGCGCTTTCGCAAAGAATTGCTCGCCGCTTCCGCCGATGAAAAAATCGGCGCGGCTGCGATCTCCACGCTCAACTTCGCGCTAGGCCGCGAGTTTGGACGTGCCGCCGTCGAGATCGCCCGCCGCGCGCACGTCGCGCTTTCCGACGTTGCATTCATCGGATCGCACGGCCATACCTTTTTTCATCTGCCGCCGCGCCGCACGGCCCGCGGTCAGGTCGCCTCCACGATGCAACTCGGCGAGTCCGCCGTCATCGCCGCAGCTACCGGAGTTCCCGTCGTCGCCGACTTCCGCACGATGGACATCGCGCTCGGCGGCGAGGGCGCTCCCCTGGCCCCGCTCGCCCATCTCTGGCTGTTCGCCGACCCCACGCGCGGCCGCGTCGTGCAGAACATCGGCGGCATCGGCAACGCAACTTACATTCCGCCCCGCGCGCGCGTCGGCGACGCCGACCTGATCGCGTTCGACACCGGCCCGGGTAACATGATGCTGGACGCGCTCGCTTCGCGAATCTCGGGCGGCCGCCTGCGGATGGATCGTGGCGGGCGCATCGCGGCGAGCGGCCACGTCAACCAGCCGCTGCTCGCGAAGCTGATGCGCAATCCTTATTTCCGCCGCCGACCGCCAAAATCAACCGGCCGCGAGGAATTCGGGACTCACCTCCTCGATTCGATCGTCGCCGATGCCCGCCGCATGAAAATCGTTGACTACGATCTGGTCGCCACCGTCACCGCCCTCACCGCGCGATCGATCGCCGACGCATGCCGCCGCTTCGTTTTCCCTCGTGGTCCCGTTGACCAGTTGATCGTCACCGGCGGCGGCGCGCAAAACCCAACCTTGATGCGCATGATCGCGGCCGAGCTTCCCAATCTCAAGGTGATCACCGCCGCTGACGTCGGCGTTGACGGCAGCGCGCTCGAGGCCGTCGCATTTGCCATTCTCGGCTACCAGATGCTGCGCGGCCGCCAGGGCAACATCCCCACTGTCACCGGTGCACGGGCGCCCGCCATCCTCGGCAAACTCACGCTGCCGCCGCCGCCAGTGAAGAAGTGAAAAAGTGAAAAGTCGAGTCTCACCCGCGCCTCGAAGGCTCGGCGCGATTTCACGCGCTCCGCTTGTCCTCGGGCGGCGCGACTCCCGCCTTCGTCGCTGACTCGACCACCGCCGACCGGAAGACACCGTGCGCCATCGTCGATTCCTCGCGATCCGCTCGCGCCGCGTAGACTCTCATCCGCGCTTCATGCGCTGATTTGTCGTCCGGCGCCGCCGCCGCCGCCCAATCCGCCAGATGACACGCAAGCACGACTTCGCCGGCCGCGAGTCTGTCATTCGCTCGCGCGATCAGCGGCGCCACACCGCCCGCCAGCGCCGCGATCTCCCGCGCCCGCTCGCCGTCGGTCGCGGGTTTAAGATTCGACGGCGTGCCGTCGTACCATCCGCCTTCGAGCCGCCAGATGTTGCGCACGATAAACTCGGGCTCGTCGTACACGGCTTGCAGCCACGGCTTCTCCGCGAGATTTGCCGGCGGCTTCACGGTGTGAATTATCTCGTCCAGCGTGGCGCCCGCATTCATCATTGCAATAGCCTGATCGTACAGGCTCTGCAGATAGTTCGCGGTATCGTTCAGCACCTGCCGCACGCGAATCGCGCCGAATACCGGGTAGCCGTGGCCCGGCACGAGCACTTCCGCCCCCAGTCTCGCCATCACGCGCAGCGCCTCGGCCCATTCGCGCGCGTAGCGCTGCGCCTTCTGCGGATTGCCCGCATTGGGCGCCGCCCAGATGATCAAATCTCCGGTGCACAGCAGCTTGCGCTGCGGGATGAACACCCAGCAATGATCGTCGGTTTCGCCGCGCGCATGATGGCATTCGAACTTGTCGTCGCCCGCAACTACATTCAACTGATTATCGAAGTAAGTATCCGGATATACATACTCAGTCGGCCACGGCGCGGGCCGGTTGAACTGCCGAGTATTGACTACAGTGTTATACCCGGCGGTGCGCTTGTAGCGATCGAACCGCGCCGCGATTGCGCGATGTCCCACCACGCGCGGACGTGCCACCTTGTTCTTCTGCGCATCCGCGACTATCGCCGGCATCCCGCACGCGTGATCCACGTGCCCGTGCGTGTAAATCGCCGTGTTCACCCGCTCCGGCGAGAACTGCCGAATCAGTTTCACCGTCGCGTCCTGGTTGAAGTAGCCCCCCGTATCCACCAGCACCAGGCCCTCGCCCGTCTTGGCCGCCGTCACGTTCGCAAACCATCGGTAGAACATCACGCCGTCCGCAATTTCCTCGTACTCGCCGGTCGGCAGGATCGGATGGAACTGGCGGGTCGTAATCGCGCCGGTGAAAATCTTTTCCGATTGATCTCTTATCACGCCCATAGCTGAATCTTCCTCTTACAAGAAAACCCTCAGTCGATCCGATGCAGCTCCCTGATATGCCGAATCTTCTCGTGATCGACCCACGTGTAGCGCTGATGCTGATCGACCAGCCGCGCCTCGATCCCCGCCGCGCGCGCGCCCTCCACGTCGATCGAATAGATGTCACCCGCAAATCTCACTTCGTCGGGACCGGCGCCCAGGCGCTCGAGCGCGATTTGAAATATCCGCGGGTCGGGCTTTGCTACCCCGACAACCTGCGAGTCGATTATCACGTCGAAGTACGGCGCCAGCCCGAATCGTTTCGCGTCCGCTTCGACCTGCCCCTCCGCATTCGACACGATCCCGAGTCTGTATCCCGCCGATTTGAACGCCTCCAACGCCTCGAACGTCCCCGGCCGCACCACGCGCCAGAGCGTGGCCTCGCGATGTATCGCGCCAAACTTCGCCGCGCATTCGCGAAATTCCTCTTCCGGAATTCCCGCCGCCGTCATCCAGCCGCGAAAAAAATGCTCATACGCCGCGTAGTCGGCTTGCTTGCCCGGCACGCTCATCAGATGTCGATCGATCGCCGCACGCCCTGCGTATTCGGCTTGCTCGAGCGCCAGTGCATCGAGCTTGCGCCCTTCGCGCGAGAATTCGCGCGCCAGCAATTCGAAATCCAGGAATGCGAGTGTGCCGCCAAAGTCGAACAGCAGCGCCTTGAGTTTTTTCTTTGCCTTCGATTTCATTCCGTTCCAGCTTAGCAGGGGCCAGCCCCTGCACCGATGTCAGGAAAACCAAACATATCGCGCTCATCCGTCCGCCCTTGTTGCGCCGCTATCCGTCAAAAAGATATGATTTTTCTGGAGTTTTCTCCCCGCCGCACCAGCGCTCCGCAGGAGACGTGATGTTCACCGGTATCATCGAAGACCTCGGCACCGTCGAAAGCCTCAAGCTGACCGACCAGGGCGCGGTAATTTCTGTCCGTACCTCGCTGCCCATTTCAGAAATCAACATCGGCGATTCAATCACCGTCAACGGCGCGTGCCTGACCGTGATTTCAAAAGGCCCCGGCCGCTTCGCGATGGACATCTCGGCCGAGACCTTGCGATGCACCGGGCTTGGCGATCTGAAACCCTCCCGCCGTGTGAATCTCGAGCGATGCCTCACGCTCGGCAAGCTGCTCGGCGGCCACCTGGTTTCCGGCCACGTCGACGGCATCGGCCGGGTCGTGTCGATCAAGCCCGAGGGCGACTCAAAACTCTTCACCTTCGAGGTCGCGCCCGCGCAAGCGCGCTACCTGGTCGAGAAGGGCTCGGTCGCCATCGACGGAATCAGCCTGACCATCTTCTCGGTCGAGGACTGCAACTTTTCGGTCGAAATAATTCCCCACACGCTGCGATCGACGACGCTCGATTTCAAGCAGCCCGGTGACACCGTCAACGTCGAGAACGACATGCTTGTTAAGTATGTCGAGAAGATTCTCGCCATACGCGCGACGCCGGCGCTCGCGTCGTGAACAGTGAAAGAGTGAAAAACGCATGAGCCTGATGCAGATACCGCGCAAGATCGAGTACGCGCTGCGAGCGATGATCTATCTCGCCGATCATCCGTCGGGCGTCGCGCGCGGCGCCGAAATCGCCAGTCGCGAGCACATCCCGAAGTACTATCTCGAAAAAGTGATTCGCGATCTGATGCGCAGGGGCCTCGTCAGCGCGCGCCGCGGTCCCGGCGGCGGTTACCAGCTTGCCCGCGATGCCGGCACCGTCACGTTTCGCGATATTATCGAAGCCGTCGAGGGTCCCATCAAGCTCAACCTATGCACCGACGGCAGCAGCTCATGCGCGCTGCAGCCGTCCTGCCGCATGTATCGCGTTTGGGAAAAGGGCCAGCGCGTGTTGCTCGAAGTTTTCTCCGATACCTCGCTCGCCGAAATAGCCGCGACGCATCCGTCGCCGGCCGTGCGTTCCCCCACCGACGTCGCGTCCAGAGCGATATCGCCGGCCAAGTCTCAGCCCGCGTAGCCGAATTGAAGAAACCTCCCGACGCCGGCCCCGCGAACCCTCTGCTCGTGAACGATTTCGGAGCTATCGGTCTCAGCGACTTCGTCGGCAAACCACGCCGCAGCGCCCCGGTCTTCACCGAGAAGACCTTCTATCTCGAGGAATTCTACGGCAAGAGCCTGCTCTTCGCGCTGATTCCTCCCGTCGGACAGCGGATCTCCGACTTCGATTCTCTGGTCCTGACGCTGCGCGAATTGCGGCGCAATCAAACCCGATGCGTGGTCATCGTTTCGCCGAGCGCACTTCCCAAGCTGATGCGCCGGCTCGGCCGCCTCGCCCCCAAGGAACCGCCCCCGGTCTTCAATCCATCCGACGGACTTCGCTCGCGCCCGTATCCACCGGATTCCGCCGTCGCCGAGATCTGGGCGCGATTGCGCGCAGGATCGATCGTCGTCGCTTCGATGAGCCGTGACGACGCCGACGATCTCACCGTCTTCGCGCGCGAGCTTGCCAGCCGGCTTCGCGTCTTCAAGCTCCTGATGCTTGATCGGCGCGGCGGTTTGATCGACAAGGACGGCCAACGGCTCTCGTTCGTCGAGCAACGCCGCATCGGCCGCACCATGCGCAACATCCGCTCGCGCCCTCGCAGAGCCATCGTCCGTGCCGCCCTCGACGCCCTCGAAGACGGCGTCGGTTCCGTCAACCTGGTCGCGCCGGGCGACGTTTACGAGGAACTCTTCAGTTTCATCGGCGCCGGAACGCTGTTCACCGAGATGCAGTACGGCTTCGTCCGCCCCGTTTCAATCGACGACTTCGAAGAAGTTGAAGCACTCATCGTCCGCGGCCAGACCGAAGGCTCCTTGCTGCCCCGCACTCCCGGCCAGATCGCACAAATTTTGCCCTCATGCTTCGGCTACCGAATCGGCGACGAACACCTCGCGGGAATCTGCTCGCTGCTGACCGAGCCGTACCGCCGCGACCGCGCGGGTGAAATCACCGCGATGTACACCTTGACGCGCTTCCAGGGCGAGGGCGTCGCCGCCGTGCTGGTCCGCGAGATCCTCAAGGAAGCCCGGGCTCGCCGCCTAAAATACGTTTTCGCATGCACCAGTGAGGATCGTGTCGGCGGCTTTTTCTCCCGGCTCGGATTCAAGCGCGTGAATGCCCGCGAGGTCTCCGCGGCCAAGTGGCGCGGCTACGATTCCTCACGCATCAAGAGCCTTAGCATTTTCCGCGCCGAGCTCGACTGACTATTCGATGCCGTGATTAGCTATTATCCATTGACTAGCTATTATATCTCTGCGTCGAGCCCGATGGCCTTCGCATGAACCTGAAATCTGCCGCCGCGATCGCGGCGATCGCTCTCCTCATCGCCGTCCTGACGCTTCATCGGCTCGGCGCCGGCGACGTATGCACCGGCAACGAGGCCGTCGAAGGCGTGTTCGTCCAGCAGATGGTCGAGCACGGCCATCTCCTGTTCCCGGTCGAGAACGGCATCGCTCCAATGTACAAGCCTCCGCTGTTCCATTGGACCGCGGTCGCAATCGATCGCCTCGCCGCAGTCCACAAAGTGACCGCTGCCAACCTCCGCCTCCCATCCGCACTTTACGCGGTTGCCGGTGCGATCCTCACGATGCTGTTCGCGTTCGAATTCCTCGGCATCGACGCCGCCGTCCTCGCCGGACTCGCCCTCGCCGGCTCCTATCAATACGTCAGCCAGGGCCGCTACGGCCGCGTCGACATGACCCTGTGCTTTTTCGAGTCGCTCGCCGTGTTCGCATTTCTGTGGTGGATGCCCCGCGACGCGGCCTCTTCCGGCCCCGCCGCGCGCTTCGAATCCAGCCTGCCCGCGCTCTATCTAATGGCGGTTGCGATCGGTCTCGGCGTGCTCGCCAAGGGCCCCGTCGGCGCAATTCTTCCCGGCGTTTCAATCGTCATCTTCATGCTCGCCGAGCGCCGTGGACGCCAAATCCTGACGATGCTCGATCCCGGTGCGATCATCCTCGGCGCCGCGATTGCTTCGAGCTGGTATCTCGCATGTTACTTCGGCGGACGCTTCGCCTTCCTCAATCGCCAGCTCGACAGCGAAAATGTCGGCCGCTTCTTCGGCTCGCTGGGCGCGATGGCGCCATGGTACTACCTGAAACCCGTCCTGCTCAACTCCGCCCCGCTGAGCCTGATAGTCCCGGTCGCCGCCGTTTACGCATTACTCACTCCATTACTCACTCGGCGCCGCTTCGATTCTACCTCTCCCTCCGGGAGAGGCCGCGATGCGCTTCGCAGCGCGGGTGAGAGCGATCGCTCCTCCACGCCCTCCGACTCCGACCGCGCCCGCCGCGCCGTCCGCCTCTTCGCGATCTTCTACTTCGCCACCGTCGTCTTTTTCAGCATCGCCGCCTACAAGCGCCGCTCCTATCTGCTGCCGGTATGGCCCGCGGCCGCCGTGATGCTCGCGTGGTGGATCATCACCGTCCCGCCGCTTGCATGGCGCCGCGTCGCGACCCGGGCATTTGCCGCCCTGTGCGCCGGGCTCGTCGTTTTCAACTTTGTCTATATACCGCGGATGGAAGTGCGGTCATGCCGCGACGATTCATATCGGCCCGCCGCCGAAGAAATCGCCCGCGTCGTCGCGCCCGCCGACCCGCTCTACGTTTACGGATTTCAGGAAGAGATCGCGCCGCTGCTGTTCTACCTCGATCGCGACGCGCCCGTTCTCCAAGGCCGTCTCGGCGACGCGCCCCCCGGCTTCATCATCGTGCCCGCCGACCTATGGAAGACTCATCAGCGCGACGCCCTCGACCTCGAACCCGTCCTCACTTCCGACCACGGCAACTGCCGCCTCGTACTCCTCAAACGCGGCAAGTCCTATGCGTCACGCTGAGCAGGCAAAAGACCGAACGAAATATCTGTCATACAAGGATGACACAAAGACTACGCGCCACTTGCGCTCTTGAGCGCCGGCTCCTGTCCCGCTTTCTCTGCCGAATGTCCCACGCATCGCCTCTTCAGCTCCGCGAACGCGTCATCGACGAACGCCTTCATCAGTGCAACGTCGGGCATTACGCGCGGCTCCGCGATCATTCCGAAGTATAGACTCCGATAGTAACTGAATATTGCGACTCCATATCCCAGCGTTGCGCCGAGCGGTACCAGCGGTACCATGTCCAGGCAGACGTGTCCGTTTACATATTGCGGCACCTGCACGCCCGGCACGTTGGTCGCGATAAAATTGACCCCGAATGCAGGCAGCGCAAAGCCGTCGGGCCGCGGCTTCCAATCCGTCCACTTCGCCACCCACCCTGCGACGTCCATCATCGTGGTCGCCGCGCGCGCTGCCGGCCCAATCATGCTCGGTGGAATTGCGTCGCCGAGCTGCATCATCGCGTCCACAGCCTGCGCCAACCCAGCCGCCTTGATTCGCTCGGTCTCCTCGTTGATCAATTTCAGCCGCTCGACGATATCCATCGGCGCCGCCGGCACGGTCGGGAATATCATCGAGACCCTGTTCCCCAGCGAACTCCTTTCCTCTTTGTGCCGCACGTTGACCGGACATCCAATACGCAGTTGCTGTCCTTCAACGGCGTACCCATGATGCTGCAAGTAGCGCGCCGCGCCCTCGGTCAACATAGCCAGTACGACATCGTTGACCGATCCCCCGAACGCCGATCTGATCGCGCGAAAATCCGCGAACGATTGACGCGTCCATGCCAAGATCCGTTCCTGCGTGACCGGCGTCGCGTTCCACGGCGTCGCCACTATTCGCCGCGTCGCCAGCTCGGTGATCAGCCGCGACGCCACCCCCAGCTGCCGCGCGCGCTCCGCTACCCACGCCGGATCCTCGACCGCTTCGACCGCCGCGTTGATCGTCGAGTTGACCGTGCTTTGAATCCGATCGCGCACCGCCTCCGCGAACCTCCGAATCAGGCTCGACGGCCGCGCCGCCACCCACGGCTCCGACGGCTGCGCAATGTCCTCCGGTTCCGCGCGAAAGTCGTACATCACTTTCAGCAGCTCGACGCCCGACACGCCATCGACCAGGCAATGATGCACCTTCCACAGCAGCGCCGTGCGATTTCCTTCCAGGTTGTGGAACGTGTGCAGTTCCCACAGGGGATGTTTGCGGTCGAGCGGTTTCTGATAGATGCGCATCATTTCGGCCAGCGCGTCCCCTTCGCTCATCGCGTCGGGCAGCTGATGGAGATGCACGTGGTTTTCGAGCGAGTATTCCGGGTCATCCTCCATCATCGCGTGCGCCAAATTCAGCGGAACTTCGATCAGCCGCTGCCGGTAGCGCGGCACCAGATGCATCCGTTCGTCGAAATGCCCCAGCAGGGCGTTGAAATCGATGCGGCCTTCGAACAGTCCGATCGATCCGATATGCAGCGGACCGCCTTGCGAATCGCCGTAGATAAAGGTCGCGTCCTGCGTCGACAGTCGATAGCTCGAGAGGGATGGGAATGCGGATGTTTCGGCCATTTGAACTCACCTCCGAGCCGGATTTCCTTCGGGCTTGGGCCACGGCACGGTGCCCCGTCCCAGTCGGGAAGATCCTGGAAATGACATTGCCGCGGACTGTAAATTTGGCAGGCACGGCCGCTTTAATGCAAGCTGAATTGCGCCGCAGCGACCCTTGCCGGACTGCCCGTGCTGATCTAAGGATGGCGTTTCATACTGGTTAGCAGTTGAAAAGCTGAAAGCGTCTTGCGAGCGGTCTCGATAGCGGCGCTTGAGCACGGTAGTTCGCCGGAGGTTCCGATGGCCGAGCAGATAAAGACCAATCGCCCCTATCCGATCCAGGTTAAACTGCGCGACGGCCGCAGCGCCACCATCCGCGTGATGCAACCCAGCGACCTCGACAAGATAGTCGAATTCGCCAAGGACCTCCCCGCCGACGACCTGCTCTTCCTGCGCACCGACATCACCGACCGCAACGTCGTGAAGCAATGGGTCGATAACATCAAGCACGGACACACCATCACGCTGCTGGCCGAGATCGACGGCAAGCTCGCCGCCTACGCCAGCGTCCATCTGGATCAGGCGCGATGGACCCGGCACGTCGGCGAAATTCGAGTCATCACCTCGCCGCGTTATCGCGGCACCGGACTCGGCAGGCGCCTGGTGGCCGAAGTATTCGATCTCGCGCGCTCGCTCGGGCTTAAAAAGATCACCGCCCAGATGACCACCGAGCAGACCGCCGCGCGCGCCGCCTTCGAGCACCTGGGCTTTCAGGTCGAGGCGATGCTTGCCGACTGGGTCGAGGACCGCCGCGGCCGCGCCCGCGATCTCCTCATCATGACCCACGACGTCGCCGGCTTCTCCGACCGCATCGTCGCCTGAGCAGCTGTCCGCCCCTGGCGCCCTGGCCAGGGAAAAGACCGAACTCCTCTCCGTGTTCTGGCTGGCCGCTGGCCCGCGCTGATATAAGTTCGAACAGGGCAAGTGGTCCCTTCAAGGGACGCCCTCCGCTATATTCTGCCGCAATGCGGAAGCGATCAACCAACCTCGGCATGAAGGGTGACCGTCCGATTCGCGGCGCGCCCACCCGCGCGCTCGACGACCTCTACCATTATTTGGTGACGGCTTCGTGGCCGTCCCTGGTAGGCATAATCGCTTTGGCGTTCATCATCGCCAACCTTGTGTTTGCCATCGGCTACTACTTCGACAGCGGCGTGGAGAATGCCCGTTACCGCTCGTTCGCCGACATGTTTTTTTTCAGCGTACAGACCATGGCGACGATCGGTTACGGCAAGATGGTGCCGGTAACGCTGTTCTCGAACCTCCTGGTCTCCATCGAGGCGCTGACTGGACTGCTCGCGCTGGCGCTGATGACCGGGCTGGTATTCGCGAAATTCTCGCGGCCCACCGCGCGCGTCAGATTCAGCCGCTATGTGGTCGTCGGCCCGCGCGACGGCACGCCGAGCCTGATGATCCGGATGGCGAACATGCGCGCGAACCGAATCGTCGAGGCGAATATTCACGTCGTTTTCACCCGCTGGGAAACCACCGTCGAGGGCGAATCCATCCGCCGCTTCTACGATCTGGCCATGACGCGCAACCGCAGTGCGATGTTCGTGTTGTCGTGGACCGCAGTCCATCGTATCGTCGAAGGCAGTCCGCTTTTCGGCCAGACGCACGACTCGCTTGCCAATAGCCAGCCCGAAATCGTTGTGTCGATCACCGGACTCGACGAGACGTTTTCTCAGACCATTCATGCCCGGCATACCTACGAACTTGACGAAATCATTTGGGCCGCGCGCTTCGCCGACGTGCTGATTCTCGACCCTGACGGCAGTCGAAGCATCGATTACACGCGCTTCGACGATGTCGAAATGCTTGCGCCTTTAGGTGGGGCGAACTGACTCCTGCATCAGCCGGAACATCGCCTGTGTCGTCGCGCTGTCGTTGAGCCGCGGAAACGGTTCGTCGGGGATTGGCGCCTCGAGGAAGCGGCACAGCGGCGCCCATCCTTCCCGCACGTCGAACACCAGCAGGCGCTCCGAATCGATCGCATCGCGGACCTCTTGATTATGCCGCTCGAACACCTCGATCGCGTGAGCCTTGTCCTCGAAGCGGTTGTCGAACGTATCGGCGAGAATTGCCTTTCGGACCATCTCCTGCTGGAGCCGAAAGTTTTCGGGCACGTCGTCGGGCAATTGCAATTTCATCGGCGGGTAAATGGTATCCCTCACGCTCTTGTACCAGGCTTCCGGATCGCGTACCGAGAGCAGCACCTTCGCATCCGGGTAATGAGCGGCGATTTCGCGCCACCATCGCGCCCCCGGCCAATCGACCGTCGCGCGGAAGTCGCGGAATATCAGGTCCCAGTCCAGCGGATGCCCGAATGCCAGCCGATGCCACAGCGCGGCGTGATCGGCTCGCGGAAAAACTTCCATCATGTGATAGCAGGGGCCGAAGCCGAGTTTTTCAAGCGCGTTCTTTAGTGAGAGCGTGCCGGTTCGTCCAAATCCGGCGCCCACGACCTTCAATGCCATCTTAAGACTCCTGGCCGAGCATTCATGTCCGTTTACCTCAGTTTGGTCCTCGATGTCGACGCGCATTGGCATGGCAGCGCGCCCCCATCGATCTGCGGGGATGGGTGCCGATCACGGACGTAACACGAGGCCGTCCAAGAGGCGCTGCGTCACGCTCCTGGCCATCTCTTCCATCTTCATCGGGTACAGCTCGGATAGTTGGCGGTCGACCACGAGCGCCGAGAGCCCATGAACAACAGACCAGGCGGCGAGCGCCAACTCCTTCGGATCGCCCTCTTTCACCTTACCTGCCCTCTGGCACTCCGCGATAACATCCACCAGCAGGCCAAAAGCTTCCGCCGCCGCCTTCGCTAGCGTGGGATAAGCAACCTTGTCGGCTACTTCGGGCGCGAACATTACCCGAAAGTGGGATGGATGGCTGCTCGCGAAGCCAATGTAGGCAAGTCCCAAGGCCTGAAAGCGCTCGATGGGGTCGCCCTGATGGCGCGCGCTATCCCGCTGCATTGCAGTCAGCGCTCGAAACCCCTCCTCTGCGACGGCTGCAAGCAATGCTTCCTTGCTGGCGAAGTGCCGGTAGGGAGCGGCTTGCGAGACCCCGGCCAAACGCGCCGTGGCGCGAAGCGTGATCCCGCCGGGACCCACGGTCTCGACGAGCCTGAGCGCCGCTTGCAGGATCGCTTCGCGCAGGTTGCCGTGATGGTAGGGGGCGCGCGGGCGGCCCGTTGGGGGGCGGCCGCGCCGCGCCCGAGAACTCAAAATCCGTTTCGTCACGCCCGATAAGCCCTCTTGGCAGCGATGCGGGCAAATGTTGACAACGTTAACATGTGATGTTAACAACGTTAACAACCAGCCCAACGAAGCGCAAGCGGCTGCGCCGGCTAACCCATGAGGCCAAAACCATGATCGATCGCTATCGAGAACTCAACGACGAACGCTTCGACGTTATCGTGG
>CABDYU010000157.1_pt1 | contig 34327 bp, 31 predicted proteins | sample 3132011 | NCBI WGS metagenome assembly CABDYU01 (sample SAMEA5534338, study PRJEB31848) | metagenome | biome: tundra; feature: field; material: soil | place: USA | collected 2013-05 | depth 0.45 m | reverse complement strand
AGGTTGTAGCGGTCGCACCACTGAATCGCGTCGGCGCGCGTGAAATGACCGCGAAAAATCGCGCCATTCCCTTCCAGCGCCGCGAGAATCTGCTCGATTTCCGATTCTTTGATATGCAGTCGCGCCGCGATTTCACCGGAGTTCGTCGGTCCGCAGGTCTTCATCGCGCGGCGCACAAGCTCGGAGCGCGCGCTCTCGCCGTCAATCGATTCGCCCGCATACGCCGAAGCGAACAGCGCTTTGTCCTCGATTGCGATAATTCTTTCCAGTAATTCGCCGCCGAGACTGACACGTGCGATTCGCCGCTCCGCGTCCAACTCCGCAATCATCGCGCGGCCACCCTCGCCGGCGCGTTCTTCGACCTCGGCTTGCGTGAGCGAACCGTGCGCCCGAATCAATTCGTACAATTCGTCGCGCGAGCGCGGCCTGCGTCCGGCCGCGCGGCCCGTCACCTCGGCGACGACGCTGTCGACCGCCTCCGCCGAGAGCAAATCGGAAAGGTCTTCTTTGCGGAACACGTCCTCGGCCATGCCGCGATTCATCGTCACGGTGCGCGAACGGCGATTGGCGCGTTCGCCGTCGTCGAGAAATGAATAGTCCGACGCGAGCAGGATGCGATGGGCAAACACTGACGGCGCGATCGCATCGACGGCGACGGTGCGAATCGCGCCGCTCTCGATACCTTCGAGCATCCGCACCGCGCGCGGCAGGTCGGTGGACTCCTCCAGGCATTCGCGAATCGTTTCCTCGATCAGAAAATGGTCCGGGAGTTCGATCACGCCGGGGCGGTTCTCGAAGCAGGCTTGCTGGCCGGGGAAAATCGCGGACAGAAGTTCCTGCGAGCGCAGACGTTGAATCCAGGCAGGCACCCTCATCCCGTGCGCCGAGCGCATCACGGCCAGCGCGCGCGTGGCAACGTGGCGGAAGCGCACCTCGAACATCGGCGCAGCCAGAATCGCCTGGATGAGTACGTCGCGCGCGTTGCGCGCCTTGAGCATGCCGAACAGAGTGTCGAGCGGAAAACTATGCCGCGAATTCAGCGCGAGCAGCACGCCGTCGTCGATCGCCGACGCCTGGATTTCGAAATCGAACGACTGGCACAGGCGCTTTCGAATCGCCAGACCGAGTCCGCGATTGAGGCGGATTCCGAACGGCGAGTGAATGACGATTTGCGTGCCGCCCAGGCCGTCGAAGAAGCGCTCGACGATGACGGTCTTCTCGTCCGGGATCGCGCCGAGCGCCTCGACGCCGCGGCGGACGTAGTCGACGGCTTGCGTGGCGGCGCGCTCCGGCATCGCGCATTCGCTCATCAGCCAGTCGGCGGCAGATTCGTTACGTTCGAGACGGTGCCAAATCTCGCGGCGAAGGTCGCAAACCTCCGCCGACAGCGCATCCGAGCGGCCGCCCGCCTCGGTCTGCCAGAAAGGCAGCGACGGCGCCATCCCGGGCGCCGGCTCGACCATCAGGCGCCCGCGCGAGATACGCTGAATCTGCCAGGGCATCGAGCCGAGCGAGAACACGTCGCCGCGCGACGCTTCCTGCGCGAAATCCTCTTCGACATCGCCGACCTTGCGGCCCTCGGACTCGATCACGACGTCGTAGTTGCCGGCTTCGGGGATCGTTCCGCCCGAGGTGATGGCCGCGAGGCGGGCGGATCGGCGCGGGCGGACGCGGGCGTTGACGCGATCGAAGAAAATCTTTGGCGACGCGCCCATGATTTTTTCAGGAAACTCGGCCGCGAGTTGTTCCAGAAGATGACGCATTTTATGGGCGTCGAGATCGCCGAAGTTGTAGGCGCTGCGCAGCACGCGCAGCAGCTCGGCTTCGGAGATTTCCTCTTCCTCGGCGGCGATTGCGACGATTTGCTGCGCCGCGATATCGGCGCATCCCATCGGGATTTCCACTTCGTCGAGATGCCCGCGGCGAATCGCGCGCACCGCCGCGCCGCATTCGAGCAAATCGTCGGTGGTCAGCGCGAAGAAGCGTCCCTTGGGAGTCGCGCCGAGGCTGTGTCCCGAGCGGCCGACGCGTTGAATCGCGGCCGAGATGGATTTGGGCGAATCGAGCTGGCATACGAGCTCGACGGCGCCGACGTCGATGCCGAGTTCGAGCGACGCGGTCGCGACGATCGCCTTCAGCTCGCCGCGCTTGAGGCGTTGCTCGGCGAGCAGGCGCTCGGCGCGCGCGAGGCTGCCATGATGCGCCATGACGGCGTCGGCGCCGAGCCGCTTCTGCAGATTGAGCGCGACCCGCTCGGCAAAGCGGCGGCTGAGCGTGAAAACCAGCGTCGTGCGATGCGCGCAGATCAGGCGCGCGACTTCGTCGTACATCGCTTCCCAATGCGGATGAGTGGCCAACGGTCCAAGCTCGGGGCCGGGCGCGATGACCTGGAGATCCATCGTGCGGACGCGATCGTCGGCGCGAACTATTTTTATCGGACGCGGTGACCGCGAATTGTCCCGAGCCACGTCGTAGCCGGCCAGAAACCCGGCCAGCTTTTCGATCGGATTCAACGTCGCCGACAGGCCGATTCGATTCGGCCTCGCCTTCCCGCGACCTGTCACTAAGCGTTCGAGGCGTTCGAGAGTCAGCGCGAGATGCGCACCGCGCTTGTTGCCGGCCAGGGCGTGGAGTTCATCGACGATCACGTGGCGGACGGCGGCGAGTTTTTCGCGGAACTTCGGCGAGGTCAGCAGGATGAACAGCGACTCGGGCGTGGTGACCAGAATATGCGGCGGCCGCCGGAGCATCGCAGTGCGCTCGCTCGCGGAGGTGTCTCCAGTGCGAAGGCCGGCGCGAATGCGCGAAAGATCGAGGCCCGATTCGGCGCCAACGTCGCGCACGCCGTCGAGCGGCTCCTCGAGATTGAGCCGGATGTCGTTGGCCAGCGCCTTGAGCGGCGAAACGTACAGAACCGAGACTTCATCGCGGAGCCGGTCGCGCGCCGCGTCGAGGACCAGCCCGTTGATTGCCCACATGAAGGCGGCCAAAGTCTTGCCGCTGCCGGTCGGCGCGCATAGCAGGACGTCGAATCCGGGCGTTTCGTTGTCGTTGGCGGCGCCAATCACGGGCCATCCGAGGTCCTGCGCGCGTGAGGGCGCGGTGAAGCGCCGCTCGAACCAGGTGCGAACGGCAGGATGGAAGTCGTCGAGCGCTGTGGGCATTAGGGAAAATATATCAATCGTAACAACTGCGAAGAAACAGAAACGGATTTTCCCGAAACCTCACGCAGGTTTCGGACTTCCCGTCTGTTAAGAGAAGATGCGGGCTTCGCCCTGTCAGAAAGGTTTTGGGGGAAGAGGCTTGCGTCATTTACATTTCGATGATACCAGAATTATCGTAGTGAAAGAATTTGTGTCGCAACTGAGCGCGCTTGGACAATCCGGCCGGCTCGAGATCTTCCGCCTGCTGGTGCGCGCCGGACCGGATGGAATCTGCGTGGACGAAATCAAGCGCCGGGTCAAGATGCCGGGCTCGACGCTGTCTCATCACCTCGACGCGTTGACCCGATGCGGGCTGCTGACGGCGCATCGCGCGGGGCGATTCATTTACTATGCAGTCAATTGGCCGAAAGCCGCAAAGTTGATCCGGTTCATGACCGAGGACTGTTGCGCCGGCCTTCACAAGACGCCGGGCGCATCGCCGGTTCGTTCGCTATCCGCTAATCGCCTCTCGCGTAAAATAACGCGCAGGCATGGAGGCCACGATGAGTAATGAATCGATAAGGGAAAAGGTCAGGGAGGAGTACGCGCAAGCGGCGCGGCGAGTCGCGAATCAGGGCGGCTCATGCTGCGGCTCGGCGGCGCCCGCGGGAAACCCAATCACCTCGAATCTCTACCGCGAGGCCGAGACCGCATCGATTCCCGCCCAGGCGCTTGCAGCGTCGCTGGGATGCGGCAATCCAACCGCGCTCGCCGAGCTGAAGCCGGGCGAAACCGTGCTCGACCTGGGTTCGGGCGGCGGGATCGACGTGCTGCTCTCCGCACGAAGAGTGGGGCCGACCGGCAAAGCGTACGGGCTCGACATGACCGACGAGATGCTCGCCCTTGCGCGCGAGAACCAGCGCAAGGCGGACGCGCAGAATGTCGAATTCCTCAAAGGTGAGATAGAGCATATTCCGCTGCCCGACAATTCGGTGGACGTGATCATCTCGAACTGCGTGATCAATCTCTCGGCCGACAAGGATCGCGCGCTGCGCGAAGCCTTCCGCGTGCTCAAACCAGGCGGGCGATTCGCCGTTTCTGACATCGTGGTGCGCGGTGAGATGCCGGTCGAGATTCGCCGCCGCGTCGAGTTGTGGGCCGGATGTATCGCGGGTGCGCTGGAGGAGTCGGAATACCAATCGAAGCTGGCCGCGGCGGGATTCGAACAGATCGAAGTGGAACCGACGCGGGTCTATACGGCGGCTGACGCGCAGGGATTTCTTGCGGAAAATCCAGACCTCGAGAAATCCGCGCAAATGGCCGCCGGTAAGTTCATCAGCGCCTTCGTCCGCGCCCGCAAGCCGGCTCGACCGTAACGTAAATGGCCTTGAGGCCGAACAGCAGGAGGAAAAAATCGTGAAGTCTATAACCGGTATCGGGGTGGCGGATGTCGTCTCTGTCTATAGCAGTGCGCCGGGCGACCTCTTTCAACTTATGTTTGGGCAGCAAATTCACGTAGGAGGAATGAAGGCGTCGATCGATCTGGCGGATCGCGCCGGAATCGCGCCCGGGATGAACGGGGTCGATCTGTGTTGTTGCAACGGCGGGGACATGCGCTTTCTGGTGCGGTTTCGCAATGTCGCCTCGATGGTCGGCGTCGATGTGACCGAAGCGATAGTCGAGCGCGGGCGGCGGATGACCCACGAAGAAGGCCTCGACGACAAAATCCGGTTCATTCTCGCCGATGCCTGCAAGAGCGGCCTGCCATCGGCCAGCGCGGATTTCATCTGGAGCGAGGATGCGTGGTGCTACGTCCCCGACAAGCCAAAGTTGATTGCGGAGGCGGCGCGGATCGTCCGCCCCGGAGGCGTGATTGCGTTCACCGACTGGGTCGAGGGGCCTGCGGGACTAAGTGATTCCGAGGCGCAGCGCTTTCTCGGCATAATGATGTTCGCCAACGTCGAGAACATTGCGGGCTACGCCAAACTGCTCTCGGGAAGCGGCTGCGAGGTGCGCGCCGCCGAAGACACCGGCCAGTTTGCAAGCCATGTGGATTTATATGTCAACATGCTTGAGATGCAGCTTAAGTATGACGCTCTGCGGATCCTCGGGTTCAGCACCGAACTGCTGGATGCGCTCCTCGACGGCTTCCGCTTCATCGGCGAGATGGCGCGCGCGGGCAAGGTCGCGCAGGCGCGGTTTATCGCACGGCGCAAGTAGGCGGCGCCATCAGGGGCGCAGCAGATCGGGGAGACGGGCGGTGAATTCGCTGCGCGAGAGCGTCAGTTCGTAGCCTGCGTCGCGGGCGGCTTGCAGGGTTTTCAGATCTACGTGCGAGGCGAATCCGATCACGCGCGCGGCGGGCGCGGCGGCGCGGATTTGTTTCAGCGTCTCGAGTGCGGGAAAGGCGTCGTCTGCGAGATCGGTGAAGACGGTGGAGGGTTTCAATTCGGCGCATCGCGAGGCGACGGCGTCGAGCGTCGAGGCGTAGCCAACCTCGGCGCCGACGGCGGCGGCGGCAGCGTCGATCTTCGAGCGGAAGAACAAGTCGCGGACCAGCGCGAGTGCGATTTGGCGGCTCATGATCGGGCGCCCTCACCCGCGCCTGGAAGACTCGGCGCGGCCGTGCGCCAGTGGCGCGTCGCGCAGGGAATCTCGCGATCCAATACTTCATCCATCACATTAACTCCTGAAAAAGCCGCGTTTCGTTACCGCGCGTGCAATCGTGACTTCATTTATCAGAGCGGCGCCCCTCTTCGCCAACGGGAGCGCCGCTTGCAAAGACTGCCGGCGTGGAGTAAGTGTCAGATTGACGCAAAGTAACGGCAGCCACGGCAAAGAGGACTCACGGTGAACCAATCTGTTGAAACGGCGGTTAGCGGGAGCGCGCTGCGCGACAAGCTCGGGGTGCTCGGCAACGAGAGCTACACGGCTGACACCTGCGAGCGCTACGCGGACATGATCGCGGAGATCAAGGATCTGAAAAAGGCGCGGCGCGCAGTGGTGCTCGCGCACAACTATCAGCGGCCGGAGATTTTCGAGGTCGCGGATTTTGTCGGCGACTCGCTGGAGCTGGCGCGCAACGCGCGCGAGGTGCGCGACGCCGACGTGATCGTCTTTTGCGGCGTTCACTTCATGGCGGAGACGGCCAAGGTCTTCAACCCCGATCGCAAGGTGCTGCTGCCGGATCTGAAGGCGGGATGCTCGCTGGCGGACAGCGTGACGGCCGAGCGGCTGGCGGATCGCAAGGAAGAACTGCTGAAGATTTATCCCGACCTGAAGGTGGTGTCGTACGTCAATTGCACGGCCGACGTCAAAGCGCTGTCGGACGCGTGCTGCACGTCATCCAACGCGGCGAAGATCGTCGAGCGGATCGACTCGGACAATATCCTGTTCGTGCCGGATCAGAATCTCGCCAACTACGTGCAGGGCCAGACGCGCAAGCGGGTAATTTCATGGGACGGTAACTGCTACGTTCATCACCAGATAACTCCCGACGAGATAAGCAAGGTCAAGCGCGCGATTCCCGGGATCAAGGTAATTGCGCATCCCGAGTGCCGGCGCGACGTGCTCGCGCTGGCCGACGCGGTGTTGTCCACCAGCGCGATGATCGGTTACGCGCGCAGCAGCGACGCCGACAAGTTCCTGGTGGTGACGGAATGCGGGCTCTCGGACCGCCTGCTGATGGAAATTCCCGACAAGCACTTCTACAAGGTGTGCAAGCTATGCCGGTTCATGAAGATGATCACGCTCGAGGGCACCCTCGATTCACTGCGCCATCTGCGCTACGAAATCGAACTTTCCGAGGACGTGCGCGCGGGCGCGAAGCGGGCCCTGGAGCGCATGCTCGAGCTGAGCGTCTGAGCGCGAACGCCCAGGGCGCCGCCTCCGGCGCGGCGCGCGGCGAACGGCTGGCGCGGCCGATGGTCGCGGTGGACACCGTGTTGTTCGCGATCAACGGCGGGCGCCTGCAGACCTACCTGGTCGAGCTGCGGCGCGGACCGGGTCGCGGGCGGTGGGCGTTTCCGGGCGGGCTGGTGCGAGTGGGGGAACTGCTCGACGACGCGGCGCGGCGCGAGCTTTACGACTCGACGGGACTTGGCGGCGCGTATCTCGAGCAGCTGTTCACGTTTGGAGATCCGTCGCGCGACCCGCGTGCGCACGTGGTATCGGTCGCGTACATGGCGTTGATCCCCGACCCGCAGGGCATCGGCGCGCCGTGCGACAAATACGCGACCGGCAGATGGTACGAAGTCACGCGTCTGCCGCAGCTTGCGTACGATCATTCGCTGATGGCTGCGTATGCGGTCAAGCGGCTGAAGTCGAAACTCGAGTACACGAATATCGCGTATGCGTTGCTGCCGCGGGAATTCACGTTCGCCGAGTTCGAGGAACTATACTCGCTAATCCTGGGCCGTCCGCTCGATCGGCGAAACTTCCGCCGGCGGATTCTCGCGATGGGCATGCTCAAACGCCTGCCGCATACGCGTCGCGGACCGCATCGGCCGGCCGCTCTATACAGTTTTGCGAATCAAAGCCTAAGATTCATCGAGATGCTATAATTTCTGGCTGCGGAGAAACTCATGTTCAAGGGTGTCAAAGGGATCGTCGCACTGACGGCCGCCGCGGTGGTGGTGGTGGCAATCGTTTACGCCGGCTATGTGTCGAATCAGGTGCGGCCGCCGGCGCGCCAGATGGCCGCGGCCTCCGATCCTGCGGCGCGGCTGCGTATAACGCTCGACCCGAAGAATTTCCAGGGCAATGTGCGCGAGGCATATGAGATCGCCGAGCGCGATCCCACGCTGCTGGCGCAACTGCATTGCTACTGTGGCTGCGACAAGGCCATTGGGCACAAGAGCCTGCTCGATTGCTACCGTGATACGCACGGCAGCAGGTGCGAGATCTGCGTCGGCGAGGCTCACGATGCGGAGTCGATGGCAAGCCGGGGCGTGCCGGTCGAGCGAATCCGCGACGCATTGCGCGCGCGTTACGCCCACGGGAGCTGAGCTTGGTCGGGCTGATCTCCGCGTACATCGAACACTTCACTTATCTTGGATTGTTCGTTGTTCTGATGTTGTGCGGACTTGGGATGCCGATTCCGGAAGACGTGGCGCTGCTCGCGGGCGGCTATTTGGCGCATCGCGGGGTCACGCGCTACCCGATCACGCTGGCGGTCTCGCTGCTGGGAGTGGTCGTGGGCGACAACTCGCTGTTCTTCATGGGCCGGCGCTTCGGCACGGGACTGGTGCGCTACTTCACGCTGGCGTGGCCGGCCCGGCAGCATCAGATCGAGCGCATCGAGCGTTTCATGCAGCGCCATGGGGCTCGCGCGGTGTTTTACGCGCGATTCCTGGCCGGTCTGCGCGCCTTGATCTATTTGTCGGCGGGATCTTTTGGCGTGCGCCCGGCAGTGTTTCTGCTCTACGATCTGCTCGGAGCGCTGATATCGGTACCGATCGTCGTAACGCTCGGCTACATTTTCGGCAAGCAAATCGAGATGATGGTCAGATACATCGGCGGCTTCGAGCGGCTGATCGTGATCGTGGCGATCCTGAGCGCCGCGGTGTACGGGACCCGGATGCTGGTTCTGCGCAAGACCAACGAGCCCGTGAGCAAGAGCGGATAGGTCGAATTATCGCGTGACCGCGCCGGCCTGCCCGGCGACATCGAAAATGGAATCATACTTTCCCGCGCTGAACCTCAAGGCGAAGCTGATCGTGCTGATGGTGGCCCTGCTCGGGCTTACCCTGGGCGCCGAGGTCTGGGTGAGCCTCGGCACGCAGGCGGCGATCGTCGCGACCACGCAGGAGAGGGTCAAGGACCTGGCGCGCGTGATCCAGATCAGCGTGCAGGAGCTGACCGCGGTGGGCGGCACCGATCGCGATCTGCTGCACAACTACGTGGGCGACCTGCACACCAAGGGACTCGAAGTATCGATCGCGTCGAGCGAAAATCTGATCCTCAACAGCTCGAATCCGCATCTGATCGGTGCTGCCCTGCGGCCCAAGCAGGCCGAATGGCTCACGCCCGAGCAACTCAAGCATCCCTATGACCTGGTGACTATTCCGGCCGGCAAGCTCGGTCCGCTCGCGCCGGAAACGACCGTCTATCTGATTCCGGTCGAGGTCGAGGATCATCTGCTTGGCTACGTGCAGGTGGTGGCCAATTTTGGCGACTTCGCGCAGCCGCTGGCGCAGAGCCGGACCCGTGAGCTGATGATCGCGTTTGCGATCTTCGCAATCGGCCTGGTCTTCGCCTACATCCTCGCCGATCGCTACGTGAAGCCGATTCATGCGGTCGCGAACGCGGCGCAGAATATCGCGGCGCGCGGCCTCGAACCGGTTCCCGAGGCGCATCGGCGCGACGAGATCGGCTTGCTCACGCGCAGCTTCAACGACATGGTCGGCCAGCTCCGGCGTGCGCGCGAGCGCGAGCAGGAACTAAACCGGCTCGAACGGTTCACCGCGCTTGGGCAATTGGCCGGCGGCCTGGCGCATGAAATCAAGAACCCGCTGAACTTCATCAGTCTGGCGCTCGATCAGCTCCGCGCGCGCTATGCCCCGCAGCAGCCCAACGATCGCGAAGCGTTTCTGCATCAGCTCGTGATCATGAAGGACGAGATGCGGCGGCTGTCGGACCTGGTGCAGAGCTTTTTGCATTACGGCAAGCCGATCGAGATTTTCCCGGCGCCCACCGACGTGCATCAACTGGTGGATGAAGTCGTGGCGCTGTCGGAATCGAAAATGAAAAGCCAGGGGATCGACTTGGTCGAGGAATGCAACGGCCCGGCGCCGATTCTCAACGTGGACGCCGAGAAACTGCGCACCTGCTTTATCAACGTGGTCGCCAACGCGATCCAGGCGATGCCCGAAGGCGGCAAGATGCTGATTGCGTTTCGGCGCGTGGACGGCTCGATGGTGATTACTTTTTCGGACACTGGCGCGGGTATCCAGGCGGAAGCCGTGGACCACGTCTTCGAGCCGTTTTTCACCACCAAGCGCGATGGAATCGGCCTGGGGCTGTTTCTGTCGAAAGCGATTGTCGAGACGCATGGGGGTACAATCGATATTGGACCCAACCCGGACGGACCCGGAACCACAGTAACTTTCACCTTCCCGCCAAGCGCGGTACACGGACACAATCATGACCCAGGCCTCAGTACTGGTCGTTGAAGACAACGACCTCGAACGCCAGATCACCGCGGACACGTTGCGCGAAGAGGGATTCGCAGTCGAAGAGGCTGCGGTCGGCAAGCGCGCGATCGAGTTGCTGGCGCTGTCACGTTTCGACGTCGTGTTGACGGACCTCATGATGCCGGGGATGTCGGGCGAGGAGCTGCTCGCGAAAGTGCGCAGCGCGTATCCCGGCAGCCAGGTGGTGGTGCTGACCGCGCACGGCTCGACCGACAGCGTCGTGCAAGCGATGAAGGCGGGCGCGTTCGACTACCTCGAGAAGCCGACCGATCGCGAGAAACTCGTCACCAGGGTGGCCAAGGCGGCGGAATTCGCAAACCTGCAGCAGGAAAATCAACTGCTCAAGCGGCGCCTGGAAGGCACTTTCGAGATCGAGGGCATCATCGGACAGGACGCCGCCATCCAGGAAGTTATCCGGCTGGTGCGGCGAGTCGCGCCCTCGAATTCGACGGTCCTTATCCAGGGCGAGAGCGGGACCGGCAAGGAAATCGTGGCCAAGGCGATTCATCGGCTGTCGCCGCGCGCCGCGCGGCAGTTCGTCGCGATCAATTGCTCGGCGATTCCCGAAACTTTGATCGAGAACGAACTGTTCGGCCACGAGCGCGGCGCGTTCACCGGCGCCAACGAGCGCAAAATCGGGCTCTTCGAGAGCGCCGACAAATCGACGCTGTTTCTCGACGAGATCGCCGACCTGCCACAGGGAATGCAGGCGAAGATTCTGCGCGTCCTGCAGGAAAAGGAACTCCGCCGCGTCGGCGGCAACGATTCCTTTCGCATCGACGTGCGCCTGGTCGCCGCCAGCAATCGCAACATCGCCGAGGAAGTCGGCGAGGGCCGCTTCCGCGAGGATCTCTACTATCGCATAAACGTCGTGACCATCACCTTGCCGCCGCTGCGCGATCGGCGCGGCGACATTCCCCTGCTCGCCAATCATGCGCTCGCCAAGTTTGGACATCTTGCCGAAGGCCGCGTCAAAGAGATCGGCCGCGAGGCGATGGAAGTTCTGCTCGACTACTCGTGGCCGGGCAACGTGCGCCAGCTCGAGTCCGCGCTCGAACGTGCGATCCTGCTCTGTGAGGGGGACACGGTGACGCCGCGCGATTTGCCCGACGAGGTCCTGTCGCGCAAGAAGCCGGGCCGCAGCAGGGACACTCAGCGCGGCGACAGATACGAGATTCCGAGCGAGGGCTTCAATTTCGAAACGTTCGAGCGCGACGCAATCCTGCAGGCGCTCGAGCGCAATGACTGGGTAATCGCAAAGGCGGCAAAAATGCTCGCCATGAGTTATCGGACTCTGCAATACCGAATCGACAAATTCGGCCTGAAGCGGGGCGACCAGCCCAAGCCCCCCGCCGAAGTGAAGTGATAGAGAAAATCCACGTAATTTAATGTGAAACCCGCCGTGGGTTTGCAGGGGTGACTCCTGCACCCGATATTAAGGCCGCCCGCCGTTGGCGGGCGCGGCCCCTGCCGGCCATCGCGTCCTCGCTGAGATTGTTCAGCCGATGCCCCTCGACGATCACCTCGCCGATGATCGCATGTTCCAAGGGCTTTGCAGCGCCAGCACCATACCGGAAAAGATCGCGGCCAGATTGACGACGTTGACCGATTGCACGCCCACCGCGTCGAGTTGATCGAGTAAGAGGCGGCCTTCGAACGGGCGGCGCACCAGGTAGCGGAAAAAATCGCGGGTCATCAGGCCCGCGGTGCCCCGGCTCGAGTTGATCTTCTGCAGGATGTCTTTCAAGTCATGCGACGACTGGCGGATGTCATCAACGACCCCACGCTGTACAACCAACTGACCGGCTTTATGGATAACGGCGGTGGATGGGGGCTTCGGTTCATCAACGGCTTCTACGATTTGACCCATCCGTTCGCGAGCCCGTCGCCAAGTGCTGGCGCGCAGCCGGTGATGCTGACGGCGTCGCAAGCGGGCGCGTGCAGCGCGCAGCCGGCCACAGTGTCAGCGGCGATCCCCGCCATAATTGCGCCGGCGCCGACCGTCGTGAATTCATCTTCATCAAAGTGACCAGGACCCCCGATGAAACACAGTCAGGTTGCCGCAGAGGTCTTCGTTATGTTAGCTCCATACGAGGCTTGAGATATCGATGATGACGCAGCCGAGATTTTTCGCGCGCGCGGCCGTTGGGCTGCTCGCCCTATTCGCCGTTGGATGCTTTGCAATGAAGAGCGGGTCGCTAAGCACCGGCATGACGCCCGATCAGGCGGTGGATGCGATGGGCCAGCCTGATCTGAAGGATAACATCGCCGATCCCAACCACAGCGGCGCCAGCGTGTTGCGCTACGTCTGGCTCGAGCCGGGCAAGGCGGCGATCTTCGGCCCCGACGATCGCCTCGCAAGCATCCAGGATGTCGAGACCAACACCAAGCAGCGCATCGAGCAGCAAGCTCATGCCGAGGCGGCGCCGCCGCAGCAGTTCGATCCGATCGAGACGCCGCTCAATTATCTGTTCTTTCCGGTCAAGGCCGCCACGATTTATTTCGGCGCCGGCGTCAATTGCGTCGGCGGCGGCGGCTGCCGCAAGCCGGAGCTTCCGTCGCCGGGTTCCGCCAGCTAGTCCGGGATTCCTGGAACTGAGATGACGCGGCGGCCGATCGTCGGATCGGCCGCCGCTTCTTTTGGCGCATCGCTGATTTACGCTTGCGCGTCGCCGTTTACCTCGTGACCGTGCGCAGCCGCCGATTCAACTGCCGCCAGACGCTGCTCGACTGGAATTGCTGGACGGGACAACGTCGGTTCGATCGCGAATGGATTGTCGAACCGAATCCGCCGCATCGAATCGCTGGTCTCGAAGCCAATCCCGAACACATCATCCACCAGCTTCGCCAGCGCCTCACCCTCGAGCACCATCGGCTGCACCCATAGCTTGCCGCCGTCGGTCGTCTCGCAGTACGGCCACACTATTGGATCGCCGGCCTTAACGAAGTTGGCCAGCACATATGGTACCGACTGGTCAGATGGCTTGACGGTCGGGTAAACCAGGAATGCCTGGGCCTGCATCAGGCCCGCCAGAATCGTCGCGCCGCGCTGCGCCAGCAGACCGGCTCCCTTGGCGAACGACCACAGCTCTCCGCCCTCGATCACCGACCGTGCCGACAGATGGCTCAAGTCGGGCCGCGGAAAACTTTGCGGGAAGCTGGCGAGATCGTGCATCACGAATCCCGACATCATTTGCTCAGGGAGGTCGTCGTCGTGCTCGAACAGCCCGTAGAGCAGCCCGTATTCGAGATGAATCCTCCCGACGTTGGACCGCCGCGTGTCCCGGTAGCGTGCGCCCCGCTTCGCGCGCGCCTCCCCCATCCGTTCGCCAAAAATTCGTCGTTCGCTCTCGGTCGTGAGTTGCCGTAGTTCCATTGCTCTCGTCCCTCCTGTCGCGGGGAGTTAATTCTCCCCGGCGTCTTCCAATGGAACTGAGAGGTAGGACGACGACCCGGAAGCGAGGAGGTCTGCCCCTCGCCGGAAGCTTGAAAAAGCCGTATGAAAATCGGTCGTGGCCTGGTAAAGAGCGGAGTCTCCCTCTCTTACGCTCGCTTTCGGGGCCGCCTTAGATTAGAACCGGACCGGGCTGCGTCCCAGAGAGTCCCCGTCCTGACAGCGTTCGCAGGTCGTGATCGGTGCGAATGGTCATTGAGTGACGCAAACGGCGCAAGCTCTGGCCATTCGCTAACTACAAGTGTCGTTAACAAAGTCACCGTGTTAGCGCAAGTACAACTCTCTGAGGTCTTTTTAGACACTTGCAACGCGGGCCCCCATCCCCGTACACTCGATGTTCAGAACTGGGGAACTGTTGGCTGTGGAACTGAAATCTGCGCGAAGTCCCGCGCTAGATGCGCTGGTCGAAGAGATCCTGAGACGGGCACCCAAAGTCGGCCGCAACGAACTTAAAGCATGGAGAAAGCCGCAGCGCGAACTGCGGCAATTGGCGCGCCTCGACTACGTGCGCGTCATGCGCCGAACGCTCGATTACCACACGTTGCGCGGAATTATCCACGAGGCGCGGAAGATATGGCCGCAGTTGAATCGCGAACCGTTTCCAATTGGGACGCTCGACCAGCTCGCCGCGATTTCGTCGGACTTGCGGATCCATCTGCAGGCCGCCCCTTACCGGGGACCCGAAGGCATGGCGCTACGAGGCTTTTACGTCCACAAAACCCCCAAAGTGCTGAAGCATCCGCTCATTTATCTCAACACCGCGCATCATTTGGGCGCGGTCTCAGCAACCTTCATGCATGAGATAGGCCATTACGTGACGACCAAGGTTACCGGCAGCGCCGGCGACGGAGCTCACTATTTCTTCAACGCCGCCCATCACAGTCACCTTGTCCGACCAACGGAACTCGCCGCCGACGTGCTCGTCAGCCTTGCGGCGTATCCCGAACCGCTCGCGCGCAAAGTGTTCGCCACGCCGTGGGCTTGCGGGTTGGTCGCGCGCGCTGACAGGCTTCCCGACCGGGCGTTCGCGCAGATTCGCAAGTACGTGCGGAAATCCGTGGGAATTGATTTTGGCGCTTCACTACCGCCCGGCCAGAGCTTCAATTATCTGACCGGGATGATCCACTATGCAAAACTCCGATGGGCACTATTGGCGGAATACGACCTATGAAAAAAGAAACTCTCGGTCAGGTCCTCAAACAGCGTCGCGCTGATTATGCCTTCACCCAGCGTGAACTTGCGCGCAAGCTCGGCGTCAAGGCCAGCCACGTCGCATATCTCGAAAACGGACGGCGCCGCCCTTCCCTGTCGCTGCTGTCGCGGCTGGCGAACACGCTCGATCTCGACAAGCAGCGGTTGTTCCTGCTCGCGCATCCCGAGGCGCAATGGGTGGTCGGTAATCATCGCGAGTCTGCGCCCGCCAAACGGCAGGAAAACGCATGGCGCAAGTTTGCCGGCGATCGCGGGACGCTGACGCGTCACAAGGTGACGGCTCGGGAGCTCAAGGTCCTCCAGAAGGTGAGCATGCTCGGCCGCATCTCGTCGCCCAATCAGTTCCTGTTCATCTTGAACGCGATTCGCCAGGCGGTCGAAGAAGAATAGCCGAACTCGCACGCAACCGCGTTGTTGTCGGCGCTCATCTTCTCTAACCGGGCCCTTCGAGGACTCAGGGTAAACTCCGCCCGCATCTTTATCTTAACATTGGGTGCAGGGGTGACGCCTGCCAATGTCAAGCCGTTGAGGAGACGCATGCGATGGTTTAGGCTTAGCTGATGGAAGTGCCTTTTCGATGAAGATCGATATCGATCTCAAGTCCGGATTTCTGCAGAACCTCAAGCGCGAAGTGCTCGATTCGCTCAACACCGAAGAACGCGCGATCATCGAGGTTTCCACCGGCGAGATGGGGGTCAAGCCCGACGCGGTCAAGCTTGGATGGCTCAAGATGCGGACCAAGGAGACCTGGACCAAGCAGCGCTACACCAAGGCGCTCGGCCGGACCATGGAAAAGCTCCGCGAAGCAGTGGCTCTGGCCGAGAAGAGCAAAACGGACTGAGCGCTCTGGCGATGCGTCAGGGCTCGATCCGCGCCACTCGACGCTTGCCCACTTCGAGCACCTTGTGCTCGCCCCGCACGAAGCGAAAATTCACGTCGGTTATCGTGCGCCCGTCCACCCGCACCGCGCCCTGGCTCACCAGGCGCCGCGCCTCGCTGGTCGAAGGCGTGAACTGCAGTTGCTTCATCAGTTCGCAAATCCACAGATCCTCGGCGATTCGATACACCTGCGCGCTGGCTGGAATTTCCCGGCGCTGGAACTTACTCTCGAAGTATTGCTCGGCGCGATTTGCCGCGCGCGCGTCGTGGTATTCGGCGACGATCGTGCGGGCGAGGCGCTTTTTCGCTTCCATCGGATGTAATCCGCCCGACTTCACCGCCGCGATCTCTTCGGGCGTGGCCGTCGTCAGCAGCTCGTAGTATCGAACCATCAGTTGATCGGGCGCCGACATCAGCTTGCCGTACATGTGCTCGGGCTTGTCGGTCAGCCCGACGTAGTTTCCGTATGACTTGGACATTTTGCGCACGCCGTCGAGACCTTCGAGCAGCGGCATCGTCATCACCGCTTGCGGCGCCTGTCCGAAATGCCTTTGCAGCTCGCGGCCGACCAGCATGTTGAACTTCTGATCGGTGCCGCCAATCTCGAGATCCGCTTCCAGCGCGACCGAATCGTAACCCTGAATCACCGGATAAAGCAGTTCGTGCAGGAACAGCGGCTCCTCGGCTTCGAGCCGCTTCTCGAAATCGTCCCGCTCCAGCAGCCGGGCGACGCTCACCTTCGCCGCAATCTCAATCAGGCGGCGCACGCCTAATTCATTCATCCACTCGCTGTTGAAGCGGACCTCGGTGCGTTCGCGATCGAGAATCTTGAACGCCTGCGCGCGATAGGTTTCCGCGTTGCGCTCGATCTGCTCGCGCGACAGCGGCTTTCGCGTCTCGGAGCGTCCGGTGGGATCGCCGATCATCGCCGTGAAGTCGCCGACCAGGAAAATTACGGTGTGGCCCGCATCCTGAAAGTCGCGCAGCTTCTTCAGCGTCAGGCTGTGACCCAGATGCAGATCGGGCGCGGTGGGATCCATCCCGAGCTTGATCCTGAGCGGCCGGCCCAGACCAATCTTGGCCGCCAGCTCCGCCGGAGAAATAACCTCGCTGGCGCCGCTGGCGAGCGCGCCGGCCTGTTCGTTTGCCTGATTTTCGTTCACGTCCCGCTTCGTCAATTCCGTTCGCCGGAGTTCCGATGGCTCTCAAGCGTACAGGAATATTGACGGAGCGGAATAGCCCGCCCTCCCCTGCTATCGGACTCGCCGCGCGCGGATTATCCCTGCCTGGCCGTCCCGCCTGCCTTGATAATGCCCTCGCTTGCCCGCGGTCCGAATGCGGCGGCGACGGTCATGCACGCTTTGCAGTTGGCGGACCGGGATCATGCCCAGCCTCCGCAACGCTCGTTTCACCACGCCGAGTGCATGCCCGTGGATCATGCCGATCTCGCGCAGCCGGAAGTTGCAGTCCGGGAACTCCAACTTGCCCGCCTTGCAGGCCTGCGAAAATGTGCGCCGACGCACGCCGAAGCCGCTCGGCCCGTAGAGTTCGCTCAGCAGCCACAGAGCGATCTCGTCGAGGCCTTGCATGCACCATCCGATACATTGGTAGTCGTCGATTGCGTTGGCAGCCATCGTGCACGCATCCGCCGGCAATTCGTCCGCCACCAAACGACTCGTCCGTCCGCTGTGAAGCAGCTCGCGCAAGCGAAAATAAAAGCGCAGAGCTTCCTCCGCTCTTCTGAAGCGGGTCTTGTCTTCATCGAACATGGGCAGCCCTCTAACCCTGAATGTAAAATTATGAGACCGCACGAAGCGTGTGGCCGACCGGGGCTAACCCAGGCCCCTCTCGCATCTGCACGAATAGCGCAGCCATCCGAACGGGACGCGGAATTTACCCGCCCAACGCGACAAGGGTTCCAATGTCCTGATGCTCTAGCGCGGTCCCTGTCGCCAAGTCAACAGAATGATTACGCTATACGACATTTTGTTATCCGCGCGGTCGCGGATAACGTTCTAGCCGCGCTGATTGTAGCGATTCATTGCGGCTTCGAGTCCGTGCTCCGCGATCGCCTCGACCGCGCTCGCTGCACGCTCGAGAATCGGCGTCAGTGCCTGTCTTTCGGCCGCGGTCATCGGACGGAGCAGATAGTCTTTGTTTTCTTCGGTCTTTGGCTGCCGGCCCGGTTCCATTTCGACAGTGAAACCGGCCGGCCGGCCGATTCCTATTCTGACCCGAATGAAATCCGTTGTTCCAAGCGACTCCGCGATTGAACGAACGCCGCGGTTGCCCGCATCGCCGCCCCCCTGTTTGATTCTGAGCCGGCCCGCTTCCAGATCGAGTTCGTCATGCACTACGATCAAGTGCTCGGGAGCAATTTTGAAATATCCGAGCAGGTCCGAAACGCATTCACCGCTTAGATTGTAAAAAGTCTGCGGCTTGACCAGTATCGCCGGCTTCGCGGCAAGCCGGACTTCAGCGGTGACGCCTTTGAATCTGCGCCGGCTCAGTTCGACGCTTTTCGCTCTCGCGATTCGATCGATTGTCATGAATCCGGCGTTGTGACGCGCGCGCGAGTATTGCTCGCCGGGATTTCCCAGTCCGGCCACCACCCATTGAATCGATGAGCGCGATTCGGCTTCGGACTTCTTCCCGGATTGGCGGGACAAACGGAAATTCCCGAACAGACGCTTGATCGCCGCCATCAAATTCAACCGGCTCACGTATCGATGCGGCGCTTCGATTTCGATTTGGATTTGGATTTGGATTTGGATTGACTTGCGCGGACCAACGGCTTGAGCGCCTTGAACAGCGCCGCCATCTCGGCCGGAGTTCCAATCGAGATTCGGATCGCGTCCTGAAGCAACGGTGTCGCGAAATGCCGGACCAGGATTCCGGCCCGCCGCAGCCCTCGCGTGACGGGCGCCAGGTCGCGGCCCGGCATCCGCGCGAGCACGAAATTGGCCTGCGACGGCGGCACCAGGAAGCCGAGCTTGCGCAGCCGCGCCTCGCTCAGAGCGCGCGTCCGAATTACTTTCGCGACATTGCGGCGCATCCAACCGGAGTCGCGGATCGCTTCGGCCCCCGCGGCCAGCGCAACCCGGCTCAAGTTGTACGAATCCTTGACCTTCAGCAGCGCGTCGATCACCGCCGGATGCGCAAAACACAGGCCCAGCCGCATCCCGGCCAGCGAATAGGACTTCGACAGGGTGCGCAGAACTACCACGTTGCGATAGCGCCGCATCAGGCCGAGCGCATTCTCGTCGGCAAAGTCCGCGTACGCTTCGTCGATCACCAGCAATCTGCCCTCCAGGCGTTTCGCCAGCGCGCCCAGGCTGCGGATGGGAGTTGAGGTGCCCGACGGCGAATTGGGACTGCACACGATCGTCAGATTGGCGCGCGCCTGAGCGAGCCCGTCGAGCGGCAGCTCGAAGTCGGCGCCGACCGGAAATTGAAGGATTCGCGCCTCCTGCACCAGCGCCAACGTGTCGTACAGCGAATACGTCGGGATCGGATATGCCACAGTGTCGCCGCTTCCGAGCGTCGCACGAAACACCATCGCCAGCAGTTCGTCCGATCCATTGCCCGCGATGATCATGCTTTGCGGTATCGAGTAGACCCGCGCGGCGCTCGCCACGAATTCATCGGCACGCGGCGCCGGATACAGGCGGATCGTCGATCCTACCATCGCTTTGGCGACCGCGCGGCGCACCCGCGGCGACGGCGGATACGGATTTTCATTGGTGTTGAGCTTGATTAAGCGCTGGCCCGGGCGAGGCTGCTCGCCGGGCCGATACGCCGCCATCTTTTTGATCGATTTGCGAAACATGGGTGAATTATGAATCGAGCGGCAGCCTGATTCGAGTACCTCGGGCACGCAATCTTCACCCCTTTTGAATCGTAGTACGACTTTAGCATTGATCCATGTTCCCGTTGGAGAGCAATGATCACGCCTCAATGACATCGCCTCGGAGTGCGATGATGCCGCGATCCGTCCAATGCATCGCCGTCGCGAGTTTCACGGCAGCGACGGTTATTGTGCCGTCCGCCTGCTGGCTGCTGGGCGCACCTCATTCTACCGCGCCCGCCTATCAGCGCTGGGCTGGAGTAGCGAGCGAATCGCTGACGTGCGGCTGGGTCAGGATGAAATCGTCATCAATGTCGAGTCTGACGCCGTGACCATCGTGCGCGAGAGCGATTGGGGCGGAATGAGGAAGGTATATCGCGGTGAAACCTAACCTCAATCAGCGAGTAGTGGATAAACCGGCGCGATCTTGTTGTGCTGATGACTCGGGCTCGACTATAAGAGAGGGAGCAAGTTCAATGGCAGCGGTTGTGGAGTTGGTGATGTCGGGGAAGGCTCCGAAGCCTCCCCTAAAGTGGGCCGGGGGGAAGCGCTGGCTCGTTGCCAACCTCGTGGATCTCTGGAGTCAGAATCGTTCACGTCGATTCGTCGAACCGCTCTGCGGCGGGTTGGCGGTGTCGTTGGGACTCGTCCCAGACACTGCTCTCATCAATGACATCAATCCTCACGCCGTCAACTTCTATCGTCACCTCCAGAAGGGGCTTCGCATTTCATTAAAAATGAAAAACGACGAGACCTATTTCTACTCGCGCCGAACCCGCTTCAACGAACTCACCCGTCAAGGAAAAGCCGACAGCGTGGAGGCTGCATCGCTTTTCTATTACCTTAACCGTACCTGCTTCAACGGTTTGTGCCGCTTTAACAGCAAGGGCGAGTTCAATGTACCATTCGGCAGGTACAAGAATATCAATTACAAGAAAGACTTTGGTGAGTACGTTTCTGCGTTTGCCGGTTGGGAGTTCTCTTGCGGCGATTTCGATCGCCTCGCACTGAAGCCGGATGATTTCATTTACGCAGATCCTCCCTATGACGTAGAGTTTACGCAGTACTCCAAGGAGAATTTTGGTTGGAATGACCAAGTCCGACTTGCGAACTGGTTGGCGCGTCATACTGGTCCGGTTGTACTGTCCAACCAAGCTACAGAGCGCATTCAGGCGTTGTACCGCTGCCTCGGTTTTGAGGTCACTACATTAGACGCTCCGCGTCTAATCAGCTGCACGGGTGACCGTTCACCTGCTCGTGAAGTGCTGGCGTTCCGGAATCTCTAACGCCGTATGGCACCTCGTGATACCGGGACCGGGGCAGTTCTTGAGAGAATGGTTCTGCCCGCTCTCGACAGGGGCGGTTATTCCTACCAAACACAAGTCCGAATCGGAACGCGGCTCGGAGGCGGAGCGCACGCTGTTGACATAGTTGCGGAGAAGGCTGGGGCAGTGTTTCTGGTTTCAATGAAATGGCAGCAAGTATCCGGGACCGCTGAGCAAAAGGTGCCGTTTGAAGTAATCTGCCTTGAGGAAGCCCTGAAAACTGGAAGGTTCCAACGCGCTTACTTGGTGCTAGGCGGCGACGGCTGGAAGCTCAGAACCTTCTACACAAGCGGCGGATTGGACCAATACCTGAAGTGCTCCGGGAAGGTGAATATCCTCACACTGGAGGGTTTCATCGCTAAGGCAAACATGGCAACCTTGTAAACAAGCAGGTAGGACCAGTCGATGCCCGAGGAAAAGACCGAGAACCAGCGGAAGGTCTTCAAGTTTCTTGTCGAGCATTTCAGATCGCAAAAGCCCTTCACAAAAAAGGAACTTGCGGAGGTGACTGACTGGCAGGGAGGTTCGTTCCCAACCTATTGGTCAAAGCAGTACAAACAGTTTTTCATCGCAGCTGGCGGAAACACATTCCGCGTGAGCGACGCCTTTCGACCTTACGCGAAATGGGAGGCGTTTCAGCGACACGTCACCCAGGTGCGTCGCGTCTCATCCGACTACACGCTACTTCGTCACGACGCGGTCCTTATATTTGAGTTCTTCATGCCGTTGACGAATGAAACCCACTTGCGAACCGCGCTCGATGCACTCTTTTACAAAGACACTATTCTCACCCGGCTCAAGGCGCTGAATCGTTACAAGCTGACAGCTCAGTTCGCCATCAACCAAGGTGAAACTGAGGACGATTACTTTCGTCGGCTCTGCGATTGGCTCGCAACTCGATTTCAGGGCTATTCAGTTTCGACAGTCAACGGAAGGTTCCGTGCGCAAGACTTGATGAGCATCCCAGACGCGGCAACTATCGAAGAAAATGAGGACCGCTACCTGATAGATGAGACCACTGCGATTGTCAGATTCATCTTCCCTTGCGGCACGCCAGTCAAAAGTGAAGTCGGAGCTGCCGACGATTTTGAAGATACTGACCCAGACCCCAACGACAAGACCGGCCCAGAGGAAGCCAAACGGATTCGGTGGTTCTTCAATGCGCTCTTCGTTCAGAGCATAATACAAGTCGTCAACGGCGAAGCCGAAATTTGGATGGTTGAGAGCGGGCTTCGGACTAGACTTCATATCTGGCGAGTTGAGCCTTGAAGCGATATGGCTGAGCAAGACCTTGCGCGCCAATGGCTGCGCGAAAACGGGTACGAAGAAATTGCCGACCTCATCGACAACTTCATCTTGGAGTGGAAGGCGGCGGGTAAACGCACGCGCCGGAACTGGTGGGAGATGCTGGCGGGCGGCAGCCAAGGTAACCCCCGCACAATCAATGGTAAAGAATTCCCGGTCTTAAGGGCCGCACAAATTCGACAAGGCTTGCCCGTTACTCCGAACGCTATTTGGCGCAGCGAAGAGAAGGCACCTCCGCCTGCGCCTCGCGTGACCGGACGATGGCCAAAGCGGCGTCGGAAATCAGCGCGGCAGACCGTGAAGAACCGTCCCCGCGTCGTGAAGTCAGGAACTTCGCATCGCATACATGGGGATCTCCCGCGCAGCGCTTAAGCGGAAAGGGAGGCGCGCCTCGACACCAAGGCCGCTGGGTAAAAGGGAAATCTATCAGGCATTCCTCTAAAAGCGACCACGCTGAAACCGATGCTCAGCTCACTTTTCGGACATACTTTACGTACGTGGACGCCTTTCGCCTTCTTTGTGAAAACCTAGATAAACTCAAAGCTGTGCAACGAACGCTTCCGGATTTTCAAAATCTCTTTCAGCGCAATTCCATTCCGATCGACTTAGTTCGAGGCTCGCTACATAGGGGCTTGGTCAACTTCCAGGTTATGCGCAGCATACCGCTCCGGGCGTTCCCTGAATGTGCTCTGACGGCGAATGTCTGGTCGCCTGTTCAGGCATACTACGCGGTTCATGGGGTTGGACTCGCAGCATTCGCTGCCCTTACGGGAACTTGTCCATCAACTCACGGCAAGTTTCTGTCGAAAGCGACAAACGATCTTGTTCCACTGCTTCCATTCCCGTTCAGCATTATCTGCGAGGGTAATCCGTGGAACAGTGCGGGACCGCGATTTGAAATCTCCGGATCGAAATTGCAAGCGACTGAGGTCCGGAATACGGCGAACCTTTCTACAGCGAACGCCTCAAACGCTGAATGTCTCGCCGTCAAGGCCATCATGACCAGCCATACTCATCGATTTAAGGACGATTGCGCAGACTTTAAAGCACGAAAGGGCATACAACGATTGACCCCGAGTCAAGCACGGCAATTGGCTCCGAAGGTTTCTCCGAGCTCAATTTTTCATTTCCTATATCGCTTGCGCCTTCGCTCCAACTATGACGACCCGATGATGTTCATGGCGGGCCAGCCCGACGCTGGGATTGCGACTATCCACTACATGAATCTGCACAAGATAACTCATGTGTTTCTGTCGTTGCTTCTAGAGATTCTTTATGCGGTCGTGGATTCATCAGATGTGGCAAAGATGCGTGAAATATACGGTCGGTATTCTTCCAGATTTCCGAGACCGGATTGGCCGACCAGCCGATAGATATACCGGCTCGAGCGATTACGAGCGGCAGATGGACAAGCTCATAGGCAGCCCGCTAACCGTCGACCTCCGGGTTAACAGCACTCCCGCTCAATAGAATCACCACTTCCATAACCGAGCGGTCGCGGCAAGTAATCGCGGAGTAATCGCGGCAGCGAGTTTCGCGGCGAAAATGGTGCCACCGGCCGCCAAGCGGCCGGCCTCCTCTCCCGTAAAAGTAACGGGCGAGGTAGGATCCGGGATTCTTCGCTGCGCTCTAGAATGACACAAAAAAGTTCTATCAGGGCGAAGCCCGCATCCAGCGGCGGTGCCGATTCTCTTTTCACTTTTCACTGGATGCCGGGGTCACCCCTAAAGCGCGCGGACTCTTCCACCGCGTAGTCGCGAAAAGATGCGCTGCGCAGATTTTCGCGTCTTCTCACCGCGGGTGCAGGGGCCGCAGCCCCTGCCGCCCGCTTTTTTTACACTGGCCAGCCGTGCCAACGGCCGCAGGTGATTCTTCCTTCATGCCGCCCGCCGTTAGCGGGCTCGCCCCTGCCAACGGCTTAATACTGCGCTGCCGTCGCCACGGCCAGGGGTCACCCCTGCAAACCCACCGCGGGTTTCGCACACAATTTTGATCGATTCGCGAAACAGATGATAATTATGAATCGAGCGGCAGCTTGATTCGAGTACCGCTGCGCGACGAACGATAGCAAGCCTCGACCGCCTCGACCGCGCGCAGTCCGTCGTTCCCGTCGGGCGAAGGTTTCACCCGGCCTTGAATCGCACCCACGAAGTTTGCCGCGAGTTCGCGAAACGGAGCGAGCCGATCGTGTGGATCGAAACGACTCATCACCTCCTCGCGCGAGAACCCCGGCGCCGGACTGCCGTCGGCTTTCAGAATCGAAATGTCCTGCCGTGGATAACCCGCCATCACCCTGCCCTCATCCCCGTAAATCTCGATCGCCGACAGCGGCGGCATACTGCTCCAGCTCGCCTCGACGACGCCGATCGCACCCGACTTGAAGTGGATGATCATCGCGCCCGTGTCCTCGACTTCGATCTGTTTGGCCAGGATGCCCACCTGTCCCGACACGGAATCGGCCTCGCCCATGATCCAGATTGCAAGATCGGCGACATGCACGCCAAGATCGAGCATCGCGCCGCCACCTGCTTGCGAAGCCGTCGTGAACCACTTCTGTCCCGGCGCCCAGGACTCCGGTCCGCCATGCGAAAGGCGCGCGCGAATGAAATGGGGCCTGCCAATCGCCCCGCTCGTGACCGCATCCTTGATGGCGCGCTCGACTCCGCCGAAGCGCTGCTGCATCGCGACCATCAGTACCCGCCGAGCCTTCGCCGCCGCATCGACCATCTCGCGCGCGGCGGCCGCCGTCGGCGCCATCGGCTTTTCCACCAGCACGTGCGCGCCCGCGCTGAGCGCCTTTACGGTAAATTCGCAATGCAAATGGTTCGGCGTGAAGATTCCGACCGCGTCGGGACGCTCGCGCGCCAACATCTCGTCGAAATCGGAATAGACCTTCGGCCGCCCTGCGTCACCCGGCCAAATCGCCCGTGCAACGCGCTCGGCCTTGTCAGCGGTGCGGCTCTGTATCGCGACGATTTGAGCGTCGGCGACGCTCCGCAGCGCCGGAATATGCGCGCGTTCGGTAATCGCGCCGGCGCCCGCAATCGCAATCCGGACCGCCTTCAGACGATGCGGCGTTCGCGGCGCCATCTCAGCTCCGTGCCTCGCGCGCCAGGCGTTTGCGCAACTCGCCGGAAGTGCATCGATACTTGAACGCCTTGCGATCGTTCACGAACAGAACCGGCACTTCGACTCCAAAGCGGGCCTCGAGGCCGGCGTCGCCGTCGATCTCGATCCGCTGGAGACGCGCGTCGAATTTCGGAAGTTCGGCCGCAATCATCTCTTCCATCTCGCGGCACAGCCCGCAGTCGTTTCGTGTGTAGAGAATCAGCTCGATCATGAATCGGCGGTCGCGTTGCCGCGCATCGGGGTACTCTACCGATCGTGACGGATGACTCCAAGCTGCTTGAGAACGGACTCGGTCGCGGGGCACGGCGACGCGCCCCCGCGACGGCGCGCTCGCGCCAACAGCCGCAGATGCGCCGCCAACAGCATCACGTCGGCCCATCGATCGACGTCATACCACGCCGGACCCAGCGCGTACCGAATGCCGGCGCGTTTGAGGCGCTTTACGGTTGAATCGAACACGCCGCCGCTGCCCCATCGGATCCCGGTGAAGATCGGGGGCATCGCGCCGCGCACGCCGACTGCGTAGTAGCCGCCGTCGAGACTCGGCGCGAGCACGACGCGATTGCGGCGCAGTGCTTCGAGGCTGGCTGCGAGCGGCGGAATTGGAAGAGAAGGCGTATCGGTGCCGATCAGCAGCGCGCCGGAAGATGAAAAGGGTTCGAGCACCCGCGCCATCCGCTTGCCCAATGATCCATCTCCTTGATCGATCAGTTCGGCACCGAATCGCCGCGCGAGCCGCCGGAAGTATTTGCTGCGCTCGGCGCCACCCGCTGCACTCGCCGCGATAATGATCCGGGAGGGGCCGATCGAGACTGCCTTGGCGAGCGCGTCGCGAATGAACGCGTCGGACAATGCTGCCGCGGCTGTGGCCGTCATTGCTCCGATCAATCGGGTCTTGTTCCGATGCGCGACGGGCTCGCGGCAAAATACGATCAGCGCTGGCCGCGACGGGCTCACTTGATCGTGTTCGGGCGAATGATATTTATCGGCATCCCGAGGGTTTTCTTGACGAACTCCGCCACCGATGTGATTGGCTTCGGCGTGATCGACGGGTCGCTCACCGGGCCGCTAACGTGGAAGTACGCCGCGACCAGTTTACTCGTGCCCGCACTGATGCGTTCTCCGATCAGTGGAATATGGTTCACCACCCAATCCACCGTGTCGAACGGAAACATGCCGACCTGCATATCGAGCGCGCTACCGCCGAACTGAATGCTGCCGTCCGCCGTGATATGCATCACTGGGCCACGCAGCACGAAATTATCCGTGTAGAAGAGCCCGCTCTCGCCCTTGAAATCGGCGATGATCGTTTTGAACGGGACCCCATTGACACGCGGGTCAGGAATCTTCGCGCTCAGCCAATTCTTGATGTCGATAAAACTGAGCAGGCGCGAAAGCAGCGTAAACTTGTTGAGGGTTCCGTCTCTGACGGTCACCGACATGTCGCCGGCAAGAGTTTCGAAGAAGTTTGTGTCGGTGTTGGCCCACAGATCGATGGCGAGAAAAAGATGGCCCAGCAATGGCGACTGCTCGTTCTTGCCACCCAGCATGAAGAGCGGCGCAGGGTCCATGTCGGTGGCGCTGCCGGTCATGTGTATCCAGTTGTCCGGAGCACGGCCGGTAAGATCGAGCTTCATCTTTCCGCTATAAGCGGTCGCGCTCAGGTTATAAACGTGCCAATCGCCGGCCGGGTCGCGCGTAAAATCGGTCTTGAGATCGGTCATCTGGAAGGCGGCGAAATTTCCCGCCCGCGCTTCGATATGCCCGCTGCAAGGAACCTGAAAATGGATCGACGGCGTGGCCGGCGACCACGGCATCCGCACAAAGTTCATCACCTCGAGATCGAGTTCCTGCACGGTAGCGTCGATACGAATCGACGGATGCGTGTAGTCGGGTACGGTGATGCGGAAATTGATCGCCTGGTCCTCGAGCTTCGAGCCCGGCATCGACAAGACGAGCTGCTTGTGACGCATCGTAAGCGTCGCACCTTGAACCACGATTGGCGAACGCAGGAAGTTGAATTTCACGTCGCCCTTTGCGAGCGTCAGCTTTCCCTCGGGGATCATGGCGCCGGGATTGCCGGGATCGCTGTTGACAACGACTTTGCCGCCAATCGGCCCGCTCACCGCGAAGTCGGACGGATCGACCAGCAGCGCCAACCACGTTTCCGACGGGAAATCATGAAGTTCCAGCGTCAGATCATGCACGGCGATGCCCTGCCTTGCGAAATTTACGGCGCCGTCCAGCGTCGCATCGCCGCCGGTCGCCGCCAGCATCAGCTGGTCGAACTTGATTGAACCCGGGTTGATGGCGACGGTGCCGCGTGAAACCTTGAGCGGTCCGGGCGAACCCTTGATGGTGAGGACGGCGCCGATGGCGTCGGCGCGCACCTGATAGTCTTTGGGCGCAACCGGGGTCTTCACGCTCAGCTTTCCAGATGCGGTAGCAACCATTTCGACGCGGCCGCTCAGACGTTCGAGACGATCGCGTTCCTTCAGTTGATATAAATCAAGCGACTTGGCGATGGCCGGATAGAGCTCGGCGAGGTCTGCATCGACGCTCACGCTGGTCTTATAGTCCGCGCCCTCGATTCCGTTGCCGAGGTCGGCGTTGGCGACGAGGTCGTGGATCGCAGAGTTTCCAAACTTCGCGGTGCCTTGCGAGATCGTGAGCAAGCCTTTCGAGTAACCAAGCTGGGCACTCAGATTTTCGACCGGCGGCAGCTTCGTATCCGTTGGAATTGTGAAACCGACGTCCTCGATGGTCCCGGTGACCACCAGATTCTTGCGAATCGTATCGAGCGGCGCCGTCTTAATCTCGTCGAAGGCGGCGCTTAGCGTCGCGGCGCCGATGGTGACCATGCCGGGTCTGAGCCGGTTGAGCATATCCACGAGGTCGGCAGGCAGATGGCGGACCGACAGCAGTGTCTGTTTGGCCGCAGCGGCGTCGAAATGAAAGCTGCCTACGTGGATACCCAACTCCGGTTTCTCGTTTTGAGGACCCAGAAGCTCGGTATCGGCGGAAAGCACCGCCGTGTTGACCTTGCGCAAAACGATCTGCGTGACGGCATACTTGCCGCCGGTGATGTCGAAGCCGGCATGGAGCGAGTAGTCGCCCAGATCGACTGGCGCGGCGAGCCGCTGGCTCTTGAGCAGCAACTTCTGCGCACCCGCAGCGGCCTCGCCGATCATCGAACCATCGTCATGAAGTGAGAACTTGAGGCTGCCCTGTATCGCGCCGGCCAATGCGAAACCCTCCGCCTCGATTCCTTCCAGTGGTACGTCCCAGGCCCACAACTGCCCATGCGCAAATTCGCCGGGCCGGGAATGTCTCCCCGCGCCAAGACTGATCTTCCCGCTTATCTGCGCTCCGGAAACGGGCGATCCAAGTACCGAGCCGCGGAACCCGAGCAGCCACAGCAAAGGCTCCCGGTGCCTGCGGTACGCGACGATTCCAACATGGTTGGCAAGCTCGGCGCCGTCGGCGTAGCGCACCGTGGCGTCGATCGTGTCGACGTGCCACGCGATCCGCGCCAGCGCGTGCAGCACGCCTTGCAGCGCGCTTATGGTTTGCGCCCCGGGACGCGGCATGGGGACCGCGGCCGCGTCGGAGGAGGCTACAGGCAGCGTGATTTCGGGACTGGTCGCGGTCAGCCGATAGAGCGGAAGCCCGCTGCTGACCAAAATCGAATGGTACGAGACCAGCGCGCGGAGCGACTTCAACTTGACGATTTCATGCCCGTTGGCGATGACCTGCGGCTGGTCGAGAACGACTATCAGGTGAGTGCCCAGATGAACGGAGATGGCGCGCGGGATGATATCGACGCCGGTGCGGTTGCGGATCGAGGCCAGAACGTAAACGACGATGCGCGACTGGTTGGCTGCAATCAGCGCCGCCGAAGCGCCGAGTACGACTACCACGATGAGCGCGCAAAGCGCGGCGATTCGGACCAGTCTCATGATTGCCGTGACGCGATCCGCACGTCCGCGGTGGCGCCGTCCGCCTGGCTCACGAAGCGGTCAGTTGGTTTCGGCCATCTCCGCCGGCGGCGCGTCGATGTATCCCGCACGATGCTTGTTCCTGAGCGCCGTCTTGAGCACGCGGTTGCGCAGCCGCACCGACTTCGGCGTGACCTCGACCAGCTCTTCCTCGTCGATCCATTCCAGCGCCGTGTCCAGCGTCGGAATGCGTGGCGGCGAAAGCCGAATCGCTTCATCGTGGCCCGACGCGCGCATGTTGCTGAGTTTTTTTTCACGGCACGCGTTGACGGGCAAGTTTATCTCGCGGGCATACTCGCCGACGATCATCCCTTCGTAAACCGGCTCACCGGCTCCGACGAAGAATATCCCGCGCTCCTGCAAATGGAAGATCGCGTAAGCCGTGGTAGCGCCCTCGCGATCGGAAATCATCGCCCCGTTGGCGCGCGAACGAATCGTTCCCGACCACGGCGCGTAGCCGTTGAACAACGTATTCATCAGGCCGTTGCCGCGGGTGCTTTCGAGAAATCGGCCGCGAAACCCGATCAGGCCGCGCGCGGGGATGTCGTATTCCAGGCGCACCCGGTTGCTCGCATGGGTGACCATCGTGCGCATCTTGCCCTTGCGCCCCGAGAGCGTCTGCGTGACCACGCCGATGTATTCCGACGGGATGTCGATCACGAGCATCTCCATCGGCTCGAGTATCTCGCCGCCGGCCTGCTTGGTGATGACGGTGGGCTTCGAGACCTGCATCTCGTAGCCTTCGCGGCGCATGGTCTCGACAATCACCGCGAGCTGCAATTCGCCGCGGCCCATCACGCGCCAGGCCTCCGGCGTCAGTTGCTCGACGCGAGTGCTCACATTGCGCCGCGCTTCGAATTCGATTCGTTCGCCCAGCTTCCGCGAGGTGACAAAATCTCCTTCGCGGCCCGCCCATGGCGAATTGTTCACCGAGAAAGTCATCGCCACGGTCGGCTCGTCGATGCGAATCGGCGGCAGCGGACGCGGGTTCTCGAGGTCGGCGATCGTTTCACCGATCGCGATGTCCTCGACGCCCGCGACGATCACTATCTCGCCCGCGCGGGCAGTTTCGCGCTCGACGCGCGTGAGTCCCTGCCATCCGTAGATGTGGGCGACCTTGCAGACCACAGTCTTGCCGTCGCGCCGGCACAGCGAATAGTTCTGCGACTCCGTCATCGAGCCGGCGATGATTCTGCCGACCGCGAGGCGGCCGACGTAATCGTCGTAGTCGATATTATTGACCTGGAATTGCAGCGTCGCTTCGGGATCGACTTCGGGGCCGGGCAGGTGCGCGACGATCGCGTCGAACAGCGGGACCAGGTTTTCGCTGGGAACGTCGAGCCTGAGCGATGCGGTGCCGGCGCGCGCCTGCGTATAGAGCACCGGGAAATCGAGCTGGCTTTCGTTCGCGCCGAGGTCGATGAACAAATCGTAAACCTCGTCGAGAACCTCGGGTGCGCGCGCGTCGGCGCGATCGATCTTATTGATGCAGACTATCGCGGGCAGGTTCGACTCGAGCGCCTTCTTGAGCACGAACCGCGTCTGCGGCAGCGGCCCCTCGCACGCATCGACCAGCAGCAACACGCCGTCCACCATCGACAGAGTGCGCTCGACCTCGCCGCCGAAATCCGAGTGGCCCGGAGTATCGACGATGTTGATGCGCGTTCCACCCCACAGGATCGAGGTGTTCTTGGCCATGATCGTGATGCCGCGTTCGCGCTCGAGCGCGTTGGAATCCATCACGCGATCGATCACCTGCTCGTTGGCGCGGAAAACGCCCGACTGCCGCAGCATCGCATCGACCAAAGTGGTTTTACCGTGATCGACATGGGCGACGATTGCTAAATTTCTTATGTCTGGACGTCTCATTTTGCGCCGGATGCTAAAGCGCGGCCGAGCCTCATAGGTTCGCCCGCGCGTGAGCTCTATTGTACCTGTCGCTGAGAGCAGAGTAAACGCAGGCGCGCGGAGGACCGGCGAAACATTCCCGTAACGCGCGCGCTAAGGCGCGTCGAGATGCTTTGGTTGGTCGCGCTGGAGCTTTTGGAGCAGTTGCTCGATGTTTTTGATTTCGGTAACGCGCCAATCGCCGTCCTCACCGCGCGTCAGGTGGATTTCCCACTCCTGCCCCTTGTTGTCCTTGAAGTCCGTGAACGCGGTGTCGCCGTTTCGATGCAAGAGCACGATCGAGGCGGCCACGGCCGCGCCGGGCATCTGCACCTCGCGCGCACCGTCATCGACTTTCTTGACCGCCCACGCCCGCGTTATCTGCGCCATCGGCTTGGCAAGAAGATCGATCGCTGCGTTACCGACCATCGCGCTGAGCGGGTCGCTCCCGCCCTGCTTGCGCACCATCTCGTAGCCCGCGTGCTTCACGACACTTTCAAAATCGACGTATCGGGAAGCGCCGTCGCCGTCGCGCGCGTCTATGGCCTGCTTCATCCGGAGCACGGCCCAGCTCGGAGTCCACGGCAGGTAAAGCAGCGCCCAGCCGGCGAGTGCGGCAACGATGAGAACCGCGGTGAAGTGGCGCAATACGAATCGAAACATCGCTAGTATCCTTTAACACCGCCCGGCACGCGGCCTGCCTGATTCAGCGCGGCGAAAGCAGACTGGCGGCGGCTTTGTCGAGAAGCCAAATGATCTCGCCGTCATGCGGCACGACGATCTGCGCGGGGAACTTGTCCGGGTCGCGCGGTCCTTCCAGGACATCTTTCACCGCCGCCGCCTTACTCTGCCCCGCCGCCAGGAACATCACGCGCTGCGCATTGTTGATTACCGGCGGCGTGATCGTGAGGCGACCCCGCGGCTCGGCGTCAACCTCCACGGCGACCACCAGGCGCTGCGTTTCGTGAATCGCAGGATCGCCCGGAAACAGCGATGCAGTATGGCGATTGCCGCCAAGCCCCAGCATCACGAGGTCGAAGCGCGGGAATTCACCGTCGCCAAGGCCGAACCGTTTTCGCAATTCATCTTCGTAAGCGGCAGCCGCCGACGCTGGCGGGTCTTCGCCGCGCATCCGATGCACCTGATCCGGCCGGAGCGCGAGCTTGCTCAGCATCATGCGATTCGCCATCGCGTAATTGCTCTCGGCGTGATCGGGCGGGACGCATCGTTCGTCGCCCCAGAAAAATTGCACTTCCTTCCAATCGACGCTCAGGCGAAACCGCGTCGCAAGCAAATCGTAGGTGGCGGCGGGCGTCGAACCGCCCGAGAGACAGAGCGTGAACTCGCCGTGAGTGCAGATCGCCTCGCCGGTGATATGCGCCGTTTCTTCGGCGGCACGGACGTAGAGTTCCTGCGCGTCGTTCAGAATGATCAATTTCGGTTGAGGCATACCAGTCCGTCCGGCAATGGAGTCGAGATCGCAAAGTTAGCCGATGACGCCCGGTCCGCGCCAGATCGTTCTGTTTTGCCCGCTAGCGCGCGAGCAATTTCAGCGCGCGCGCGACGACGTTGTCCACGGTGAAGCCGAAATGCTTCATCACTTCTTCGTACTTGCCCGACGCGCCGTAAGTCGTCATCCCGATAATGTCGCCGTCGAGTCCGACCCATCGGTACCATGACATCGGCGCGCCCGCTTCGACCGCGAGCCGGCGTCGAATGCTCGGCGGCAGGACCGAGTCGCGATAGGCCTGGTCCTGCTTCTCGAAAATATTCTCGCTGGGCATGCTTACGACCCGGACCGACTTGCCCTTCTCTTCGAGTTTCGCTTTCGCATCGACGACCAGCGACAGTTCCGATCCCGACCCAATCAGAATGATCTCCGGGGGCCGGCCGGCGCTTTCGGTCAACACGTAGGCGCCGCGCCGGGCGCCGCTGGCGGGCGCCATCTTGGTGCGATCGAGCGTCGGAACCTTCTGGCGCGAGAGCGCAAGCAGAACCGGGCCATGCGTGTGAGTCATGGCGGTGCGCCAGGCCTCGACCGCCTCGTTCGCATCGCCGGGGCGAATCACGGTCAGATGCGGAATCGCGCGCAGCGACGACAGATGCTCGATTGGTTCGTGAGTCGGGCCGTCCTCGCCCACGCCGATTGAATCATGGGTGAAGACGAACACCACGTGGAGTTCCATCATCGCCGCCAGCCGAATCGACGGCCGTGCGTAGTCGGTAAAGCACAGGAAGCTCGAGCCGTAGGGGATGAAACCGCCGTGCAGCGCGAGGCCGTTGAGGATGGCGCACATACCGTGCTCGCGGATTCCGAAATGCGGATTGCGTCCTTCGAAATGCCCGCGCTCGAAATCGCCGCCGTCCTTGACGTCCGTGAAGGTGGACTCGCTCAAGTCAGCGGAGCCGCCGAACAGGTTCCAGACTTTTTTCCCGATCGCCGCCGCGGCCTGCGAGGCTGACACTCGGGTTGCGAGGCTGTCCTTGGGCGTGAAGACCGGCAGCTCGGCGTCCCATCCGATCGGCAGATCGTTGGCCAACGCCGCCTGGAATTCGGCCTCCGCGGCGGGATCTTTTTTGGAGTAGGCCTCGAACTTCGCGTTCCACGCCCTCTCGAGGTCCTCGCCGCGCTCGACGCATTCGCGGAAATGCGCCAGCGCATCGTCGGCAACGAAGAATGGCGGCTCGGTCGGATATCCGTAGAATTCCTTGGTCAGCTTCACCTCTTCGACGCCGAGCGGATTGCTGTGGGCGGCCGAGGTCCCCTGCTTGTGCGGGCTGCCGTAGCCTATGATCGAGCGGACTCGAATCAGCGACGGCCGGCTCGTCTCCTTGATTGCATTTTCGATCGCCTTGGACAGCGCCGCGAGATCGTTCGCATCCTCGACGACCTGCGTATGCCATTTGTAAGCGTCGAATCGTTTGCACACGTCCTCGTCAAAGCTGAGCTCGGTG
>CABDYU010000155.1_pt1:22500-34637 | contig 34637 bp, 23 predicted proteins | sample 3132011 | NCBI WGS metagenome assembly CABDYU01 (sample SAMEA5534338, study PRJEB31848) | metagenome | biome: tundra; feature: field; material: soil | place: USA | collected 2013-05 | depth 0.45 m | reverse complement strand
GCGGGCCGGGTGAGCGTCGGGGCAAGCAGCGCGTCGTAGGGCATGAGCGCGTGGACGATTTCGCGCGACGTATTGTGCATCGCGGTTACCGCGCGGATGTAGTCGGCGGCGGAAATTTTGGCGCCCCACTGGTAACTTCCGCGCACCACGGGATCGAGCAGGTCCGGGTTGGGGATGTTCAGCGCCGAGACCGACGCGCCGACGATCACGCGCGCATACTTGCCGAGCATCGCGCCGGGATCGAGCGTGAGCGGCTCGACGCGATGCCCCATCTCGCGGAACACGCCGCATGCGGACTCGAGCGCGGCGAGAGTTTCAGCCTCCACCGGGCCGAGCGCGCTATGGTTGATAACGGCGAGCCGAAGTTTTTTTGGATGGGCCGAAACTTCCTCGACGAACGGACGCGCCGGCGGGCGTGCCGCGTACGGATCGCCCGGCATCATCCCCGCCATCGCATCGAGCATCAACGCCGCGTCGCGGACGGTGCGCGCGATGGGGCCGGTAGTGGAAAGTCCGGCCCATGCTTCGCCCTCCTGCGGAGCGCGCGTGATTCGCCCACGCGACGGTTTGATTCCGACCACGCCGCAGCATGCAGACGGTATGCGAATCGATCCACCGCCGTCACTGCCCTGCGCCACGGGATGCAGTCCGGAGGCGACGGCAGAGGCAGCGCCGCCGCTGGAGCCGCCGGCGGTGTGTTCGAGGTTCCAGGGATTTCGCGCGGGCGGACAGAGACCGCCCTCGGTGGTCGGACGCAGGCCGAATTCGGGGGTGGTGGTTTTGCCGAGCAGAATTCCACCGGAGTTGGCGAGCCGGACGGCGAGTTCCGCGTCGGCGGGCGCGTGCCAATTCTGGTAATTCTTCGAGCCGAAGGTGGTGCGAATATCCCTGGTCCAGACCAGGTCCTTGAGCGAATATGCGACGCCGAACAGCGGCAGCATGACCGCATCCGAAGCGTTCATTTTTTCGAGCCGGGATGCGTCCGCGAGCGCGCGATCGGCGGTGACGGTCATGAATGCGCCGATCTTAAGATTCAGTTGCTCGATGCGGGCGAGGAAAAATTCCGCGACCTCGCGCGGGCGGACTTGCTTTTTGAGGACAAGCTCGCGCAGTTCGTGTGCCTCGATGTATGGATTGAGCGTCACGGTCACCTCCGCGGTCAAAAATTCTAGTTAGCCCAAAACGACGCCAGCCGCCAACGCGCGGGCGGGGTGTAATCGCGCGAGGGACAGGGTTAGTCTTTTTGCGATTCGACGGGGAAAGAGGTTCAAATTGTTGGAAACGGCGATTGGGTGGACGCACGCGGTGGCCGGCGCGATTTGGATCGGCGCGTGCGCATGCTTCGCGATCGCGGGCCTCGCGCTCGGGGCGGGAAGCGCCGAGCAGCGCAATTTTGTGGCGGACTCGGCGGCGAAGATCGATGTGCTCGGCCTCATCGCTGCGGCGGTGTTACTCGCGACGGGACTGATCAGCCTGACAGTGGCGGGAGTTATCCGGGGGTTTGCGTTCTCGACCACATTCATGACGGTGCTTGCCATCAAGATTGCGCTGTTTATCGTTATGGTTGCCGTGATGACGTGGTCGATGAGAGTCGGCGCGGCGGTCAGAGCGGTAATCGAGCGCGAGCGTATCGACGCGGCGGCGGGCGCGATGACTCGAATGGTGAAGGCGCACGCCGCAATCGTCGCGATGGGCGGTATCGCGCTGATACTGGGAATGTGGTTGGTGGGAAGCTGAGGACACGAGATGGCTGAGACACCACCGAAGATCAAAGTCGGCGCATTCGAGGTGGCGTTCCTTGCCGACGGTTTCTGGCGCAACGACGGCGGATGCATGTTCGGGGTGGTCCCGCGCGACCTCTGGCAACACAACCATCCTCCCGACCAGCACAACCGTATCCGCCTGAACCTGACGTGTCCGCTGATCGTGAAGGGGGGCGACGCGATTCTGGTGGATACGGGAATCGGCAACCGGCTAAGCAGCGTCGAGCGCCAGATCTTCGATCACGGCGACGGATGGCTACCCGAGCATCTCCGCGCGCTCGGGATGGAGGCGGGCGACGTGACGCATCTGATCGTGTCGCATCTGCATTTCGATCATTGCGGAGGAATCGTGCGCCGGCGGGATTCCGGCGCGCTGGAAGCTGCGTTTCCGCGCGCGCGAATCTTCGTACAGAAAGGCGAACTCGAAATCGCAGGCAATCCGCGCAACGAACGACTCCGCGCGGCGTATCGCCACGGCGCGGAGGTTCTCGCGCCGGTGCGATCGATGCTCGAAGCAATCGATGGGGATACCGACATCATCGCGGGCGTGCGCGCGGTCGTCACCGGCGGCCATACGCGGGACCATCAGGCGGCGATCGTCAGCGACGGAGGCGCATGCTTCATGCACCTGGCAGATATAGTGCCGACGCGCTCGCACATCCGCGGTCCGTGGAACCAGGCGTACGATCTCGACGTGCTCCGCACGATGGAACAGAAAGCGCACTACCTCGGGCTCGCGGCGGAGCAGCGGTGGTGGCTGTCGTTCGCACACGACGACACTGTGTTCGCAGCAATGGTGAGAAACGATCGCGGGCGCATCGTGCTGGGCGACACGATCCCGGTGTCCGAGCGGTTATTTCAGTAAAGCGCAAACTAACAAATTGGGGCATATTAGGCTCTGTAAAAAGAGAGCCGGGAACCTCGCACAACCTGCTTTTTCATATCGGATTCGAGCCCACCAGCGGTTAGCGTACTAAGTTTTCAGAAAAGAGCGTACTTCTTCGCGAGCTGCTGAAGAATCGATCCGTCACGCCAGCGGCGATCGCGGGCGTGTTGCTTGTTGCAGATCAGTCGCTCCGTTATACTCGAAATCAGGATGGGCTCCCGATATAGCACGGCCCGACCGTTTTCACCTTCCCAAAGCAGTATCTCTGCAGAACACTCTATAACCCGAAGGAGATAGCCGATGGCGGATCTCAATAACTTCGAGCGAGTGATCAAAGAAGACCGCGCGGCACGCGAGTCGAAGCAATGGCGCGGCGCGTTGCTGGAATATCTGGAGGTCGTGAAGGGCGACCCGATGATAACCAAGCTCGCGCACGCGCGAATCTACGACTTGATCATTTCAGCGGGCCTTCATTCGCTGCACGACACCGACGATCCGCGCACCAAGCGGCTGTACAAGGATGAGCCGCTGAAGGTGTTCAATTTCTTCGCGGAGGAATTTTTCGGGATCGAGCGCACGATCGCGCAGATCGTCCGCTACTTCCATTCGGCGTCGTTGAAGGGCGAAGAGAGCCGGCAGGTACTGTACCTGATGGGCCCGGTAGGTTCGGGCAAGAGTTCGCTGGTCGAGCGGATTCAGCGTGGGCTCGAGCAGATCGGATTCATCTTCGCGATCGAAGGATGCCCGATGAACGAGGAGCCGCTGCATCTGGTCCCGCGCCATCTGCGGCGCGAGTTCGAGAAGATGCTCGGCGCGCACATCGAGGGCGACCTGTGCCCGGTATGCCGCTATCGGCTCAAGTCCGAGTACAACAATCGCTACGAGGAATTTCCGGTGGCCGGGCGCAGCTTCTCCAAGCGCAACCGGGTGGGAGTCGGCGTGGTGCCGCCGGTCGATCCGAACAACCAGGACACTTCGGTGCTGATCGGATCGGAAGACATCTCGAAGCTCGACCAATACTCCGAGGGCGACCCGCGCGTGCTCGAACTGAACGGCGCGCTGAACGTCGGCAACCGCGGAATCGTCGAGTTCATCGAAGTTTTCAAGAACGAGACCGAGTACCTGCACGCGATGATCACGGCGACGCAGGAGAAGGTGATTCCGGCGCCGGGGCGGCACGGAATGGTGTACGTCGATACCTGCATCGTCGCACATTCGAACGAAGCCGAGTGGCAGAAGTTCAAGGCCGATCACACCAACGAGGCGATCCTCGATCGAATCGTCGTGGTGAAAGTGCCGTACAACCTGCGGCTGTCGGAAGAGGTGAAGATCTACCAGAAGATCATCAGGAACTCGGATTTCCGCGCGCACGTGGCGCCGCACACGCTCGAGCTGGCCTCGATGTACGCGATTTTGTCGCGCCTGGAGCCGACCGCGAAGTGCGACCTGATGACCAAGCTGCGGCTCTACAACGGCGAGGAAGTCGTCGAGAAAGGACGCACCAAGAAGATCGACGTGCAGGAGCTGAAAGAAGACACCAAGCGCGAGGGTATGTCGGGGATCTCGACGCGCTTCATCATGAAGGCGCTCGACAACGCGCTGTCGGACAACGTCACCGGCAACTGCATCAATCCGATCAACGTGCGCGAGGCGCTGATCTCGATGACCAAGGAGGGCGACCTGCCCGACGACACGCGCAAGCAGTATCTGGAGTTCCTGCAGGACACGCTGCACAAGGAATATCTCGACCTGCTGGAAAAAGAGATCACGCGCGCGTTCGTCTATTCGTATCAGGAGCAGGCGGAGTCGCTGTTCCAGAACTACCTCGATCACGCCGAGGCGTACGTCAACAAGACCCGCGTGCGCGATCACAACACCAACGAAGAACTGGCGCCCGACGAGGGCTTCCTGAAGTCGATCGAGGAGCAAATAGCGATCATCGGATCGGCGGCCGACGGATTTCGCCAGGAAGTGATCGCATACCTGTGGGCAACGTCGCGGCGCGGCGAAAAGATCAGCTACAAGAGCTACGAGCCGCTCAAGGAAGCGATCGAGAAAAAGCTGATGACGTCGGTGCGCGACATCTCGCGTATCATCACCAAGGCGCGCACCCGCGACGAGGAGCAGGGCGAGAAGTACGGCTCGATGGTGAAGAACCTGCTCGAGAACGGGTACTGCGAATCGTGCGTGGACGTCGTGCTCAAGTACGCTGCGAACAATCTGTGGAAGGATTGAGCGCGCCAGGCTGAGCAGACGATGAGCGGCGGCGATACAATCTTTCGCGAATACCGGATTTCCGACGCCGAACGCTCCGACCGCTCGGCCGGCGACCGGCTGCGCCATCGCCAGAAAGTTCGCGAATCGATCCGCGAAAATATCGCCGACATCATCGCCGAAGAATCGATCATCGGCAAAAGCAAAGATCGCGTGATCAAGGTTCCGCTGCGCGGAATCAAGGAATACCGCTTCGTTTACGGCGACAACGCTCCCGGTGCGTCGCAGGGCGACGGCGACTCGCGGCCCGGGCAAGTCGTCGGCAAAACCGGCAAGGACCGACCCGGCAAAGGCGACGAGCAGGCCGGCGACCGGCCGGGCGTCGATTATTACGAGACCGATGTAACGCTCGAGGAATTGATCGAGATCATGTTCGAGGATCTCGAACTGCCCAATCTCGAGCGGCGCGCGCTGCGCGAAATCCAGTCCGATTACTCGTCGCGGCGCAAAGGCTACCGCAAGGTCGGCATCCGCATCAGGCTGGACAAGCGGCGCACCGCCAAGCAGCGCGTGATGCGGATGCTCGCGTCCGACAAGCGGATCGACGCGGTGGCGCGCGCGCTGGAAGAATCGAAGGCCGACCGCGAACTCGATACCGGCGTCGAAGGCGCGCTCGATGAAATCGCGCTCGAAGAAGGCGTACTGGACGAGGAAGCGCTCGCGGGTTCGCCCGGCGCCGCATTCCAGCGCGTGCATCGCCGCTTCCCGTTCCATCAGAATGATCTGCGCTACAAGCACGTCGAGATCGACACCAAGGAGGAGTCGAACGCCGCGGTAATCTGCATCATGGATACGTCGGGCTCGATGGACACGATGAAGAAGTACTTGGCGCGCAGCTTCTTCTTCCTGCTCTATCAATTCATCTCGACGCGCTACCGCAACGTCGAAATCGTTTTCATCGCGCATCACACCGAGGCCAGCGAGGTCACCGAGGAGGAGTTCTTCCACAAGGGCGAATCGGGCGGCACCTTTATCTCGTCGGGCTACGCCAAGGCGCTGGAAATAATTGCCGCCCGATATCATCCGTCGCTATGGAACCTGTACGCGTTCCATTGCTCGGACGGCGACAATTTCGACTCCGACAATCCCGCCGCGCTCAAGGACGCGGAGGAACTCGCCGGGATTTGCAACCTGTTCGGCTACGGCGAAATCAAGCCGCTGGGGTCGCGGTACTACGAATCTTCGATGCTCAACGTGTTCCGCCGAATTCAGGCGCCGAACTTTCACACTGTGCTAATCGAGCGCAAGGAAGACATCTGGCCGTCGTTCAAAGCCTTCCTGGCCAAGGACAGGGTGAAGGAAGCATGAGCGCCACTCCGAACGCGGGCGCCGCGCCGCGCATCGCGCCGTGGAACCTGAACGACCTGGTCGAGTGGGACCGGCGGATTCGCGACAAGGCGGCAGAGTTCGGGCTCGACTGCTATCCGCAGGAGTTCGAGCTTTGCGATCACACCGGGATGCTCGGGTACATGGCATACTCGGGGATGCCGTCGCATTACCCGCATTGGTCGTACGGCAAGTCGTACGAGAAGCTCAAAACGCTTTACGATCACGGCGTCAGCGGTCTGCCGTACGAGATGGTGATCAACTCCAATCCGGCGATCGCGTACCTGATGCGCGACAACTCGCTCCTGCTGCAGGTGCTCACGATCGCGCACGTGTACGGGCACAACGACTTCTTCAAGAACAATTTCACGTTCAAATCGACGCGCGCCGAACTGACTATCGAGGCATTCAAAGCGGCTGCGATGCGCGTGCGGCGCTACGTCGAGGACCCGTCGATCGGGGTGGAGCAGGTGGAGCGGATTCTGGACGCAGCGCATGCGCTGTCGTGGCAATGCCGGCGCAATCTGGCGATCAAGAAGCTGACGCCGCTGGAACAGATGGCGCGGGCCGAAGAGACCGCGCAAGGACAGCCCGATCCGTTTCAGAAAATCCACGCGCGCAAGCAGATCGAGGCGCCCGATTTCCACAAAGTCCCGCTCGAACCCGACGAAGACCTGCTGCTCTTCATTCGCGATCACAACCCGTTTCTCGCCGACTGGGAAAAGGATTTGCTCACCATCGTGGATGAAGAAGCCAAGTACTTCATCTCCATGATGGAGACGAAGATCATGAACGAGGGATGGGCGAGCTACTGGCACAAGAAGATTTTAGAATCGCTCGAGCTGGAGCAGGGGCTCCATCTCGAATTCATCGTGAACCACAACCAGGTCGTCCGCCCGATTCCCGGCCAGATCAACCCGTATCATCTCGGGCTCAAGATTTGGGAAGACATCTACCGGCGCTTTACAAATCCGACCGCGGAGGAAATCAAGCGCGACGGCTCGCCGGTGAAGTCCGGCACGGAAAAGATCTTCGAGGTCCGCGAGGTCGAGCGTGACGCGTCGTTCATCCGCCGCTATCTGACCGAAGATCTCATGCGCGAGATGGATATTTTCGAATACGAGGCGCGCGGCGAGGAGCTGGTGGTCAGTAAGGTGGCCGACGAGGAGGGTTGGCAGGAAGTCAAGGCGACGTTGATCAAGAACGTCGGCACCAACTCGATACCGGTGCTGAAGGTCGAGGACGCCGACTTCGGCCAGAACCGCACGCTCTACGTGAAGCACTATCATGACGGCCGCGATCTGCATATTGAATACGCCGAGAAGAGTCTCAACTACCTGCAGCAGCTATGGGGCCGGGAAGTCGTCCTCGAGACCGTGCTCGACGGCAAGCGCTCGCTGCTGTGCTGCAACGATCGCGGTTTTTCCGTGCGCGCGCTCAAGTAGAAACCATCTGCTCGCCGTATCAGGTTGGTCGAGTACGCGCTCCGGGACGCTCCTGGACGGCTTCATCGGGGCACCGCGGCACGTTGCTTTAGATTTGTTGGTCGGATAATTTCAAGTATGGACGATGCGGTTCGGGTCGGCTGCAAGGAGGCGCGGATGATGGAGTGGCCGAAGTGCCAAAAATGTAACAATGGCGCACTGATTCCACTGTCCGACTATGGGCAGGAGGGCGCTTCAGTTCTCTTCAAGGCGTGGGTTTGCACGAATCCCGATTGCGGTTTCAGCCTGCGCGTGGACAAGGGCGAAGTGACCTACGGCAGGCGCATCGAGAACAAGCACTGATTAATTTTCAATTGCGACCAAAAGGGCAGTCCGCGCGGGCTGCCCTTTTTTGTCGTGTCCGCATCTGCTTGAAACATCCGCCGGCACCGAGTTCAGTCGCCGTGACAGAATCCCGGCCTCGGCGCAGGATTCACGAAGAATGACAAGTCCGGCGCGTCGCGGTACGGTGATGTCCGAGCGCGCATGAATTTTCGCCGATCACATTTGCTGTTGCTTCTGGTCGCGTCCGCAACCGCATTCGCGCTCTCAGCGCCAGGGCGCGCAAGCGCAGGCATGATGGCTGTTACCGAATCCGACAACGGCCGCGAATTCACGCTCGCGCGCGGCGACCGGCTTGAGATATCGCTGCCTGCGACTTCGGGGACCGGGTACACATGGCAGGCCGCGCCGATAGCCGACGCGCTAGTCAAGCCGGTCGGTGATACGAAGTTCAAGCTCGACAACGCGATGCCCGGCGCGTCGGGACATCAGATTTTCCGATTCTCAATCGAAGCGAGCGGGACCGGCACGCTCGAGCTGCGTTACATCCGCCCATGGGAGAAGGGCACGCCGCCTGCCAAGGTCTTTAAGATTCTGCTGATAGTCAGGTAGCACGGTCTCCGACGCGTTCGCTTATGGCATCGCTGCGGCAGGGTGCAGAAACGCGAAAAAAATAAGGGCGGATGCATCGTGCATCCGCCCCTATGAGATTCCCCGGCCGCGTCCTACTCTCCCGTGACGCCTTCGGTCACAGTACCATCGGCGCTGAAGGGCTTAACTGCCGTGTTCGGGATGGGAACGGGTGTTTCACCTTCGCCATGGCGACCGGAAACCTGTCGCGCTCGCCGTTAAGCGAGAGCTCAAGCTCCGACAATCTGAATAGTAGGGTCTGCAAGTGAGGTTTTGAACCTCGTCTGTGACTCGACCTTTGCCGTCCCGTCCGGTTAGCGATTGAAACCCGGACAAGTATGCGGCGACTATAGCAACTGAGTAGTTAGCTCAATTGAAATAGGTAGTGGTCAAGCCTCACGGCCAATTAGTACCAGTCAGCTCCACGCCTTACGGCGCTTCCACCTCTGGCCTATCAACCTCCTGGTCTAGAAGGGGCCTTTAGGATCTTACGATCGGGATACCTAATCTTGGAGTGGGCTTCCCGCTTATATGCTTTCAGCGGTTATCCCGTCCGTACATGGCTACCCGGCGATGCGGCTGGCGCCACAACCGGTACACCAGAGGTACGTCCGTCCCGGTCCTCTCGTACTAAGGACAGCTCTCCTCAAGTATCCTTCGCCCACGGCGGATAGGGACCGAACTGTCTCACGACGTTCTGAACCCAGCTCGCGTGCCACTTTAATCGGCGAACAGCCGAACCCTTGGGAGCTACTCCACCCCCAGGATGTGACGAGCCGACATCGAGGTGCCAAACCTCCCCGTCTATGTGAACTATTGGGGGAGATAAGCCTGTTATCCCCGGCGTACCTTTTGTCCGATTAGCGATGGCCCTTCCATACGGGACCACCGGATCACTATGACCTGCTTTCGCACCTGCTCGAGCCGTCGCTCTCGCAGTTAAGCTCTCTTATGCCATTACACTCAACGGCTGGTTTCCACTCAGCCTGAGAGAACCTTCGCGCGCCTCCGTTATCTTTTGGGAGGCGACCGCCCCAGTCAAACTACCCACCATGCAGTGTCCCACACCCGGTAAGAGTGATGGTTAGAAGCCAAGAATCACAAGGGTGGTATTTCAAGGTTGGCTCCATGCGAGCTAGCGCCCACACTTCAAAGCCTCCCACCTATCCTACACATGAAATTCCTAGATTCACTGCAAAGTTATAGTAAAGGTGCACAGGGTCTTTCCGTCCTGCCGCGGGTACTCGGTATCTTCACCGAGAGTGCAGTTTCGCTGTGTTTGTGGTCGAGACAGCTGGGAAGTCGTTACGCCATTCGTGCAGGTCGGAACTTACCCGACAAGGAATTTCGCTACCTTAGGACCGTTATAGTTACGGCCGCCGTTTACCGGGGCTTCGGTTCCCCGCCTCGCCCTTACGGACTAACGGGTCCCCTTAACCTTCCGGCACCGGGCAGGCGTCAGACCATATACATCGCCTTGCGGCTTAGCATAGTCCTGTGTTTTTGCTAAACAGTCGCTACCCACTGCTCTCTGCGACCCGCCGATGCTTCCGGACGCGAAGTCCGTGACATCAGCAGGCACACCTTCTTCCGAAGTTACGGTGTCAATTTGCTGAGTTCCTTAACCACAATTCTCACAAGCGCCTTGGTATACTCTACCCGTCCACCTGAGTCGGTTTGTGGTACGGTCACCAGATGATCTCGCTTAGAGGTTTTTCTTGGGAGCATGGGCTCAGTCACTTCGCGAGACCTGACGGAATCGCTCGACATCGCCTCTCGGCGTTAATGAAGCAGCGGATTTACCAACCGCTTCCGCCTACGGGTTTGCACCGGGACATCCAACACCCGGATGACCTACCCTTCTCCGTCACCCCATCGCTCAAACGATCAACTGGTGGTGCAGGAATATTAACCTGCTTTCCATCGCCTACGCTTTTCAGCCTCGGCTTAGGCACCGACTAACCCTGAGAAGATTAACTTTACCCAGGAAACCTTGGACTCACGGCGAGAAGGTTTCTAACCTTCTTTATCGCTACTCGTGTCTGCATAATCACTTCTGGGGCCTCCATACGTCCTTGCCGGTCGTACTTCGCTGGCAACCAGAATGCTCCTCTACCGCTCGTTTGCACGAGCCCGCGGCTTCGGCGCGATGCTTAAGCCCCGTTACATTTTCGGCGCAGGTTCGCTTGACCAGTGAGCTGTTACGCTTTCTTTAAAGGATGGCTGCTTCTAAGCCAACCTCCTGGTTGTCTGGGCGCTCCCACATCCTTTCCCACTTAGCATCGACTTTGGGGCCTTAGCCGGCGGTCTGGGCTGTTTCCCTTTCGACCACGGACCTTATCGCCCGTAGTCTGACTCCCAGATTAACCTTGGTGGCATTCGGAGTTTGGTTAGGTTTGGTATCCTGGTAAGGACCCTAGCCCATCCAGTGCTCTACCTCCACCAGGCATCATCTGAGGCTATACCTCAATATATTTCGAGGAGAACCAGCTATCACGGAATTTGATTAGCCTTTCACCCCTACCCACAGTTCATCCGAGAAGTTTTCAATCTTCACCGGTTCGGGCCGCCACGGCATTTTACTGCCGCTTTACCCTGACCATGGGTAGATCATCCCGCTTCGGGTCTACTAAACGCGACTTGACGCTCTATTCGAACTCGCTTTCGCTACGGCTACACCTCTTTACGGCTTAACCTTGCCACGCCTAGTAAGTCGCAGACTCATTAAGCAAAAGGCACGCGGTCACCCGGAGAAAGGGATTGCTCCCAATCTCACCTGGCTTCCACTGCTTGTAGGCACACGGTTTCAGGTTCTATTTCACTCCCCTCACCGGGGTTCTTTTCGCCTTTCCCTCACGGTACTGGTACGCTATCGGTCGCAAGCTCATATTTAGCCTTGGCAGATGGTCCTGCCGGCTTCCCACGGAATTGCACGTGTTCCGCGGTACTCGGGAACTGCTTCCAGGAAGGACTGTCGATTTCGCCTACGGGACTATCACCCTCTATGGTTGCCCTTTCCAGGGGCCTTTGACTATCGACAATCTTGATAACTTCCCGGGTAAACCCTGAAGCAGCCCCACAACCCCACACCTATCGCTAGGTGTGGTTTGGGCTGTTCCCCGTTCGCTCGCCGCTACTGAGGGAATCTCTGTTTTGATTTCTCTTCCTGCAGGTACTGAGATGTTTCACTTCCCTGCGTTCGCTTCCACGCGCCTATGAATTCAGCGCGCGATGACATCCGATTAAGGATGCCGGGTTGCCCCATTCGGATATCTCCGGATCAAAGCCTGCTAGGCGGCTCCCCGGAGCTTTTCGCAGCCAGCCACGTCCTTCATCGCTTGCTTGCGCCAAGGCATCCACCGTGTGCCCTTAGTAGCTTGACCACTTAAGGTCTCGAGTCACATACAAGGCTCTACTAACTACACTTGAAGATACCCTACTATTCAGTTGTCAAAGACCGGATCGACATCCCGCCACCACTTGCGGTTGCGC
>CABDYU010000155.1_pt1:0-20000 | contig 34637 bp, 23 predicted proteins | sample 3132011 | NCBI WGS metagenome assembly CABDYU01 (sample SAMEA5534338, study PRJEB31848) | metagenome | biome: tundra; feature: field; material: soil | place: USA | collected 2013-05 | depth 0.45 m | reverse complement strand
CCTCAGCCGTTTGGCCGCGTCATTTGGTCCTTTGCTTCGTTCAGGATTGGCGCGGCGCGTGAGGTTTGGAGGGAACTGCGCGCGAGGACATCGGGATGCGACGATTATTCAGCATGGCGGCGTTCGGCTTCGGCTTCTATTACCTCTGGATCAACACCGATTTGACCATCGAGTTGGTTGCGATCGGCGCCATGGGCGTAGCGGTCCTGCTCGAGTTCGCCGCCCCCGACTGATCGATTCCGCTCACAGCCGGACTCAGCGATCATCGTCGCGATTTGCGCGGACTCTGCACGGTTCCCGATACCGGCGAGGCTTCACCTTTGAGCGCGATCGGACCAGCGGGAGCCTCGCTGTATGATTCATTCTCCAGCGTGACGCTGAGCGACGGTTCTTTCTCGTGCCCGGGCGGCAGATCCACCGGAACCGTGGCAAGGCCGTCGTCGCCGACCAGAAAATCCGCGGCCCAGATGGGCGCGCCGCGTTTCGGCATCCACCAGATGCGGTAAACTTCGAAGGCGCCGGTTGGCTTGAGTCCGTTCGCTTCGAGCATCGCAGCGCCGGCCGACTCGCTCATCGCGAGCCGTCCGGAGGGGAGACCGGGGCCGCCGGATTGCGCGATCGATTTGTCTTTTTCCTTATCCTTCTCGGCGGGCGCGGCCAGTTTGATAGTGCGAAGGTCCGGCGCGAAAAGGATTTTCTCAAACACCTCGCCCACGGTGGCGCGTTCGCGCTCGGAGCCGAGCTTGCGCTGCGTGACCGCCGTCTGGTGGCGTAGATCGCGGACGGTCGCATTCAGGGCCGCTACGCGGCGATTCACATAGTTGGTGCGTCGTGCGAGCGAGCCGGCGAGTTCGGAGATCACGATAAGGGACGCGAGTGCGACCGCAACAGACATCCCCGCGATCGCCTGCCAGAGCCTGACGCGAAGGAATCGCGGCGGCCGGCCGACTGCGGGCGGTTCGCCGCTCTTGCGCCCTTCTGAGCTCGGTTGCGGTTCGCCCTTTTCTTCCATTACGGCATTGTGCGTCAGGTCCGGGGATTCGATCCGACGGTATTATGCCCAATAGGAAGCGGCTTTGTTAGCCGCGTCCTTTCGGATAAAAATAAGGGCCATCTATGCGTCAAATTCAGGATGTCCACGTTCTCGCCACCGAACCGCTGATCGCGCCGAATCTGCTCAAGAACGAGATGCCGGTGGACGAGGGAATTGCGCGGACCGTGGTCGAGGCGCGCGAGACTATTCGCGCAATCCTGGCGGGGCGGGACCGCAGGATGCTGTGCATTGTCGGACCTTGTTCGATACACGACCCCGATGCGGCGATCGATTACGCGCGGCGGCTGGCGAAGCTGAAGGACGCCACCGCGGAACGGCTCTACGTGATCATGCGCGTGTACTTCGAAAAGCCGCGCACGACCGTGGGATGGAAGGGGCTGATCAACGATCCGCACATGGACGACAGCTGCGATATGCGTGAAGGATTGCGCATCGCACGCCGATTGTTGATCGAAATAAATCGGCTGGGGCTGGCGGCGGGCACCGAACTGCTCGATCCGATCACGCCGCAGTATATCGCGGACCTGGTCGCGTGGACCGCGATCGGCGCGCGCACGACCGAGTCGCAGACCCATCGTGAGATGGCGAGCGGACTCTCCATGCCGGTCGGATTCAAGAACACGACCGAAGGAAATCTGCAGGTTGCGATCAACGCAATTCAATCGGCGCGCCGGCCGCATTCTTTTCTCGGCATCACCCAGGACGGAATCTCGGCTGTGATTCGCACCTCGGGAAATCCCGATACGCACATCGTGCTGCGCGGCGGACGCAAGCCGAACTACGACGCCGCCAGTATCGAGGAATGCAGCCGGATGCTCGCGAGCGCCGCGCTGGAGCCGCGCATGATGGTGGATTGCTCGCACGCGCAGACCAGCAAGGACTTCACCAAACAGCCTGCGGTGATGAGGACGCTGATTGACCAGGTGCGCGCCGGCAGTCGCGCGATCATGGGCGCGATGCTCGAGAGCAATATCGAAGCGGGCAACCAGCCGCTCAACTCCGATCGCACCAAGCTCAAGTACGGGGTGTCAGTCACCGACCCATGCATCGATTGGCCGACGACCGAGCAATGCATCCTCGACGCCGCCACCGCGCTGGCCTCGGCTCCCGCAGTCTCTGCTTGAGAGATCGGGGATTCGATATTTTGCGAGATCGATCCATTGAGCGGCGGATCGGGCTGTGGTTGTTCATCGTCACGGCCGGGGTATTCCTGTTGTCGCCAATCTGGGGGTTGTCGGATGCTCGCTATACGATGTTGCTGAGCGACAGCATCCTTCTTGATCATTCGACCCATCTCAATCGATACCAGTTTCCTGCCCCGATCCAGGAGTCGAGCCGATGCGTCTCGCCGACCGGACCGGTCGCGCTGAGCTACACACCATACCAACTTGATAGGATCGATGGGAACGTCGCCTTCTGCTATCCGAACGGCAGTTCAATTTTGTCGATTCCTTTCGTGGGAGCAATGAATCTTCTCGGCGTATATCCGTATGATCCCGACGGTCATTACAACCTTGCGAATGAAGAATTGATTCAGCGATTATTGGCGGCATTGCTGATGGCAGGCTTCACCATTGTCGTCTTCAGGACGGCCCTGCTGGTTCTGAGCATCACGCCGGCTGTATTGATCGCGGTGGGCACAGCCTTCGGAAGCCAAGTCTGGAGCACAGCTTCGCGCGTGATGTGGGCGCACACCTGGCTAATCTTCCTTGGGGGACTGCTGACATACGAGTTGCTCAGGCGAGAACGTAACGCGGACAGCCCCAGGCCGATGATTGTCGCGACGTTGCTGGCGTGGATGTACTTCGTGCGCCCGACCGGTGCGATCCCGATCATTTGTGTCACAGTCTATACGTTCCTATTCTGCCGGAGCGGGTTCATGTACTACGCATTGACTGGACTCGCATGGTTCACCGGATTCGTCATTTACTCGTGGTTCACTTACGAAAAGTTGATCCCGGATTACTACTTGGACTCACGGATCTCTATCAATAGCATCGCAACCGCGTTGCCGGCGATTCTCATTAGTCCCTCCCGCGGGCTGTTCATCTTCGTGCCGGCATTGATTTTTGTTTTCTATCTGTTGATTCGATATTGGACGACCATTCCGTACGCCAGACTTGCGATACTAAGTCTCTCGATCGTGACTATTCAGACCGTGTTGGTCGCACTATGGCCGGTATGGTGGGGTGGATATTCCTATGGTCCCCGCCTGCTGGCTGACGCGATCCCGTGGCTAGCGCTGCTTGCGATACTAGGATGCGCCGCGCGTCTGCGAAGCGCCAATAACGCGAAATTCAGCCGGGCTGAAATTGCCACTGCACTCTCGTTGCTTGCGCTGAGTATCGCCATCAATGGACGGGGCGCGATATCGGTTGCGACCGCCACGTGGAACGTGGAAGTCGATATCGATCGGCATCCGGAGCGCGTCTGGAATTGGTCCAATCCTCAATTCATGGCGGGTGTGCTGTGGAAGCGGAAGAATTGAAGCGGCGGTAGGCATGACTGCGAGAGAATCGAGTCGCGAGTATTCGGCGGCCGAATCGCTTACGGCCCGGCCGCTCCTGATTTTCCTCCTGTTCGCGATCGAGATCCTGGCGATCGGTTTCTTGAGACTCCCCGAAATCATGGCGTTTGACAGCTACGCCTTCTGCGACAACGGCGCCAATTTAACACTCCAATACCTGATATCGCACGGCTTAACGCCAACCGTCGATTTCGGCTATCACTACGGCCTGCTGCCGATCCTGGTCGAGAGGACCTGGTTCGAAATCGCCGGTCGAACGCCGATCGCATATCAGGCTCTTATGGTCGCATGCGATCTTGTGATCGCGTGGGCAATAGCAAGAATCGCCGCGACTCTTCGATTCGGCGCGACAAGCCTCGCGCTGACGGCGATTACGCTCGGGTTTGCCGCGCGGGCGAGCTATCCTTCGCTCGCGCACGGATTGGAGGCGGTGCTGCTATCCTGCGCGCTGGCGGAGCAATCGGCTGGAAAGCACCGCCGGGCGCTGGTCTTCGCGAGCGCGGCTGCTTTTACGAAGCCTAGCATGGGATACGTATATGCACTCCTGCTGATCGCGTTCGCATGCAGGAATCTGCGCGGTGAGCGCGTGGTAACACGGGCAATCCGCGTGATTGCTCCGGCTGCCGCGGCGTCAATCGTGATCGCGGCGACTCTGGCGGCGTGCTACGGCCGGGCAGCCTTGATCCATACCGTCTTGCCGCTGGGAGGAGCAGCGGCCTATCGCGCACTGCATTATGGGTTCTTCAGCGAGTCGGGGCGCCAGTTCTGGGATCCACACGGCCTGCCCTGGCTCTTCTACCTTCTTGATTTTTCGGGGTTCTGGATAGCGGGCACGCTCTTTCTGATCTGCTCAGGTGTGGCGGCGATATTTTACCTGGCGACCGGCGCCGGCGATGCCGAGTTCGAGGCGCGCCGCAACGAGATAATCGCGACCTGCGCCGTGCTGCACGTCGCATTCATCGCACTGTTCTTCGGCAATCATTGGTCGTGGATTTATTATGCGTACTTTCTGACGATCGGCGTCGCGGCGGCGGCCGGCGCGAGCGCAATCCAGCGGCGCGTGACGATCGGTCTGTGCGTGATGGGAATAATGGCGTGGACAGACGTTGCTTTCTGGGAACAGCGATGGTGGCGGATGCGTGAGCGCGATGCGGTGACGGCAGGGCTGTGGGCGTCGTCAGATGAGCGCGAGGAGTGGCGAAAAGTCCTCGATACTGTGCACTCGCGGAACGCGACGATGCTGGATAGCAAAGGCGCCGCCGAATTGATGTTCCCCGAGTTCGAGGCGCCGGTGAGCCTCTTTCTGGACGTAGGGTTGATGAAGCCGGACGAGATTCAGCGCAAGGTGGAGCAAATGTCAGAGGCTCAAATGGTCGTCGTACCCACCAATATTGGGATCGAGGCCTGTCGCGGGATACCCGCCGCGCCCGAGTTCGAAACAGCGCTGAAGAGCTTCGAGCCGCGCATGAGGGGAAAGTTTTTCGACGTCTATCAGCGCATCTCGCGGCAGACAACTACATCCAAGAGTGCGGGTTCGGCGGATTTGCCGAGTTCACCAAACTCGCCTGCTGCAAGATGACCGCGTCGGCACAAAATCATCCCGCGAGGCAAAGTCATCGCGCGGCGGCGACGGACGGCGATCCGTACCGATGGCGCCAAGTAGCGATCTTCGGCCTGTTCCTGGCGATCTCGCTGATCTTCTTCGCGCGAGGATTGATCGAACATCCCGGCTACTTCATCGGGCGCGGCACCGACCCGCCGCAAACGATGTGGTTCTTCAACTGGTGGCGGTTTTCGCTCTCGCACGGACTTAACCCGTTCATCACCGATTGGGTCTGGGCGCCGCTCGGAATCAACCTGGCGTGGACGACCTTCGTCCCGATCCCCGCCTGGATCTCGATCCCTCTGCAAGTCACGGTGGGCGAGCCCGCTACCTACAACATCATCCTAACGCTGATGCCGCCGCTGGCGGCATTTGCCGCGTTTCTGCTATGCCGGCGCGTGACGGGAGCGTTCTGGCCGTCGGTGCTGGGCGGATACATCTTCGGTTTTTCTCCCTACATGCTTGGCGAACTACTCGGCCACCTTGTTTGTATCGCGGTTTTCCCGGCGCCGCTGATCGCGCTGATCACGCTCAAGCGGCTCGACGGCGAGATTTCGTCGCGACGGTTTGCTGTGATGCTGGCCGCGCTGCTGGTCACTCAATTTTTGTGTTCGGTTGATCTCTTCGCGACCATCACGCTGGTCGGCGGATTCTCGCTGTTGCTTGCGCTTGTGCTTTTCGATGGCGACGCTCGCATCCGGCTGCGACGTCTAATCGTTCCCATCATCGGCGGATACTTGATCTCTACAGCCTTGCTCTCAGCTTACTTTTATTACTTGCTCGCGCTGGGGTATCCGAGTGGGCCGCTCTGGTCGCCGAACAAGTATAGCGCCGATTTGATTGGATTCCTCGTGCCCTGGCGCACCATCTGGTGGGGCTGCGCCGATTTTGCGACCGCGATCACGGGCCGCTTCACAGGCACCATTTTGGAGAATGGCGACTATCTCGGCGTCGTGTTGATCGTGTTCGTCGAGATATTCCGGCGCCGGTTCTGGCCGACGCCGGCCGGCAAGTTTCTCACAATTTTGTTCCTTGCGATCATCGTCGCCGCTCTCGGCCCGAATCTGCACATTGCTGGAGTGCTGGGGTTTGCGATGCCCTGGTCCATCTTCCAACGCCTTCCCCTCATCGAGGATATCCTGCCGGTGCGCTTCATGATGTGCGCGTTTCTGGTGGTGGCAGTAATGTTGGCGAGGTGGCTTGCGGCGGCGACGGCGCGCCCAATTTGGAAAGTCGCGGCGGCGGCGATCATCGTGGCGTCAATCGCACCGAATCCGCACGCATCGTTCTGGGTAAGCAGGCTCGACATCCCCGCATTCTTCACCGACCGAGCCTACGCAAATGAACTTGAGCCGCGCGAGATCATTTTGCCGTTGCCGTGGGCGCAGAATGGCAACAGCATGTATGCAGAGCGACATGTACTTCCGGATGGCCGGCGGATGGACGGGATTCGCGCCGTTCGAGTTCCGGCGCATGCCGGCGGCCAACTACTTTTACGGCGGTATTAACCTGGCCGAGGCTGGCGATCAGTTGAAGGCCTACATCGCCCGCTTCGGCGTGCGGGCCGTAATCGCGGACCCGAAGGAAGCAAACTTTCCGATCTGGCAGCGGACCCTGGCGTCGCTCGGGGTCGCACCGCTAAACGAAAAAGGCGTGTGGATTTACAAAATCCCGCGCGATTCGTTCGCCGCGTACGCCAAACTCCCAGCCGCGCAGGTCGAAGCGCGTGCCGACGCGCTGCGCTTCGATACGATCCTCGAGGCAGCCGAAAAGTATCTCGCCGACGGACACGACCTGTCTGAAGTCTCCCCACTCGAACTCAAACGGCTCGATCTCATTGCGCGCGACTGGCTGGTCGATGCGACGCCCGACGCCTATACCGACTGGCAAATCGGACCGGCGCCCGACGGCCGAGTCGCGATCGTCATCGTAGGCTCGTACGAGGGCATCAGACCGCTGATAGAGCGCTACCGCGCGACGGCGTCCGAGATCGATTATCCCGCGCCGACGCGATGGACGCCCGCTTCCCGTCCGCGCCTGGATGCCATCAAGCCGTTGGTCGTGATTTTCGACTCGACCCATCTGGCGGCAGCCGCGCAGAGTCTGCGGGATTCGCCGCCGCCGGAGCGGACGACGCCGTTTGTTGCCGGCGTGTTGTCAGGCCTGGGACCGTCGACCCCGTAGCAGAGCTGCGATCTAATCCTGGCGTTTATCCGCGCGCAGTTTTTCGCTGATCACCAGCGCGCCGAGCGCCGCAGTCTGTCGCACCGGAAACTCCGCCGGCCGCCGGAGCGTCTTGTAGCGGGCATCGAGGGCAGTCAGCCCGTTCATCAGGCGCTCGCGCGCCTGGGCCAGGGTAGGACGGGGCATGATCCGGCGGCCATTGTCAAAAACCGTCTCCATCAGCTGAACCGTTTTCGCCGGGATCGGCTTAAACTCGCGCGCCACGGTCGTCGCGCCCTCGTCCACAATTCCGATCAAGTCCGCAAAGAAGGATCCGCTCGGCGCATAAGCGCGGAACAACTGCTTGCGGCCCGGCGTTGAAATTTTTCCGGCCGAGGTCTCGAGCCGGGCGCGACCCTTGTAATCGACGAGCTTGTAGGTGAAGTCAGGTTCAGTTGCCGGCGCGTCGTCGCTGACCGCGAGCGCGGCGCCGACTCCGAACGCATCGATCGGCGCGCCGGCGTCGGCGAGTTCCGCGATTCGGTATTCGTCGAGGTTGCCGCCCGCGACGATTGCGATGTCGCGGAAGCCGGCCTGATCGAGAATCCGCCGCGTCTTGCGGCTGAGTTCGTGGAGGTCGCCGCTGTCCAACCGCACGCCGTGGATTTTCACGCCCGCCGCGCGAAATTTCGCGCTGACCGCGGCCGCATTCCCGACGCCACGCACCGTGTCGTAGGTGTCAACGAGCAGCGTGCTGAGGGTCGGGAAGCTCGAGACAAAATCGCTGAACGCGTCGCGCTCGCTATCATGCGCCATCACGAAGCTGTGGCTCATCGTGCCGAAAACGGGGATTCCGTAGCGCTTGCCCGCGAGCACGTTGGCTGTGCCGTGAAAGCCCGCCAGGTAGCTCGAGCGCGCCGCGATAAGAGCCGCATCCGCGCCCTGCGCGCGGCGCGGACCGAAATCCAGCAACCGCCTGCCGCCCGCGACGACGAAACATCGCGCGGCCCTGGTCGCGACGATCGAAGCGAATCCGAGTTGGTTGAGCGCCAGCGTCTCGATCAGCTGGCCTTCGATCAGCGGCGCGCGGACCTCGATGATCGGTTCGCCAGCGAAATAAATCGTGCCTTCGGGAAGCGCCCGGATCGAACCGGTGAAGCGGAGTTTCGAAAGAAATTCAAGAAACTCCGTCTTGAAAAGTTGCAGCGACTCGAGATGCTCGATCGCGGCGGCGTCGAAACGATATTCCTCGAGCGCCTCGGCCAGCCGTTCGATACCGGCTGCGACCATGAATCCGCGGCCCGGCGGCATCCGGCGCATCGCGACTTCGAACGACGCGGTATCGTTGAATCCATGCTCGAAGAACGCCGCGCTGACTGTAAGCTGGTAGAGATCGGTGAGCAGCGCGACCTCTGCAGGGTCGAGTCGGAGATCTATCGTCATCCGCGATGTCTCCTTCTCGCCCGGCAGGAATGCGCTGCGCCGCTTCTAGCGCGGAGGCTCGGGCGGCGCTGGCGGTTTGGGCGCGGGTGGGTTCGGGGCCGGCTCCTGCACCACGCGAGTTTCGCCCAGCGGGCGTTCGCGCAGAATGTCCGCCATGCGCTTGAGCTGCTGATCGACGAGATGGTTGACCGTTCCGGGCTCGTCGATCGTTCCCGCGCGCACGCCGGTCAACGCCTCGATTCCGCGATCGATCGTATCGATCGGATAGATGTGGAATTCCCCCCGCTCGATCGCGCCGGTGGTCTCCGGATCGAGCATCAGGTTGGAGACGTTGGTGCGCGGCACCATCACGCCCTGCGTGCCGGTCAGACCGATCGCCTTGCACACGCGATAGAAGCCCTCGACCTTCTCGTTGACGCCGCCAATGGCCTGCACGGTGCCGTATTGATCGACCGACCCTGTCACCGCCAGGTCCTGCCGAAGCGGCAGTCCCGACAGCGCCGACAGCAGCGCGTAGAGCTCGGTGGAACTGGCGCTGTCGCCGTCGATTCCCGAGTACGATTGCTCGAAGCAGATGCTCGCCGTCATCGCGATCGGACGGTGCTGTCCGAACCGCGCGCGGATAAATCCGCTCAGGATCATGATTCCCTTGTCGTGCGTCGATCCCGACATCCGCGCCTCGCGCTCGATGTTGATCACGCCCGCTTGCCCAAGCGCCACGGTCGCGGTTACGCGCGCCGGCCGCCCGAAACTGTAACCGCCGACGTCCAGCACGGCCAGCCCGTTGATCTGTCCAACGCTGGTGCCGCGAATATGAACGATGAGCGTGCCTTCCCCGATGAGCCTGCGGATTTCCTCCTCGATAAAATTGAGCCGCAGCATCCGCTCGCCGAGCGCCCGCTCGACGTGCGCGCCGGTAACCCGCTGAGCCAGCTCGATCCGCGCGAAGTACGCCGACTCGCGCGCGAGATCGTCTATCGGCTCCAGCATCGCGAGCACTCGCGATCTGTCCCCCGCCATCCGCATCCCGAATTCCACGATCCTGGCCAGTGCGCCCGCCTCGAACGGCGGCAGATTCTCCCTGCGCGCCAGGGTGCCCACGCGCGCGGCATAATGCGCGGCAGCGGCGCCGTCGGCCGCCACTGAGGGCCGCATCTCGGCCTTGACCTTGAACAGGTCGGCGAAGTCCGACTCGTAGAAGTAAAGCAGGTTGTAAAGATACGCGCCGCCCAGCACCACGACTTTGTTGTGAATCTCGATCGGTTCGGGCTTCAGTCCGCTCATCGAGAAAAACGGCAGCGGCTCGAAAGTCTCCAGCGTCATGCGCCCGGACTTGAGGCTGCGCTTGAGCGTTTTCCAGACGCCGGGCTCGACCGCCGCATCCTCGAGATCGAAGACCAGGAAACCGCCGTGCGATTTCAGAAACGATCCGCCGATGATCCGCGTAAAGTTGGTCCCCGACCGCCCCAGCGGATCGATCCACCGCTCGATCGTCCCGAACAGGTTGCGATACGTGGGCGCATCCTCGAGCACCACCGGCGCTCCGCGCGTGGCCGAGTTATCGACCATCACGTTGACCTGGTAGTCGAACCATCGCGCGCCGTCCTCGATTGGCGCAGCAGGCCTTGGACCCTGCTCAGCCGGCGCTTCGCGGAAGCGATCGAGATTGCCGAGCATGTGCTCCGCGACTTCATTGAGGTAGGCGTCGACCGCGGGATTGTTAAAGTGATGCTTTAACTCTTCAATTGACGGGGTGATCAGCCGCGCCGCGAACGCGCGCTCGATTGCGCGGATGTCGTCGATCAGCTCGCGCATCGTTTCCTGCTGCCTGAGCATCAACGTGCCGAGTTCGTCCTGCAGCTCGCCCTGCACCTTGGCCAGTTGCTCGCGCTCGGCGTCAGTCTTTGCCGCCATCGCTTTGCCGAGCGCTTCGGGCGACTGGGGCATCTTGCCGTCGATCAGCGGGATGAATATCACCTGCCCGGCCGGCGCGCTCTGGATCGCGAAGCCGCGCTCGCGCGCGTGCGTCTCGAGATTTCCAAACAGTTCCTGCGCGCGCTTGTTGTACTTGTCGCGCAGCGCCGTGCGCTCCTGATCGAAGTCCTCGCGCCGAAACGCTTTGGGCAACTGCTCGAGCACGAAGCCGATCAGCTCCGTCATCCGCGCGCGAAGCTCAACCCCCTGGCCCGGCTGCAGGTAGATGGCGACCGGAGATTCGGGATTTCGAAAATTGTTTACGTACACCCAATCGCCGGGCGTCGGCATCGTCGCGGCCTTTTCGCTCAGCAGGCGTAGGACCGATTCGCGCTCATGCCGCGAGCGCAGGCCGCTTACGAAAACGTTGTAGCCGGCCGCGTCGATTCCGATCGCGAGCCGTATCGCGTCAAGCGCGCGGCTCTGCCCGAACAGCTCGAGGTCGCCATCGCTGGACGCGGCGCGCTCCAGTGAGACTGCATCGAGCGGCGCCTGTCCCTTGAGTTCGGAAGCGTCAAGCTCAGCGGGCGGCGGCACGTGAATCAGCGCAGCGCTGGCGTCGGTAGCGATGGGGTCGCCCTGGTCAGCCATATTGGTAGCGGCATTCGCGGCGCGCGATCACGAATCCTTGAGCGCGATTCGCCGGCCTTTCTTTTTCGGCAGAGTGATAACCAGCGTGCCTTCGGACCACTTCGCGATCGAGGTGTCGGCGTCGATCGAGTCGGAGAACGCAAATGAACTCTCGAGCGTCCCGCCGAGTTTGTCCGGCACGCGAACCGCCAGCCGCTGGCCCGAGACTTCGGCCTGGATCTTTGCGGGATCGACGCCGACCGCCGCGACTCGCACTTCGTAACGATCGCCACGGTCGATGACCTGCGCGCGTTCGAATTCAAGGGCGGGCGTTGTGCATTTCCATCGGTCGATCAACATTTCGTCGAAGAACTCGTCGAAGGCGCGCTCGAAGTCTGCAATCCCGAATCCGCGGCTGGTAGCCATAGAATCTCAGTTTCCCACGATTTTGGACAAATTGTAATGCAGCCCTACCGCGTCGGTCGAGTCCGCGCGCAGCCGCATCCGTCCCTTGCCACGATTGCCGTCCCGGCGTTATGGTTGCGTTGTGCCAAGCTTTTCAAAAATTGTCGCCGCGACTGATTTCTCCGAAGACTCGACCCTGGCGCTTACCTTTGCCCAGGAGCTCGCTGTCAAGTTCTCGGCCGAGATCGTGCTGGTGCATGTCGATCAACCGCTTGCGCCGGTAATGATGACGCCGGAACTGGGCCCGGCGATGGACGTTGGCGCGATGGGCCGGATTGCCGAAGAGCAGCGGATGCTCGCGCAGAAGGAGCTCGACAAGATTGCCGGCAAGCTGCGCGAGGGCGGACTCAAGGTCAAGGTTCAGCTCAAGGTTGGTTCTCCGTTCATGGAAATTCTGCGCACGGCCCAGAGCGAGAACGCCGATTTGATCGTGCTCGGGACCCACGGACGCACCGGATTGGCGCACGTGCTGATGGGCAGTGTGGCCGAACGCGTCGTCCAAAGGGCGTCCTGCCCGGTGCTTACGATTCGTCATCCCGATCGCAAGTTCAAGCACCCGCTCGACAAGTAGCCGCAAAGATCAGGCCGCCGCGCGTTCCTGCGCCTCGCTATCTGCCGGTGAACTTCGGCGCGCGCTTCTCCAAAAACGCCTTCACGCCCTCTTTGAAGTCCTCCGAACGCGTCATCATCACCATCGAGGCGTCGTCGTCGCGCACGCTCGTGGCGAGATCGGTGAACAGATGCTGGTAGATCATCTTCTTCGCCTGCGCGACTCCGAGCGGCGAGCATTTGTTCGCGATCCCCGACGCGATCTCGCGCGCCGTCGCCATCAGCTTGTCCTGCGGCACGACGCGACTGACCAACCCCATCTCGAGCGCCTCGTTCGCATCCACCAGCCTGCCCGTAACCGCCAGCTCCATCGCACGCGCCAGGCCGACGATTCGCGGCAGCATCCAACTGCTGCCGTGCTCGATCGCAAGCCCGCGCTGCGTGAAGATCAATCCCATCCGCGCGTTGTCCGACGCGATCCTGATGTCCTGGTAGAGACAGGTGGTGAAGCCCAGGCCCACGCACGCGCCGTTGATCGCGCCAATCACCGGAGTGTCGAGCGCCAGCGGCCACGAGTACGACGTCCGGTAATCGACGCGCTGGGCGCTCAGCCATTCATCGGGCGCCTCGGCCGCGCGCGCCGAGGCCATTCCCGTGGCGATGCTCGACAGCGCGCCCATGTCGGCGCCCGCGCAGTACGCGCGTCCCGCACCGGTGACGATTATCGCGCCGACCGACGGATCGCGCTCGGCATCCAGCATCGCGGTGCGCATCTCCGCGCCCATCTTTGGCGTCCACGCGTTCATCTTCGCGGGCCGGTTCATCGTTACCGTAGCCACGCGATCTTTCTTCTCGTAAATGATTTCGGCGAAGTCCATTTTCCCTCCGGTTCTCGATGCGACGGCAAACTTAATCTAGCGGCGATATCCAAAATACTTGGCCCAGCGATCAAAGCACTTCCCAATCGCTAAATCTAACGGCCCGCGCCCGTGGGCACGGGTAGCCAGTGTTAAGAGCCGTTGGCACGGCAGGCCAGTATTAAGAAGAGACAACATGGCGCGCTGTAATCTGACTTTTCACTCTCCCGTTCATCCCTCTCCCTTGCAGGGCGAGGAAACGGAGTTACGCCCAGCTCCCGTTCCAAGCGTACTTTCATCCGGCGGCGATGGCTGTTAGTAAAGCCGTGATGTCGATACCACGCCGGATTCAACTTTGGGCCGATTGTTCGCGCGCGACGGCTGTCTCGGTCGCACTCGCGATCGCGATGTTCGTTGCGGCACCCTGCTACGGCGCCGCCGCGCCTGGCGATACCTCCGCGGCCGGCGTGCATGGAATGGTCGTGTCGGAAAGCGAGGACGCCGCGCGCGCCGGCGTCGAGATACTCAAACACGGCGGCAACGCCGTCGATTCTGCGGTGGCTACCGCGTTGGCAGTGGGCGTCACCAATCCAGCCGCGTGCGGAATTGGCGGTGGCGGCTTCATGCTGATCTACATCGCGAAGACCCGCGCTTTCTACGCGCTCGATTATCGCGAAACTGCGCCGCTGCAAGCCCGTCCCGACATGTACCTTCGCAACGGCCAGCCCAACGAGGAATTGGCGCGCGATGGCGTGCTGGCGGTGGGAGTGCCGGGTGAGATCGCGGGCATCGACGCCGCGCTCAGGCGCTTCGGCACCATGAAGTTTCAGCAAATCGCGGCGCCCGCGGAGAAACTCGCCGACGGCGGTTTCGCCGCGAGTCCGCATCTGGCGGACGAAATCGCAAAGCTCGCCCCGAAGCTCAAAAACGATCCCGGACTGAGCCAGGTTTTCCTGAAGCCCGACGGCTCCGCGCCCAAAGCCGGCGACACGATCGTCGAAAAGAATCTCGCTGCGACGCTCAGGAGCCTCGGTGACGATCCGGCCGCGAATTTCTATCACGGCGAAGTCGCAACCGCGCTCGCCGCGTTCATGAAGGCGCACGGCGGACTGATCGGCGACGCCGACCTCGCCAACTATCGTCCCGTCTGGCGCGACCCTATTCACCGCCGCTACGAGGGCTATGAAGTCTATGCGCTGCCGCCGCCGTCGTCGGGCGGCGTGGTGCTCGAGATGCTCGGGGCGCTCGAATCAGGGCATCTCTCCGGCCTCGGCATCGACTCGCCGCCGTACCTGGCGCGTCTGATCGAAGTGATGCGCCAGGGTTTTATCGATCGAGAGCAATACGCCGATCCATCTTTCGTAAGCGTGCCGACCGGGCAACTGCTGACCGACACCCATATTCAGGAATTGCGCGAACGCGCCGTACACAGAAAGCAATCGCCGCAGCCGCCGGCTCAGGCGCACGATCATGGCACATCGAATCTGCTCGTCGCGGACAAGGATGGCAACGTCGTTGCGCTGACCACCACCATCAACACGGTGTTCGGCGCCAAGATGAGCGTGCCGGCGCTCGGCCTCATCCTCAACGATGAGATGGACGATTTCGCCGTCGCGCCCGGCGTGCCCAACGCGTATCGCCTCGAAGGCGAGCGCGCCAATGAGATAAGGCCCGGCAAGCGCCCGCTCTCGTCGATGACGCCGATAATCGTAACCAGGAACGGCCTGCCCGTCATGACCACCGGCGGGTCCGGCGGTCCAACCATCGTCAGCGGCGTGTTGCAGGTCGCACTCAACATCCTTTCCTTCCATCTTGACCCCGCCAGCGCCGTCACGGAGCCGCGAATTCACGAGCAGGCCGCGCCCGATGTCGTGATCGTTGAAGGCGCAATGCCCGCGGCGACCCGCAGCGCGCTCGAGCAGATGGGCTACAAGCTCAAGCTCGTGCCCGCGCTCGGAGCGATCGGTGCGATCACTATCGCACCGGGCAATTTCCGTGGCGCGTCCGATCCGCGCAAGGGCGGCGGCGCCCTCGGCTATTAGCCATCGTCCCGGCACGTTAGACTCAATCCTCGTGTCAGGGATCGCTCGCAACGATAACTCTTCGGCGGCATTCGCCCCACCGTCGGCGCCGCGATGGCATCCGATGCCGATCGCATACGACGTCGGTGCAATCGTCGCGCTCTCGCTTGCGGTCTGCCTGTTTCATCTGGGTTCATTCGGTCTGTGGGAGCCCGACGAGGCGCGCTACGCGGAGATTGCGCGCGAGATGCTGCAAAGCGGCAATCGGCTGGTGCCGCATCTCAACTACGTTGCCTATATTGAAAAGCCGCCGCTGCTCTACTGGCTGACTACGCTTTCTTTCTGGATCTTCGGAGTTTCGGAATTTGCCGCGCGGCTCCCCGTGGCACTGTCAGCAATCGCCGGAATACTCGCGACCTACTTCTTCGCGCTGCGCGCGTTCGGCCGCCGCCACGCGATTCTTGCCGCCGCCATCCTCGCCACGATTCCGCTGTACGCGTTGATGGCGCAGGTGCTCACGACCGACATGATGCTCACGGCGCTGGTGACGATCGCGACCTTTTCGCTTTATCTCCACTGGGATGAAGGCGGCCGATGGTGCTGGATCGCGTACGTCGCGATGGGTCTGGCCGTGATGACCAAGGGGCCCGTGGGTGCGGCGATCCCAATTCTCTCAATGCTGCTTTGGCTCGCGTTCAATCGCGAACTGGGCGGCGCGATCGCGAAATTCCGCGCGATACCGGGTCTTCTGCTCACGATTCTGATCGCGGCGCCGTGGTTTGTCGCGATGACCATACGCGAGCCGGGCTTCTTCGACTTCTACTTCGTCGGCGAGCATCTCAGGCGGGTTTTCCAGACCAACTACAGCCATAACGAAGCGTTCTACTTCTATCTTCCGGTGCTCGCCGTCGGACTGCTGCCGTGGTCGCTGCTGGTGCCGTTCCTCACCTGGCGCGATCCCCCGCGTAACCCGGCGCGAAGCTTCTGCATGTTCGCGGCGGGCGTCACCGTGGTCGCTTTCTCGTGCGCGAGTGCGAAGCTGATCCCGTACATCCTGCCGTCCGTCCCTCCCCTGGCGGTGCTGATCGCCGACGGACTGGTGTCATGCGCATGGCCGCGCGCAGACTCACGGGCCGCGATTGCGCCGCCGGATTCCCGGATACTCATCGAGAGCGGCCCGATGCTTGCGGTGTTGGGCGCCGGCGTGATCGTCGCGGCGATCGCGGCGCCGCAATTTCGCACTCCGTACGTGATGGCGGCGCGGCCGGCGATGTACGCGATCGGCGCGATCCTGGTGGCGGGAGGCGCGGTCACGGCGTCGATGTTCGTTGCGCGCCGCAATCCGGCGGGACTCGGGGCGATCGTCGTCACGCTCGCGTTTGCGTTGATTGCGGGCGGATGGGCCCGGCTGGAGACCGAGCCGATGCGTTCGTACGCCGCACTCAGCCGCGTGATCGCCGAGCAGGCGCCTGATGCGGCCATCATCTGTTACCGTCGCTACGTTCAGTCGCTACCGTTCTACAATCGCCGCCGCATAGTCCTGGTCGGCGGGCGCACGGAACTCGACTTCGGCTCGCGCCTGGACCCGGACGCGCGCGAGTGGTTCCTGAATAGTGACGAGCAGATGTTTCGGCGATGGGACCAGCCGGGCCGTGTCGCTGTCGTGATCGTGCTCGACGCCAGCGATCTCGCGCGAATGAAGGAGCGGCTTGGCGATTTCGACGTGATCGCAATCGAAGGAAAGAAGCGTGCAATCATCCGACGTGAAAGAATCTCGCGCCGTGAACCAATCACCCTCAACTGAGCAGGGCGCATCGACGCCCGCGGATGCACCTGCCGCCCGGCCGGCGCATCCGTATCGCGCGTTCGCGACGCGAGCGGGGTTGGGAGTGGCGGTGGTCGCCGTCTTGTTGGCGCATTACGACGCGCGGCCGATTTTTCGAATCCTCAGCCGTGAGCGTCCGGCCTGCTTTGCCGCAGCCGTCGCACTCTACCTTGCGGGTCAGGCGTTGAGTGCGTATCGATGGCGGCTGCTGGCCGCGATCCCGAAAGTTCACGGCCCCTATTCCGAGTTTCTCGCCTACACATTCGTGGGCATGTTCACGAATCTGTTCGTGCCGGGATTGCTCGGCGGCGATGCGGCGCGATCCGTCTATCTCGGACGGCGGCATGGCAGGATGGGCGAGGCGATCGCGTCGGTAGTGGCGGATCGCGGCGTGGGATTGATCAGCTTGTTCTGGCTGGCGGCGATCGCGGCGATGTTCCTGAACTTCGCGCCGCTCCCGCGCTCGGTCATCACGCCGACGGTCGTGGTCGGTGCGATCGCGATGGCGGGGTTTCTCGTAGCGCCACTGGTCGCGCGCCTGATTCATGTGATGCCGCGATCTGTCCGCCGCGCGGGCGGCCTGGTCGCGCCGTACCTGCATAATCCCGCGGCGCTTATCCCGGCGATCGCATTGTCGATCATGCTGCAAATCGGGCTGGCGGTGTGCCAGTACATTCTGGCGGCCGGACTTGGTCTGGCAGTGCCGCTCTCGCTGTTTATCCTTTGCGTTCCGATTGCGAACGTGTTTGCGAGTTTGCCGCTGACGTTGAATGGGTTGGGGATTCGCGAATCGGCCTACTTGGTGCTGTTCGGGATGGCCGGGATGCGAAAAGAGGATGCGATCGCGCTAGGGCTGTTGTGGTTTGCGGCGACGATGGTGGGCGGTCTGACGGGCGCGATCGCGTTCGTGACGACGCCCGCGCCGGTTGCGGGTGGCGGAGCGGGAGCAGAAGCCACCTAGATACAAGAATTTTTTGCAGTGATAATAACATCGCTCTAGCGTTTTCGTTGCTTTCTGTGTGAATCTACCTCCTATGAAGGGCGCAGGAGGCTCGGGGGCGGAAACGGGTCTTTACCCGCGCCGCAGGGTGTCGCAGCATACTGTTTTGTGACGCCGTGCATTAGAGCGTATTATCTGTAAGACGCGCTTTGCTTCTGACAGCGCGCGCAATGAGCTTTCGGGGGGATGCGGAATGAAATCATCAAAAGTCCAGAAGCGACGGCGGTCAACGATCGCGGCCCACGCGCTCCAACGCTGCACTTCCAAAGTTCCGCACCTTGTCGGACTCGTGGTGATCGTGCTCGTCGGCACAATGCTTACGGCGGGGATTGCCGCCGCGCAGAGCGTGGCGTTGTCCGGCAATCATCCGAAGGTGGCCGCCGGACTGACCTCGCGGGCGGCGCCGGATCGTGCGCTCACGATTCAGGTTTCGTTTGCGCTGCGCAACCGCGCCGAGCTCGACAAATTTCTGTCCGACCTGCAAGACCCCGCTTCGCCTCGATACCATCAAGGGCTTACTCCGAAACAGTTTGACGCGCGCTTCGGCCGCACGCGTGACGAAATCGAGGCGGTCGAAGCTTGGCTCTCACGCGAGGGCTTCCAGATACTGCACGCTTCGGCGGATGAAATAACCTGCCGTGGAACAGTGGCAACGGCTGAAAGCGCCTTCGCAATCGCGATCACGAGTTCCGCCGACGGTTCGGTTTACGCCAATGCGGCTGACCCGCAGATTCCAGCACAGTTCGCCGGGGTGATCGGAGCGATTGTGGGCCTCGACAACACCCTTCATTCGCAGCCGGCCGGCATCAGGCCCCCGGGCGCACTCCATCCGGCGCCGCTGTCACCCGCCAAATCGGCGCCGTCGGCTCTTTCGATCCATGGGGATGGCGGGACATCCGGGACATGGTGGGCAATCGAACCAGCGGCGTTCGTGAATCCTGATTACAACGGCGGCCTCGGCCTGGCCTTCGGTCCGGCCGATATTTACACTTTCTATGACGAGACGCCGCTCTTGAGCGGCGGGACCAACGGCGGCGGTGGCGACTGCCTCGCCGTGGCCGAGGATTCGGACTATCTCGACGCGTCGGTTACCCAGTTCAACAGCACCTTCTCGCTGCCCGCCATAACTCCCACCCGCGTTCAGGCCGACGGTACCAGCCCGGGCAGGAATGGCGACGAGAGCGAAGTGCTGCTCGATATTGAGTGGGGGCATGCCGTGGCACCCGGCGCGCCGATCAGGGTCTATATCGGGAATACCGCCACCTCGACCTCTGGGTATGGCGGACTGTTCGACGCCATTAAGGCGCCGGTCACCGACAACTTGTGCGGCGCGATCAGCATCAGTTACAGCTACTGCGGCGGCTCGAGCACTTTCTACACGAGCGTGCTCGATACGGTGTTCGCGAAGGCCGCCGCCCAAATGCAGTCGGTCTTCATTTCGTCGGGCGACAATGGCGTTGATACGTGCCTCAAAGGTGTGCCCAACGTCAATGAGATGTCGGCCGACCCGAACGTCACCAGCGTCGGCGGCACGGAATTTACGCCCGTCTACAACGGGAGCGGTAACGACGTCGGCAGCGTCGCCGAGAGCGTGTGGAACGACAGCGGCGCGGGTACTCCGGGCGCGGGCGGCGGCGGCGCGAGCGCATACTTTTCCAAACCGTCCTACCAGACGCCGCCGCTTACGCCCAGCGACGGGAAGCGCGACGTTCCCGACATCGCGATGGCCGCAAGCTGGTATCACCCAGGCTTTTACGCGGACATGGATAACAGCGGCAGCGCGCAGATGCAATGTTGCTGGGGCGGCACCAGCATCGCCGCACCGATGTGGGCCGGATTGTAAAAACTGATCGCGCAGCTCGAAGGCGTCCGCCTGGGCAATATGAATCCGCGCATCTATCAGCTCGGCGCACTTGGCAACACGTCGCAGTCGGGACTGCGCGACGTGA
>CABDYU010000151.1_pt1 | contig 35568 bp, 31 predicted proteins | sample 3132011 | NCBI WGS metagenome assembly CABDYU01 (sample SAMEA5534338, study PRJEB31848) | metagenome | biome: tundra; feature: field; material: soil | place: USA | collected 2013-05 | depth 0.45 m | reverse complement strand
GCAGGAATACACCGCAGCAGGCGCCGCCGGCGGCGCCTGCTGCGGTGTATTCCTGCTGCTCAGGCGTCATCGAGCAGCCTGCCACCATCGACAAAATCACGATCCCAATTAGATATGTCCCTGACTTTTTCAGCATGATCGATCCTTGTCTCCTCCGGGAATCCCCGCCTAATCCGAGCAACGGCAGCCAACCAACCAGACCAGGTTTTTCATGGCGCCACCGGAGCGCCCGGCTTGCCGGCCGCAGTTCAGCCCTTGTCGCCTGTTTCATGGCGAACATTTATTGGTTACAGCCACGGGGTATGCCAATGGCGCCCCCTAGTGTGCCCGCTATTGTGACTGCGCCAGTCAACTCATTGGGGCCTCCCGCCCCTGCAAGCGCTCTGCCGTCCAGCGTTGCGCCGGTCGAAGCAAACGAGATAGACGTGCCGGCCAGTATATTTCCTACCATCTCACAGCTCCCTCCGATCGTCACTGAACCGGGAGTCCACCAAAAGACGTTGGCAGCCTGGGCGCCGTTGACCAGCTTAACGTCGCAGGAAGGGGTGGTCAGGGTGAGGCCGGTCGCGGTCGAGGGCATCTGGAAGATCCAGACAGCATTCTGGTCACCCTGGGCGTCGAGAGTGAGATTCCCTCCCGATATATCAAATGTGGTCGCGGCGGATGTATAGAGGCCGGGGGGGAGAGTAAGCGGCGGTGTGCCCAGGTTTTCGGCGATAATCGTTGCCCCCGGCAGCCCGGCGGCCACGAGGTACGCGGCGTTCAAGGAGGCTAGCCCCGCGACTGCTTCCGGATCACCGTCAACATAAATGTTCCCGTTTACTATTCCAGGCGGGAATCCAGTTATCGAACTGTAATTGTCTGGCGTCAAACCCATATCCCCGTTGATCACGTTCGTGCCGGTGTTAGTGATCGCGGCTTCAGCGAAAATCTCGAAGCCGGTGACCGCTCCAAGATCTATCGGCGAAAGACTCGCCGATGAACCGGTGGTAAAGCTCCATGGGTTCGGTTTAGAGCCCGCTGCCAGTGCATTGCCTTCCAGATCCTTCGCCCCGGTCGTGATCGTGGCAGTAAATGAATCAGTGGCTGTGAGAGGGGGGCTGGCAGGGCCGGTGGGAGTAAACGTCACCATCCAATTTGTCGCATCATAAGTGATTTTTCCGTCTATAGGAGTCGAGGCGGTGTTATCATACAGCGTAAAAGTTACCGGGCTGAGCGTTGCAGGGTCCATCGCCTTACTGAACGTCGCGTTGATAGATGCATTAGTGGACACAGACGAGGCTCCGCTGGCAGGCGTCGTGAGAGTTATTGTGGGTGCACTGCCGTCGGGCCCCAAACCTGTGGTGAAGGTCCAGGTGAAGTCGGCCGCGAGCGAATTTTCTGCGAGATCCCTGGCTTCGGTTGTAATCGTCGCAGTAAACAACGTGCTGGCCGCCAGATCGCTGCTCGGTGTAAACGTCGCGGTTGTGCCAATCGTGGAATAGGTCACCGTGCCGGCAACCGGGGTTAGGCCAGGCCCCGTGAGCGTAAAAGTCAATCCAGTGATGGTTGTAGAGTCCATCTGTTGGCTGAAGGTTGCGGTGATTTTCTGGTTGGTAGCCACGCCGGTGGTGGGGGGAGGACCAGCAGCCGGATTTGTGGAGATGACAGTTGGCTTGGTCGTGTTCGAGCCCGCGCCGGTTTTGAACTCAAATACAAAATCACTTGCCAGAAAACCTCCGGCGACGCTCTCGACCCCGCTGAGACCGCTCTTAATCGTTACCTTATACGTGGTGCTAGGCAGGAGTAAGCTCGTGGGCGTAAAGATCCCGATATAGTTTGTCGCGTCGTAGCTTACGGTTCCCGCTATGGAAACGAGAGTGGTCATATTTTCCACGGTAAATGTTGTTGTGTTGATGGTCGAAGAAATCATCGGCTGATTGAAAGTCACCGTGATCTTCCAATTAAGCGGCACCCCCTGGCCTCCACAGCCTGTGGACGGTGGGTTGCTCGAAACCACTACGGGAATCGGCGTCGACGTCGCAGTGGGAGTTGCCGTCGCGGTCGCCGTTGCAGTGCTGGTTGCGGTCAGCGTTGCGGTCGGCGTCGCAGTTGCGGTGGCCGTAGCCGTCGTCGTGCGATGCCTAATGGCTGCCTGGGCGTGGCTGCTCTCGTCGCATCCCCCCACCAGAAACATAAAAGCTACCAGTAACGCCAAGAGCCACGTCTTGTCGATTTTGTATTTTCGCATGTGCCTGTTGCCCCGGGCTGATAACTCACAGTGGAGTGCAGCCGAAACTTAACGACGATTTGATTGCGTTTAACCCGCCTTTCAATAACGACGTACAACAGTGCCGCCGGCGAAGGGAAGGAAACTTGCTCCTAACTACAAAGATTTTGTTCCGTAGAGAACCGAAAGGAGCCACAATGGTGGGCAGTGCGCAGATATGGTCAACAGCGGTCGAATACTCACTAAAGCGTGCTAGGGCGTGGGCGGCCGCCGGTCTTGCACGCGGGCGTGATTGCGCCGGTATGCGCGTGAGGAAACAATAGTCGGTAGTGGGTTGGTTTGAACGCTAGTCGCGGAGGTCCTCAAATGGCGCAACAAATTAAAGATTCCGCTCGCGCAAGGCAGGCCGATCAGGCAAGGCATCACGCAAGGCATCCTGATCACGAGAATTTTTTAGCGCAGGGCGGATTCGTCGCCGTCGATATCCGTGCCGAAATTGCGCGCCTCAAGAGCGAGCCTGCGTGGGCCAGCGGCGACCGCCACGGCAGCTCGCTGGTCAAGGGCGACGGAATCAATGTGGCGCTGATGATGCTGAAAAAGGGCGCGAAGCTGCAGGAGCATCACACGCGGGCGCCTTTGACGGTGCAGGTGATCGAAGGCCGAATCAATTTCATCGCGAACGGCAAAACGCAGCTTGTGACCCCCGGGATGCTGCTCGCGCTGGATCGCGCAATCGAGCATTCGATCGAGGCGGTCGAGGAATGCGCGATCGTTCTGACCGTGGGCGGCGAACAGATGCAAGGCGATGGCGCTATACGACCGTGACTCGATCGTTCGCCTACGACGGCGGCGATTACACGTTCACAGTCGCCGAGCGATAGAGCGCGGCGGTCGCGAATCTCACACGTGCGCGCGCAGGCCGCCGTCCACGGCGATCGATTCTCCCGTCACGAAGCCGGCCGCAGGCGACACCAGGTAGAGCAGGGCGCCGCCGAGTTCCTCGGGCTTCACGAGACGATGGTAGGGCAGGTACTTGAGCATAGTCTTGCTGAATTCGTCGCCCTTGTTGGCCGGACTCGATTCATCGTCGAGCCATCCAGCCTCGATCGCGTTGACGCGGATACCCTTGCGGGCCCATTCGAGCGCGAGCGCGCGCGTCAGGTTCAGAACTGCCGCCTTCGCCGCGCAGTACAGTGCAGCGTTGGGGACGCCGCGTTCGGCGAGCAGCGAAGTGATGTTGACGATGACGCCGCCGCCCTGTCGGAGCATCACGCGCCCGCCTTCCTGGCACGACATCCAGACGGTTTTTAGATTGTTCTCCATGATTTTGTCGAAGGCGGTGTCGTCGTCGGCTTCGGCGGGTCCGTAGGCCGGCGTGTCGAGCGCGTTGACGAGGATGTGCAATCCGCCGACCTCGCCGCGTCCTGTACGCGAATCACGGGCTTGGTCCCGGCCGCATTCACCAGCTTGGCGACTTCCTTGAGCCGCTTGTCGGTGCCGGGCTCCTGCGAGGCGAGCACGACCCTGGCGCCGGCCTCGGCTAGAGTGACGGCAGCGGCGCCGCCGACGGAATGCTCGGCGCCGACGACCAGCGCGCCTTTGCCTTGGAGCGAGAAGTCATTCGACGCGTTGGAGGAAGCCATTTTTTTTGCTCCGCGGTTTTTCGTTTTTCACTTTTTCACTTTTCCACTGCCATCTGGTTCGAACTCTCCGGCGACACTCCTGTCGGCGCGATACCGCCGGCCAGTCCGCCGCCGTCGATCGCGATCAGTTCGCCGTTGATATGGTTGGACGCATCCGAGGCGAGGAACACGGCGAGCGGACCGAGTTCGCTGTCCTGGCCGACGCGGCCGATGGGAATAAACTTGCCGCCCTTGAAAAACTCCATCGTCTGTTCGTCGTGCGGGAAGACGCCGGGCACGATGCAGTTGGTCTGGATGTTGAACTGCGCGTAAGTCAGCGCCATCGAGCGCGTCAACTGGATCGTGCCGCCCTTGGCGCAGGCGTACATGAAGTTGCGCTTGCCGCCGCGAAGCCCGTAGCCCGACGCGATGTTGATAATCTTGCCGCGCTTCTGCTTGACCATCTGCGGGATTACCGCGCGGCATCCGTAGAACTGGCTGCTCAGGTTGGTGTCGATACCGCGGCGCCATTCGTCGTCGGTAATTTCCGGGAGCTGCACCACGCGGCTGTCGTCGCCGCCGCCGGCGTTATTAATCAGGATGTCGATTTTGCCGAGCTGCTTGACGGTGGCGGCCGCGAGCGCGTTGACCTGCGCGGAGACGGTCACGTCGGTCGGCACGATCAGGCATTTGCGGCCGGTCTTTCTGACGGCTTCGGCGGTTTCATCGAGCTGCGACTGGGTGCGCGCCGCGGCCACGATATCGGCGCCCGCATCCGCCAACTTCAGCGCCATCGCGCGGCCCAGACCGCGGCCGGCGCCGGTGATGATGGCGACTTTGCCGTCGAGCTTCAGAGAATCGAGAATCATTGGGTCACCTCAATATCGAGCGCGGCTCCGCTAGCTCAATAACATAGCTGCGACTTTGCGGAAAATGGCCGATACCAACGGCAGGCGAGCCGCGCTTTTGACGGCGCTTGAGGGCAGGTCCTATATTGTGCGCAATGGGAGTGGTGCAATGGCGCTGAAGATCGTGATGTTCTCGGACTACATCTGTCCGTTCTGCTACGTCGGCTTCGAAACGATGCGAAGGCTGAAGCCGGAATTCGACTTCGATCTCGAGTGGCGCGGCTTTCAGATTCACCCCGAATGGCCGGCCGAAGGAATTCCGATTGACAAGGCGCTCGAGACGGTTGCCCCCACGTCGCGAGTCGCGCTCTGGAAGCGGATTAGCGCGATGGCCGAGGCGGTGGGATTTTCGATGAAGCCGCCGACAGTGCTGACCAACTCGCGCGCCGCGCTGGCGGCGACGGAGTTTGCGCGCGAGTCGGGCCGCGACGAAGCGCTCGAAGAGCGAATCTACCGGGCGTATTTCAATGAAGGCGTGAACATCGGCGACGCGGAGACCGTCGCGCGGCTGGCGGCAGAAGCGGGACTGGACTCCGGCGAGGTGGCGGACGCGATAAAATCGCCCAAGTACGAGATGAGGCTGAAGAATAATTCGCTGGCGGCGCATCAGCGCGGCGTCAGCGGCGTGCCGACGTTTTTCTTCGGCGAATTTCCGCTGGTGGGGGCGCAGAGCCCCAACGCGGTGCGCACGATTCTCAAACGCGCGACCGAGAAATTCGCGAGCTGACGCCGATCACTGTTCACTGGGTGCGCGGGTGCGCGAGGTAAAGGCCGCGGCCCATCAAGCCTTCGGCGTCGCAGCGTACATCCATGTTCGCGGACTCGAACGCGCGGGTCATCTCGTCGCGCGTGAACAATCCGAGCTCGAGCCGCTCGCTGTAATGCTCGATGCCATCGGGCCGGCCCCTGAGATAGTGCAGGAGCAGTACGGATAGATTGCCCTCCTGGCCGCTGTGACTCATGCGGCAGACCTTGTCGGCGCCGATTTCGCCGGCATGAATGAAGCTCGCGCCGGGTTTCCAATCATCCGGAGTGAGCCAGGGCTCGACGATCAGCACGCCTCCCGGTTTCACGTGACGCGCCATGCATGCGATCGCGCGATTCATGCGGTCGACGGTGCGAACGTAACCGATCGCGCTGAACAGGCACGTCACCGCGTCGTAAGTCGTCGCCAAATCGAAGTCGATCATGTCGGCGCGAGTGTAACGGCCGGCGGGATTCTTCACGCGCGCGGCGCGCAGATAGTTTTCGTTGAGATCGATGCCGTCAACCGCGTAGTGCTCCTTCAGAAATTTATCGTGCTCGCCGGTGCCGCACGCGACGTCGAGAATCGTGCGCGCTCCCGGCGCGGCTACGGCGATCATGGCGCGCAAAATCTCGCACTCGCGTGCGTAGTTCTTGAAGTGGTAGATGGCGTCGTAGAGCTCGGAACTTTCCAGGAACATCGATCGAGTTTAGCGATTCCGCGCGGCGGATTCACGAGCGCGCCGGGTGTGGTAAGAATCATGGAGGCATGGAAGTGCGCGGCAAAGCTGTTGCGGTTCGCCTCGACCTGCGAGGCGTCAAGTGTCCGCTCAACTGGGCGCGCGCGAAGGTGCGGCTGGAGCAGATGGCGCGCGGCGAGGTGCTCGAACTGACGCTCGACGATCCGCGCGGCGCTCGCGACATTCCCAGTGCGGCAGAGGCGGAGGGTTACGCGGTGCTCGAATCCACGGCGCGCGACGGCATCTTCCATCTGCGCATCGAGCGATAGCGTGTTTGCACAGCGCGGGCGTTCGCGTTAGTAATCCGCCGATGCGGGTAAAAGTCGGCGATGTTCGCCTGTTCTTCGACGTTGAAGGCGCGAAGCTGCGACCCGACGGCGCGAAGATGCGCGAGGTGCCGACGGTCGTCTTGCTCCATGGCGGGCCCGGCTTCGATCATTCGAGCTTCAAACCCGACTTCTCACGGATGGCGGAGGTCGCGCAGGTCGTCTATCTCGACCATCGCGGCAACGGCCGCAGCGATCGCGGCGATCCCGCGAAATGGAATCTCCCGCAGTGGGGCGACGACGTGCGGGCGTTTTGCGAGACGCTGGAGATCGAGCACCCGATCGTGATGGGCGTATCGTTCGGCGGCATGGTTGCGATGTCATACGCTACGCGCCATCCCGAGCATCCTGGCAAGCTGGTGCTGAGCAGCACGGCGGCGGTAAGCCGGCAAGATCGGTCGCTTGATATGTTCGAGCGGCTGGGCGGCGCGGAGGTGCGCGAAGCGGCGCGGCGATTTTTCGAGAATCCCGGGCCGGAAACGATGCCCGACTATCAGAAAAAGTGTCTTCCCCTGTACAACCGGACTCCGTCGGGGCCCGAGTCCATCCTGCGCTCGGTGATGAATCTCGAGTTGATGGGCGGTTTTTTCAAGCACGAGTCGCACACCTTCAACTTTCTGCCCGAGCTTGGACGGATAAAATGCCCGACGCTGATTGCCGCGGGCGAACTCGATCCGATCCTGCCGGTTGCCGACTCGAAGGACATCGCCGCGGCGATGGCTCCGGGTGTGGCAAGGCTCGAAGTGTTCGAGAACGCGGGACACGGAGCGCATCGCGACCAGCCGGATCGCTTCTTCAAAGTACTGAACGAATTCATCCTGGGGTGAAGCGGAAGCGATGGCCAAGCGCTACTTTACACAGCGATTTTTCGAATTTTTCGAGGAACTGAGCCGCAACAACAATCGCGACTGGTTCGCGCAGAACAAGCCGCGCTACGAGCGCGCGGTGTGCGAGCCGATGCTCGCATTCATCGCAGATTTCGCGCCGCGGCTGCGAAAGATCAGCGCGCGCTACGTTGCGGATCCGCGCCCGGCTGGCGGCTCGATGATGCGCATCCATCGCAATCTGCGCTTCTCGCGCGACAAGACGCCGTATCATACCAACATGGCCGCGGCGTTAAGTCATCGCGACGGGAAGCACTTCGACTCGCCGTCGTTCTATCTTTCACTCTCGCCCGCAGAGGCTTTCGCCGCGGTTGGAGTCTGGCATCCGCAGGCGGATTCACTCGCAAAAATTCGCGACGCGATTGTCGCGCACCCCGCGAAATGGAAGAGCGCCGTCAACGATCGTAAATTCAGGGCGCGATTCGATTTGGCGGGCGACATGCTGTCGCGCCCGCCCAGAGGCTACGACCCCAACCATCCGTTGATCGAGGATCTCAAGCGCAAGGACTTTATCGGCGACACCCAGTTCACGCGCGAGGAAGTCTGCTCGGCCGAGTTCATGGGTTTGTTTTCCAGCGCGTGCGCGTCGGCAGCGCCGTTCATGAAGTTTCTCACCGAGGCGCTGGGGCTCAAGTGGTGAGCGCGCAAATCTGATCGCGCTTACAGCATGCGGCGGATCTTCTGGCCCAGGCGGCCGAAGAATCCAGCGCGAGTCACGCCCGCTTTGGCTACGATCGGAATCGTCGCTTGCGGCTTGCCGTCGAGCAGAACCGTGAGATCGCCGACCGGGTCTGCCGGATGAACCGGCGCTTCCAGGTACCTTACCGCGGGCTCGAATTGGACCGTCACCTTGCTCTCTTCGCCGCGCCCGAGCGTGAACACCGCAGCGCCGCCGGGCCCTATAGCCACCGTTTCGGCGACGCCGTCGCGCACCGGTATCGCCGCGGGTATCGCCTTCTTCAAATCGGGCCGGTAGCTGACAAAAGTGCGAAACGCCCATTCAATTAATTTCTCGGTTTCGGTGCGGCGTCGCTCCGAGCTCGGCGCGCCCATCACGGCCGACAGCAGATTCATGCCGTTCGATGATGCCGATGCGACAAGGTGATAGCCCGCTTCGTCGACGTGGCCGGTCTTTATCCCGTTGACGCGCTTGTCATAGAACAGCAGCGTGTTGAAGTTGGGTTGCTTGATCTTGTCGAACGCGAATTCTTTGGCCGAGGTGTACTTGACCGATTCCGGATGATGATTCACGAGCGAGCGCGCAAGCGCCACCATGTCGGCCGCGGTCGTGAACTCGCCTTCGGCCGGCAACCCGTCGGGGTTGTCGAAGTGAGTCTCCTTGAGCCCGATCTCTTTGGCCTTGTCGTTCATCATCTGCGTGAACGCGTCGGTGCTGCCGCCGAGGTATTCCGCGAGCGCCACCGCTGCGTCGTTGCCCGACGATACCATCAAGCCATACAGGAGGTCGTTCACGCCGACCTTTTGTCCCACTTGGAGAAACATCCGCGAGACGGTGTCGTTCATCGAGAGCCGCCACGCCTTTTCGCTGATCGTGACGTCGGTGGCCCCAACGATCTTGCCGGCCTTCAGCGCGTCGAGAGTCAGGTAGAACGTCATGATCTTGGCGAGGCTGGCGGGCTGCATCTTCTGATGCTCGTTGTACGCGTACAGCACCGCGCCCGTGTCGGCGTCGATCATGATGGCGGCCTTTGCGTCGAGGGCGAACGGCGCCGGTCTGTCGCCGAGCACGTGAATTGCGGTCAGCGGAACCGCGGGCGCCTCTTCTTTTGCAGCCGCGGCGCGCTTCGATGCGGTTGGATGGCGGTGGATCACCCTTGCAAAGGACGGAGTGGAACCCGCCGCCGCAATAGCGAGCGCCGCAAACGCAACAACCTTCGATATTGATTTTTCCCGCACGCCCGTCGCCATCCGCCTCAAGAGATTACTCCGCGAGCGTCCGGCGCGCGACGATGGCGGGCGAGCCCGCCGGGATCGCCGAATAGCGGTCATCGGCAATCCGGCATATTCCCTTTTCTCCCGTTCGAGCATAAAGGAAACTAGCCCGAATGGATGTTTCCGTAATTTTGCCGGTCGTCAACGAGGCCGAAAACCTGAGGACACTGATCCCCAGGCTCATCGCGTTGCTCGACCGCGAGCGCCTTACGCACGAGATCGTGGTGGTCGATGGCGGGTCCAGCGACGGCACTCGTGAAACGGCGGAGGCGCTCGGCGCGAGAGTCGTCGCGGAACGCCGGCGCGGATACGCGGGCGCGATGGAGACGGGCTTTGCCGAGGCGCGCGGCGACTACCTGCTCACGCTCGACGCCGACCAGTCGCACGATCCCGATTTCATCGTCAAGATGTGGCGGGCCCGAACCCGCGCTGACATCGTAATCGCGTCCCGCTACGCGCTCGGCGGCGTCGCCTACTCCGGCTTCGTGCGCCGCGCGACGAGTTGGCTGCTGAACCTCGTGCTGCGGCGGATGCTCTCGATGCCGGTGCGCGACATGTCCAGCGGATATCGCCTGTACCGGCGCGAGGTGTTGGCGAACCTCGAACTCACGGCCACGAATTTCGAGGTGCTCGAGGAAATTCTGGTCAAAGCCTATGCCAGCGGATTCAGCATCGTCGAAGTTCCGTTCACATATTTTCCGCGCGGCGCGGGCCGCTCGCACGCGAAGCTGGTCAGCTTCGGATGGAAAATCCTGCGTTCTTCGCTACCGCTGTGGAAAATCCGCAACTCGCTCGCGTCCGCCGACTACGACGAACGCGCCTTCTACAGCCTGATTCCTCCGCAGCGCTACTGGCAACGCCGCCGCCATCGCATCACCGTCTTATGGGCGCGCGGCGCGGGCCGCGTGCTCGACGCGGGATGCGGTTCCAGCCTGATCGTGCAGAGCCTCAACTATGTGATCGGCATGGACTACAATTACGCCAAGCTCCGCTTTCTGCGCCGCTACGAAATCCCGCTGGTCAACGGCTCCGCCTTCGCGCTGCCGTTCAAGGACGAATCGTTCGATTGCGTGATCAGTTCGCAGGTCATCGAACATATTCCATTCGACGAGTCGATTTTCAGCGAGATGTACCGGGTGCTCCGGCCCGGTGGCCGGCTTATCCTCGGCACGCCCGACTATGCGACGATCGGATGGCGGATTATCGAACCGATCTACGGCTTCCTGATGCCCGGCGGATACAAGAACGAGCACATCACGCATTACACGCTGGGCCGGCTCCGTGAGATCCTTGCTCGCCACGGAATCGAGATCGAGGAGACCGCCTACATCGTGCGCAGCGAGATGATCCTCAGATGTCGCAAGGTTGAACTCGAAGATCGTGCGCGAATCGACGTCGCCGCGATTGCCTCGCCGGCCGCCTGAAATCCGGGAGCGAATCCTGAGATGACAGAGCATCGCATCTTGAGACTTGCCGGGACCGGGGCACTGGCTTTTATCGTGGCGACCGCAACCTCCACGACGTCGTGCTCGAGCAAGAAGCCGCAATCGCCGGGGATGGATCTGGCAAACATGCAGATATCGCCCGCCGCAGCAGGCAGTTGCGAGATCGATGCGGTCAAGATGTGCCAGGTCACGGGAGGGCTTGCGGCGCCGGCGCCGTCGTCGCAGCCGGCGACGATACCGATGGCGAGTTCATACGTGCCGCCCAACGCTCCCGAGTCAGTCGAATTTCAGATTCCTTTGGGCCAGGCTATCGAGCTGATGTGCTATTACGATCCGCAGCATAACTCGATCTATCGGGCCGATGCGACCGCGCAATCCGCGCTAACCGGGAACTCCGTCGAGTACATGAAGAAGCGGGGATTCTGCATTAACAAGTAAAGCGGGCGGCCGTTGGCGCTGCGGGAAAGGAGCTCGAAATGCCAAAGATTCAAGTCGGCGAAGTGAGCCTCAACTACGATGTCGCCGGGAAAGGCGAGCCGCTCCTGATGATCATGGGTCTCGGCGCCAGTTCCGCGGTATGGGATCCCGAGCTGGTGGCCGAACTCGCGCGCACGTTTCGCGTGATCACGTTCGACAATCGTGGTACGGGGCAGAGCGACAAGCCTGACGCGCCGTATTCGATCGCGATGTTTGCCGATGACGCCGCCGGGCTGCTCGGCAAGCTCGGAGTTGCGCGGGCGCACATCTTTGGCGTCTCGATGGGCGGGATGATCGCGCAGGAGTTCGCGCTGCGGCATCCGGGTCGAACGGCCACGCTCACGCTTGGATGCACCACGGCGGGTGGCACGCACGCCGTGCCGCCGCCGCTCGAATCGCTGAAAATTCTGACCGCGCCGCGCGAGGGTGTTGCGCCGGAGGAGTTGGTTCGGCGCTCATGGCCGCTCACGTACACGCCAAAGTACATCGCGGAAAATCGCGCCGTGCTCGAGGCTGCGATTGCGCGCCTGCTCAAGCATCCGACCCCACCGTTTGCGTTCCAACGCCAACTCGAAGGGACCTACACGCTGAAAACGTTCGACCGCTTGCCGCAAATCAAGGCGCCGACGCTGGTTGTGACCGGCGCCGACGACGTGCTGATCCCGGCGAAGAACTCCGAGATAATCGCGGCGCAGATACCCCCTGCGAAACTACACATCATCGCGGGCGTGGGACACGCATTCATGGACGAGGGCCGCGACGCATTCCTGAAAGCATTTTTGCCGTTCGTAAAAGCGCATCCGATGCAGGGGTGACCCCTGCACCCAGTGTTAAGGCCGCGCTCCGTTGTCGCGCGCGGCCCCTGCCAATGGCTTAATACTGCGCTGCCGTCGCCGCGACCGGCGCTTGCGCGAGGAGGCGCGGGCAGCCTTAATCTCGGACGTGGCCTCGTTTTACGACTTCGCAATCGTCTGCCAATCGCTCGGCCAGACTCAGAGCCGGCTTCAGATGGCCGAGACGGTAGGCACATTTCTGGCCTCACTCGACATCGATGAAGCGGAAATCGCGGCGCGATTCATGGCCGGCCGCGCGGTCGCGCTGGGCGGGGAGAAGCGCACCAAAATAAGCGGCCGCGCAATCTGGAAAATCGTCGCGGAGATGACGGACAGCGCAGACCAGGGCGAAGACATCTTTGCCGCCGCCGAAGACTTCGGCGAGGCGATCGAGATGACGCTCAAGCTTCGCGCGGCCGACCCTGAACCCACGCTTACGATTCGTGAGCTCAACGAAAAATTCGCCGCGATCGCCGCTATCGAGGGGCGCCACGCACGCGACCACAAGCTCGACGCGCTGCGCGAGTTGTTCGCGCGCGCATCGGCATTCGAGGCCGGGTACATCGCGAAGATTCTGATCGGCGAGATGCGCCACGGGATGAGTGAAGGGCTGATGCTCGAGGCAATCGCCAGGATGGGCGCGCGGCCGGTCAGCGAAGTTCGCCGGATTCACATGCTGGAGGCCGACCTCGGCCGCGTGGTGCGAATCGTCCTGAGTCGCACGGCGTCGTAAGCGTTCGCCCCCTCGAATGAGTGAAAAGTGGAATACTCTTATGCAGTGAGGCGGCGGACCAGCGCCTCGGCGATAAGCATAATCATCGCGGCGACGAGCAGGTACGGATTCATCGAGACGCGGCGCTCGAGCGTGGCGCGTTCGGTCGAGACTTCCGCCGGCGACGGATTGAGACGCCCGCCGGTGGCCGACGCGAGTTGTTCGAGCAGGCCGTAGTTGGGCTCGGGGCGCGGCAGTTCGGCGTTGACGGACGGACTGACGGTGAACGCGAGCGGCGGGAACTTCTTGTCCTTGCCGGCAGGCGAGCGGACTTCGAAGTAGTAATTGCCGGGGGCGGGCGCGTCGATCGATCCCGACAACTCGCCCACAACTTCTTCGCTGAGTGCGGTTTCAGTCCTGGTCCCGGCGGGCCGCGTCACGAGCACGGTTGCCAGGCGGTCGGCGTTGCCCGGCGCGGCGCTGTAGTCGGTTAGCTTGATATTGATCCGGCCTGCGTTGTAGCCGAGTGCGACGTCGATTTTGGGCTCGGCGGGCATCTCCGGCGTCATCCAGGCGAGCATGCGATCCCAAAGCGGCTGAAAAACATTCGCGCTGACCCACCTCCCGGACCATCGCCCGCTCGCGTCCGTGGTCACCGCCAGCGCTTTGCCCGCGCCGTACCTCCAGCTCGCGATGACGGGTTCGCGCGTGCCGCTGCGATCCACGTACATGCTCATCGTGGCGCGCGGCTTGATCTCGGTCGAGACGTAGCCCTTGAGCCGCGGCATCTGGCGCCCCGCGAGATCTTTCAAAATCGCGTCAGGGCTTTCGCTGCGCGCTGTGAATTCTTTTTCCACCATCGTGATCTCGCCGCCGTGGGCGCGAAAGTCTTCGACGAAAAGCTGGGGCAGATTGCGCGGGCTGTCGGTCTGATAGTAGGAACCGCCGCCGTACCTGGCGATCGCCTGGAGCAGGTCCACGTTGGCGTCCCGGCCGATCGCGATCGTCGAGATCGTCGTGCCGGCGTCATGATGCATCCGCGAGACCAGATCATAGTACATCTCGGCGGTGCCTCCCGTCTCGCCGTCGGTGAGGATGACGACGTGCTTGACCTGTGCGCCGCTGCTGCCGAGCGTGCGTTCGGCCTCGCGCAGCGCTGGAATCATGAAAGTCTGGCCATGCGCGGAGAGCCGGTTGATCATCTGATCGAAATACGGGCGGCTCTGCGCGATGGACTGCAGCGGGATGACGACGAACGGCTGCGAGTCGAATCCGATGACGGCTATCAGGTCGTTGTCCTTGAGAGTTTTGATGACGGTCTCAGCCGCGGCTTTGGCGTAGGTGAGTTTGTCGTTGCGGCCCATCGAGCCCGACTTGTCGATAATGAGTACCAGCGCGCGTTTCTTTTCCTTGTGCTGCGGCGGCTTCATCGTCACCGGCATCACGGCCGCGAGCGGACTGTCCGCATAACCGCCAAGGCCGAAACTCGAATCGCCACCGATCATCCCGAGCGAACCCCCGCGACGCACGTACTCCGCCATCGCGTTCTGCGCGGCCGGCGCGATTCGTTCGCTCGGCACGTTGTTAATCAGGATCGCGTCGTAACCCGAGACGGCGCCGTCCCAGGTCCCGCCGGTGACGGGCACGACGGTTGGTTCGAGTCCCATCCGATTGACGACGATGCCGAGATAGCTCGCGTCCCTGGCGCTGTCGGTAAGAATCAGAACTTTGCGGCGCGCGCCCACTCCCACCCATCCTTTGAGAGAGTCGTCCTCGGGGTACGCGTCGAGCGCGGGATTGTCGGGCTTGAAGGCGGCGGTGTACGAAGCCAGGCCGGCGGTTTCGGTGCGGACCGGGAAGTCGAAGCGCTGTGAGCCGCGCGCCAGCGTCACTTTGCGCTCATCGATTAGCGCGCCGTCGCGCTCGATGGTGATTGTTCCGGTCACTGGCCCATCGTTGAAATTATCCATCGTAACGCCCAGCGCGAACGGGACGGCTTTCTCCAGCGCCGGCGGGAGCGAGAGCGCCGTCATCGCGACGTTGGGGATCGAACGCGCGCCGGGCGGCGTGAAGATGTCGAGGCGAATCTCGGCGGAGACAATCGCGCTTATCGCGCGCTCCGCGTCGCCGCGATTTTGCCATCCGTCCGTCACCATCACGGCCGGGCCGCCGTGCGCGTCGGGATCTGCGGCGATACGGTAGAGCGCGCTCTCGAGGTTGGTCGCGCCGGGCCCGCATTCGGCGCATCCGGTTCCGTTGGCGAACGCCGATTCGATGGCGCCAATCGATTGAGGGACTGCGCTGGCCGCGAACATGTATGCGGGATCTCCCGCGCGCAGCCCAAGGTCGTCGCGCAGAAGCTTGAGCGTCCACGCGCGCATCGCTGGCGTGATACTGGCGCTCGCGTCGACGATTGCGGGCCGCGCTACGCCCTCGGAATGCATCACCTGCTGCGGATTTGCGAACGCGACGACCAACAGGGCGAGCACTATCGCGCGCATCAGCGGCGGATACACGCGGCGAATTTCGCGCGCGTTGACCAGACCCCACAGCAGCACGATCGCCGGAATCGCGAGGAGATAGAGCACCTCGCGATGAGCGAAGCTCAAATCGTGCGGGAAGACTGTTGGAATCACGGCGCGGCGGCCTCGGCGATGCGGCGACGCCGATAGACGATGAGGGCTTCCAGAGCGGTCAGCGCGATAATCGCGGCGAGAATGTAATCGCTAAGCGAGGATTTTTCCATTATCGGCGTGGCTGCGGAACCCGAATTTGCGGCTTCGACTTTGAGCGGCGCCGAGCTGGAGAGATCCGACTCGGTCAAGTCGGCAAGATTCACAGCGCGCGGCGTCTTCGCGCCGCCGGGACCGACGAGTTCATAGACTCCCTGCTCCGAAACCGCGGTGAAAAGCGTGCCGGGATGAGCTGCCACCGCGCTTCCCGACGGGATTATCACGCGCTCTACCCCCGCCGGCGCCAGCCACGGCTGTCCGGTCCGGTATCCGCTGCTTGCCCCCAGTCCGGCGAGATAACTGATGGCGTTGAGCGTCAGCACCGACATGGGAAGGTTGCGCCGCCCGAGATACGGAAACGGATTGAAGCCGGTCGCGACGAAACGATGCGCTCCGCGCTCGCCCTTCAGCACGATCGCGCCGCCGTCGCCGCCGACCACCTGACTCATCCATGGATGAGTCCCGAAATACTCGCCCCCGCGCAGACTGAGCAGGCGGAAATTCACCGAATCGGTGAGCGTGTCGGTCGTGCGCCATCCGGCAATCTGGACCTTCGCGGTCGGCGTCACCGTCAATCCGAAAACGGGATCGCCCGGCGGCGGCATCACGAGCATCGTGTTCACGCCGGGGATTTCCTTGGGCGTGGCGTATTCAAAGATGGCGAGATCGAAGTTGCCGAGATCGCCGGGTGAGTAGGAATCGGGGCTTCGCGCGGTGACCTCGACGCCGGGAATTGAATTCAGGCCCGCGGCGTCGGCCGGTGTCGGGCTGATGAAAAGAATCGACACGTTCTTGACGGAGCCTGCCGTCGCATAGGCGACGTTGTCGAGCGCGAGCGCGTCGTCGGGCGCGAGTTTTGCCTCGTAAATCCGCGCGGGCGGGATCGCGGGAAACTCGAGCGTAGCGGTCTGACGCGCGCCGAGAGCTTCTTTGGCGTGGGCGATTTCTTTGCCGTCGCCGGTCACGACGAGTTCGAGCGTGCGGGTTTCAGGGCTGAAGTTGGCGATGGAGAGGCTCGCGTGAAGGGCTTCCGCGCCAAGCACTTCACGCCGGATCGAGAACGAGCCGATCGCGGCGTTTGCGACCGCGTCGCCCACCGCGATCGGATGAATTCGCGCGGGAACCGGCGCGGCGAGCGCGTTGGCGCCGGCAAAAATCACCTTTGCGACGCGCGCTTCCGAGGCGAGGTTGCCGAGAAAGTTCTCGAGCGTCGTTTGATCGTTGGGCGCATCGGTCGGCTTGATTCGCGACAGCGCGATGCGCGCCTCGGTCAGGGTATTGAACGGGAGCGCCACGCGGCGCGGCTGCGGCGCGGTGACGTAAACGGAGATTTCGCCGCCGCCGTCTTCGGCGGACAAGGCGGCGTCGAGCTTTTCGCGCGCGACCTCGAAACGGCTCTTACCCGCCGGCGTCAGCGCCTGCATCGCGGCGGAATTGTCGATCACGACTGCCAGCGGAGCGGTCTTCTTCCAGATGAACGGACCCGCCATCGCGAGCACCGCGAGACTCAGGATGAAGACCTCGGCGAAGAACATCCAATCCAGCCGCGGCCATCCGCCGAAACGCTCGCGCCGAAAACCGCGCAGCGCGCGGAACGCCAGCACGCTCGAGACCGTCACGCGCGCCGGCCGCTCCTTGGCCAGATATGCCAGCACCAGCGCCGGCACGAGGGCGAAAAATACGAGCGCGCCTGGATAAAGGAATCCCATCGGATAAATCTTCAGTGCCCCAGGCCGAGGTCGCTCACCGCACGGACGAAGAAATTCTGGAAGTCCTGGTCGGTCGTGTAGAGCGCATAATGCAGCCCGCGCTTGAGGCAGAACGATTTTATTTCGCGCGTCAGACGCAGCATCGTCTCGCGATACTGCGTGCGTTCGCGCTCGCCGATCGAGACCCGCAGCCGCTCGCCCGATTCGGAATCGACTACCTCTACGTCGCCGTCGAGGCCCTGGCCGTTGAGCTCGCGCCCGCCAAGAATCTGCACGGCCGTCAGGTCCATCGAGGCCGCGGTGAACATCCCAAGCCCGCGCGTTACCGAGTTGAGCAGCATCAGGAAGTCGGAAACGATAAACACCTTGCCGGTGCGCCGAATCGCGAGCAGCTCGGTCGCCAGCGAAGTCGCGAAATCGAACTGCCCGCCCGGCCTGAGATTGGCAAGGCGGCGCGCGAGCTCGACGATTCGATGGCGGCCGTTGACGAACGACGGATCCACCTTCCCGCCGCTGCCGCCAAGCACCCGCAGCATCACGCGATCGCCGCTGGCCAGCGCGACGTAGGCAAGTGCGAGCGCGGTCAGGATCGCGGATTCGAACTTGCGGTCGCCCGCCGGATACGCCATCGACGCGCTCGCATCGACGAAGATGTACGTGAGCAGGTCTTCCTCTTCCTGGAAAAGCTTGATGTAGAGTTTGTCGCTGCGGCCGTAAAGTCCCCAATCGATGTAACGGAAGTCGTCGCCGGGCGAGTAATGACGAAAATCGTTGAACTCGAGCGACGAGCCGCGCTTGGGCGACAGATGCATCCCCCGGCCTAGCCCGGCGTATCGCTGGCGGGTTCTGATCCTGAGCTTTTCGAGCCGGGCAAGGAAACCCGGCGTGAACTCGTCCGGCAGTCCGAACATCGGCTACGTGCGCGGCTTCCTGAGCCGCTTTACCACCTGCTCGAGGATCGATTCGGAAGAAACACTTTCGGCCTCGGCCTGGAAGTTGAGCAGCAAGCGATGGCGCAGGCACGGGACGATCGCGTCTTCGATGTCGTCGTAGCTCACGCTCACGCGGCCGGCGAGCAATGCGTTAACCTTGGCGCACAAAATCAGCGCCTGCGCACCGCGCGGGCTCGGCCCAAAACGCAGGTATTGGGAGACCTCGGGGATCGCGCCGGGACCGCCGGGAGTGCATCCGCCGATCACGCTGATGATGTAACGCTCGAGCGGTTCGGCCACCATCACCTCGCGAACGAGTGCCTTGAGATCCTCGATCGCCCGCGGCGCGCGCGAAGCTTCGAACAGTGGCTGAATCCTGGCTTGCGCCGTACCAGTGGTGCGGTTGAGGATTTCGCGCAATTCGTCGGGCTTGGGCGATCCCATCACGACTTTGAAGATGAACCGATCCATCTGCGCCTCGGGCAGCGGATAGGTTCCTTCGAGCTCGATGGGATTTTCCGTGGCGAGGACGATATACGGCGGATCGAGCACGTAGGTGGTGCCGAAGACTGTCACCTGATGCTCTTCCATCGCCTCGAGCACGGCCGATTGCGTCTTGGGCGTCGCGCGATTGATCTCGTCGCCGAGCACCATGTGCGCGAAGATCGGGCCGGGCTTGAACTGGAAATCGCGATGACCGTCGGCTTCGGTCAGCACCTGCGTGCCGATGATATCCGAGGGCATCAGGTCGGGCGTGAACTGGATTCGTTTGAAGCTGAGCCCGAGCGTTTCGGCGGCCGCCTTGACCATCAGCGTCTTGCCGAGTCCGGGCACGCCTTCGATCAAAATATGGCCGCCGCAAAACAGCGCGGTCAGCATTTTTCGTACGACCTCACGATGGCCGACGATCACGCGCGCGACTTCGCTCTCGGCGCGCGAGAAAATCTCGCGAAATTCCGCGACCCGCTGGTCGGGTGAAGCTTGTTGAGGAGCCGCTCCCATCCGTTGTCCTTCCTTATCCTGAATCTAGTGAATCATGTCGCGATAGCGCGGCGGCACCAGTTGTCGTTCGTCGGGCGCCGCGTCGTCGCTGGTCGGCGCAAGCGGGGCATTGACGTAGCCCGTCGTCGCCGTGGGCCGATCCGTGTCAAGTACCGTTTTCCCGCCATTACCGGAAGAGGGCGCTCCCGGCAGCCGGAACATCACGTAGCGCGCATCCCTGATGTCAACTGTCGCACCCTTCTCGCCGGGCTTCAGGAAGCGCTGCGCATTGGTTGAGGTCGGCATCTCGCCGAGATGCGTATCGCCGAGGTTCGAGCCCATGTCCTTGTTATTCTTAGGCTTGCCGCCGGCGGCGGGAATATTGCGATCGCCGTTGGCGCCCGGCTTAGGGATGTTGCCGGGTCGGTTGGGATCGGGCTGGCTGCCGCCCTTTTGATTGGTTTTATCGGCGGGCTGGCTGGCGCCGCCCTGATTCTTGTCCTCGCCGGGCTGGTTGGCGGGACCGGGATTTTTTGCGTTGGCGGTCTCGACCTGCGCTTCGGCTTTGGCGAGTTCGTCATGGAGTTCGAGGTTCGATTGGTCGCCCTTGTTCTGATCGTTCTTGTCGTTTTTTGCCGATCCTTTTCCGCCTTCGTTCTTGCCCGAGTTCTTGCCGGTCGCACTTTTGCCCGAACCCGAACTCCCGCCGCCCGGGTTCTGGCCGGCGCCCGTCCCGCTCTTGCCTTCGCCGCTGCCCGCGCCCGCGGAGTTGCCCTGGCCCTGGCTCTTGCCGTTGCCGTTTCCGTTCTGCGCGTTCGACTTGCCGGTGCCCTGATTTTTTCCCGACTGGCTGTTGTTGCGCTTTTGAGCGGCCTTGTCGGCTTTCCGCATCGCTTCCTCGATGCGCTTCTTTTTCTCTTCGGGCGGCAGGTTGGAATTTTCGATTACGTCGGCTGCCTGGCGAATCTTGTCCGCCAGCGCGGAATCATCGGAACTGGCCGATGTTCTGGCGATCTCCTCGGCGATCGCGCGCAGCTTGGCGGCCTCAGTATTCTCGGGCGTCGGTGCGCGCACCAATCCCAATGTCGCAAGCACCATCGCAAGCGCGACCACGCCCGCAAAAATCGAGGATCGCTTGAGCGGCTCGCCGACTTCGAGTCTGAATTCCTGGCGAACATCGAGGCCGCTGAACAGCGCGATCGCGCGCCGCCACAGAATCGGGAACAGCGGCGTGCGCCGCGCACGGATGCTCTCCGGCGCCGACGGATCGGCCAGCGTGGCGAACGTCACGATCTCCTGATCGCAATCCAGGCGCTCATCGAGCTCGGCTGCCGCCGCAACAAAGTCGTTGGCCCGCCGATACGCGCGAAATGCCATGACCAATCCTGCCGCTAGCACCACGATGCCCGCGCCGATCAATGCGAGGCTGAGCACGGTGCCGCGCTCGGGCGCAAGCCGGTATCCCAGCCGCGTCCAGGTCACGTCGCCAATCTGCGTGAGCAACGCTCCCAGCGCGATCGCGGTCAGCGCTGGCGCAACCGCGCACAGCATCGCACGGATGGCGGCTAGCCGCGCGATCCGCGCGCTGGCGATCCCGATTGTCTCGACCGGATTGTCCACAGAATGAAATTATAGCGTACTCGACGCAGATGCGACCGTCCAATCGGCGGCCCGAAGTACCTTATTTTACCGGTATCGCGGCCGGTTTCCCTCCCGGCGGCTTCCGTTCGAGTGCGATCGCGCGCCGATGCTCGTCAAACGATTTCGAAAAGACATGAGTGCCGCCTTCGCGTGCGACAAAATAGAGAAATTCGGTATGCGTCGGAGATAGCGCAGCCTCGATTGATTTGAGCCCGGGATTTGCGATTGGTCCCGGCGGCAAGCCGGTGAAGTCGTACGTATTGAAGGCCGACGCTGTGTGAACCGCACTCGCGGCCGACTCTTTGGCGCCATCCAATTCGTACGCGTATTCCGCCGTCGGGTCGGATTGCAGCGGCATCTTGAGCCGCAGCCGATTGTAGAACACGCCCGCGATCAGTGGCCGCTCGCCGGGCGCCTTCGCTTCCTTCTCGACGATCGAGGCCATCGTGACCAGCCGGCGCGCATCCAGGCCGGCCGCGAACATCCGCTCTTCCACCGCAGGCGTCAGGACCTGGTAGAACCGCGCGAGCATCGCGGCGAGCACGTCGTTGGTCTTCGCGTGCGGCGAAAATCTGTACGTCGCCGGGAACAGGTAGCCTTCCGCGCCGAGCGGCATCAGCCCCAGCGCGCGCACCATCGCGCCGTCGCGCGCGGCCTGCTCGAATTCGTCCTCGCAGACCAGCCCCGTCTCGGCCAACCGCTCCGCGATCTGATGGACCGTCAAGCCTTCGGGAATCGTGACTGTCACGACGATGAAATCGCCCCGGACCAGATGGCGCATCACGTCGGGAATCCGCTCGCCGCCGTTGAAAGCATAGTCGCCCGGCTTGATTTGGCGCGCGGTCTCGCTCGTCTGGCCATACAATCGGAGCGCGAGCGCGCTTCGAACCACGCCGGCGTCCGCGAGCGCTCGCGCGATTTGGCGAAACGACTCGCCCTTTTCAATCGTGACTTCGCGTGGCGGCGTAAATTTTTCCGTGGGGCTCAGCCAGTAGTATGAGAACGCGGCGTACGCTCCGCCCACGACGATCGCGACTGCGAGGATTGATGCAGCAAGCTTCATCCGATCCGAGGATATATTTCGCGCCGCAGTTTTTCATCAGCCGCCGTCACCGCACGGGACTCTGTCCGGATGCGCTTGCATCCAGCCCTCGAGGATCACCACCGCCGCGAGCGCGTCGAGCCCGGTCTTTCGCGCGCCCTTCCTGGCCGGCATGTGCGCCAGACGCTCCCGCGCTTCGAAGCTCGTCAGCCGCTCGTCGAACATCTCGACGCTGACGCCGAGCGCGTCCGCTATGCTCGCCGCGAACCGCCGCGCCCCGCGGGCCGCAGGGCCTTCGCTGCCATCCATGTTGAGCGGGAGGCCGACGACGATCGTGCTCACGTGGCGGTCGCGCAGCATCGCGGCGATCGCTTCGAGATCCTTTTTGAGCGCGCGCCGCTCGACGATACCCAGCGGATGCGCCCCCATCGAGGCCGCGTCGGTGACGGCGACCCCAACTCGGCGCCGCCCAAGATCAACTGCAGCAATCGTCATCCGCATCCCCGTCCAATCCCGTTGCGCGCGGTTGGCACTCCCGATTCGTATGTCGCCTGGGCAATGGGCTATCTGTGTCTTCTGTGCCTATTGTAACCGGAAATTCGCAAGCGTGTGTCGCCACCGTAACCGGAAGTGCAAACAAGATGATCAGGTAGTGTATCAGACGGATACACTACAGCGGGTTGCTTTGAGTAGCTGAAATGACCTAACGTCGTCCGTGATGATGCTTCGGGGGAGAGGCTCTTTCGGATATCCGCGCGCGCTGATGGGGTTGGTCGTTGCCCTGATCGCGACCACCGCGGCGCTGTTTCTTTTTTTCCAGGCAAATCCACAGACTCTTTCCTCGCCGCTCGACACGCTCAGCTCCGAACTGGATGCCGGCAAGGACGGCTCTGACGTAGTCGAGCAGCCCGAATCCGCCGATCCCGCACCTGCGTCGATCACAATCAGCATGACGCTTGACCGCACCGCGCCAATCGAAAGCTACCTTCGCGAAGCCGGGATGGAACCGGACGACGCGCATCAGTGGGCGTCGTACATTCAGGGCATCACCGCGAACCGATATTTTCATAGCGGGCATCCGTTGACGTTGTACAAGGATCCCGAGACCGGCGAGATGCGCGGCCTCAAATACGATCTCGACGAAAAGACCACGCTCACCGCGGCCAGCCTCGGCGCCGGCGTGCTGAAAGCTGGGCTGCGGCCGATCGAGTATTTCATTCGCCCGATCAAGCTGACGTTCGCGGTCAAGGACAACTTCCAGCGCGCAGCCGCCGAGAACGGGATACCCAAGCCAATCGTCGCATCGCTGCAGGATGCGTTCGCGGACCGCCACGATCTCAACCGCCTCGCGCCGGGCGCCGCGGTCAAGTTGATTTACGATGAAAAGGTCAGCCGCGACGGCTCCTACACGCTCGTCGGCGGCGTCCAGGCGGCGCAAATCCGCTTCGGAAGCCGCACGCTGACTGCCATATCGTTCCTCGACGAACACGGCCGCGCTCATCTATATGACGAAAAGGGCCACCCGCTCGGTTCGCAGTCCCTGAAGTTTCCGCTCAATTTCCAGTACATTTCCTCGGGCTTCACGTTCCATCGCTATCATCCGATCCTGCACGAGTACCGGCCTCATGTCGGCGTCGATCTGGTCGCCAAATTGGGCGAGCCGGTCAAAACCGTCGCCGATGGCACTGTCATAACTGCGGGATGGCAGGGCGAGCTCGGCAATTGCATCCGCATCCAGCATCAGCATCAGATGGTCACCATCTACGGTCATCTGTCGAAGATTAGCTCCGACGTGAAGCCGGGCGGCTCCGTTCATATGGGGCAGGTCATTGGAAATGTCGGCTCGACCGGCCTTTCGACCGGGCCCCATCTCCATTTCGCGATGGAAAAAGGCGGCGCCTGGGTCAATCCTCTCACCGAGAAACTTGGCGAGAATCACGAGGTCTCGCCGCGGATGAAGGCGATCTTCGACGACATCAAGGATCGCTTCCAGTCCGCACTGGCCGAGCTGCCCGACCTCGGCAGCCATTTCATCGCGACCGCCGCGCGCAAACCCGCGATCTCGAAGTTCGCCGACATGTACCACGTGACGCTCCGCCGCAGCCACCCAAAGAGCGCGCATATCCGAGGACAGAGAATTTCCAGCCACCGCAACAGCCCGGCGCTCGGAGCCTCGGAGTCCGACACCGCGCTTTGATCGGAACGTCTCGCCGTAATCGCTCCATTCTTCTGCACTGGTTCAGTTTCGAATCTGTCATCCTGACCGAGACGAGCCACGCCCTTCTCCGTCATCCTGACGACGCGAGCAACGCGAGCCGCCAACTCTGTCATCCTGAACGAAGCGAGCAACGCTCTTCTCCGTCATCCTGACGACGCGAGCAACGCGAGCCGAGGAAGGATCTCGGACAGCTTCGCGCCAGCGAAGCCGGTACCGGTTCCTAATTGTCTGTATGGATTGAATTCAGTTCCGGTTCAGAGATGAACTGCTCAGCCTGCCCCCGGCGGATTTGGCCTGCTCGCCATTGCCAAGCCGCAACTTCCCGGTTACGGCTGAAATCGCGACGAGGTAGCATCTGAAATACGCCCGCTGGTAGCGGAAACCCCACGCCAGAGCGCGATTTTGCGATTTGGGAGGCGCCATTGGGATCGGAATTGGGATCGCGCGGGGTAGTGTCCTAATCAGGGCAATTATATACGTGACTCACCCGCCCGGGAGCGAGTATGGTCAGGGCGAGAACGGGAGTGCCGGTCGATGGCCTCCCAGCGGTCATTCTTTGGAGTTGTAGGTAATAAAACTGTGCGTGTCGTTTATTCCGATGAATCTGGCGTCGGCTCAAAGAAGGATGAGCCGATCACTGTAGTCACTGCAGTTCTCATGAACATGGACAAGTGCTGGCCGGCGGTAAAGTCCGAATTACGCAAGATCGCCACCGAGACCCCCAAGAATCTTTTGTACGAAGAGAGGGAACTAAAGGGGAGCCTCCTATACAGCGCGGCAGGGAAAAACATTCCTGAGGCCCCTAAAGCGCGCGAGATTTTAGCGCGCGTACTTGCGATCACGATCAATGAAAGCATTCCGGTCTTCTACGGTGCCGTGGATCGAGTCGGGTACGATGCACATGCGTCTGCGCAGAGGGTTCAAGGTGCGGACCCAGAAAAAGAAGGCAAGGCGCATGACCGAGCGTTCGATGCCTGTGCTGCATTGGTGGACAGGTTCGCAAGCGGTTTCGATGAACACGTTTTATGGATCGCCGACCGGAGCGATCCGACGAGAGAGCGGACGACTAAAGTGGCGCTGAGTTGGATGCAATCTCTCAAAGCACACGGTTGGGACCCGATAACCTACCAATTCATTAAGCCGAATTACGACCATGTTCGGATAGTCGACGTTATTTATTTCGGACATTCTCACGAGTCGCTTGCCCTTCAATTGGCGGATGTTTGCTGCCGCACGATTACACTTCATCTCCTGGAGAAGTTTTACGGTTGGAGGCCAATCGTAGGGCCGTTCTATGAAATGATCCGTGTAGGGCTGATGAACGACACGGAACCGGAATACAGAGGGATAATTTAGGTCCGGAGGGTCATTGTGCCCGCTTCTTCATACAGAGCACCAGCGCTTCGTTCGCTAACTCGTCGGGTGTCACGCTGTGATTCCCGTAAACGATCGTCAGGACGCCAATCTCTCTCGCCTTGTCCTCTGCCGTTAGTGTGCTCTGCTCGTTGATCATTGCGATCACCTTTTCGGAGGGAATACCAGCATCCCGGGCGCGTGCGATTTGCCGCGTGAATTGTGAATCCATGGTGCACACCGTGATCGCCGATTCTTGTGCGCGTGTTGGCCATGCGGGTCCGAGGCTGAACGCGAGCATCACGAACGCGATTGTTGTAGTTTTGAGAGTCATCGACGTTTCTACCCCCAACGCGCCCTATCGCGCGGTAAATATCACCAATCGTTTTAACTTTCGATAGCCCGCGCACCCGCGCTGGCGTTTTCGCGCCCGCACCTTGATCCCAACCGATCCCAAGCGCGAAATTGAGCCGCGCGTCTGTTAGCTTATTTCGCGCTCGCTGCACTGCAAATGCGCTCGCCTCCGCTTGGCGGATGGAATGGGCATCCAAGCGAATGAAGTGATAGGAGACTCGTCGCTTGGATTCTGCCGCCGTATCGGGCCGACGCTGCGCACACGTCGCCTCGTGCGGGCTCGTCGCCGTCGGGGCGGTCTTATCCCGCCATTGCCAAGCCGCAGCTTCCCGGTTACACACTGAGGTCGCGACGAGGTCGCATCTGAAATGCGCGAGCATACCAATACCGATTTCTTCAAGCCCGCACTCCCGCGCTCCTTTGGACATCGCGGATGCGCCGGTACGCATCCTGAAAATACGCTCGAAGCATTTGCCGCCGCCGCCGCGATCGGCGTTCAGTATCTCGAACTCGACGTCCATATGACGCGCGACGGCGAAATCGTTGTCAGTCACGACGACCATCTCGAGCGCACTTGCGGACGCGCCGGCGTCATCCGCGAGATGACCTACGCCGAGCTTGCGGCGGCCGACGCGGGCCGGATGTTTACGCTCGACGGCGTGAATTTTCCATTCAGAGACAAGGGTATCCGGATGCCGCGTCTGGCCGAGGTGCTTGCGGCATTTCGAAAACTGCGGATAGAGATCGAGGTCAAGCAAATCGCGCCGAGCGTGGTCGCGGCGATGCTTGACGTGATCGATCGCGCCGGGATGCGCAGGAGCGTGCTTGTCGCCAGCGAGCACCAGGAACCGCTCGACGAGGTCCGGATGCTGGCGCCGGAAATCCCGACCAACTTTTCGTACTTCGAAACGGGCGGATTCTTTCAGGCGATAGTCAGTCCCGGCAACTATCTCCCCCCCGGCGACACACTCCAAATCCCGCCCAGCTACGAGTCGTGGCAACTCGTCACGCCCGAAAGTGTCGACTTTGCCCATCGCATCGGACTCGAAGTGCACGTCTGGACGGTGAACGAGGAAGCCGCGATGCGGGAACTGCTCGACATGGGCGTGGACGGACTGATCAGCGATTACCCGCGCCGCCTGCTCGACGTGATTCGCAGCCGCGCATCCGCACGCCGCTGAGCGCGCACATTTCTTTACGGCGGGCTTTGCCAGTTCGCCGCGGGCTTTGTTACGATTCCGCCCGCTCGACGAAAAAATTTACACGGGAGCGATATTTATGAAGCTCGACACCGGTCTCTCGACGCGCAGCTTGCGCGATGTCCCGGCCGCCGCCCGCGCCGCCGAGGCTGCCGGATTCGATGCGATCTGGATTCCCGAGGTCGGCAACGACGGCTTTCTTCCAGCCGCGCTGATCGCGGAGCATACCAGGCGAATCAAAATCGGCACCTCGGTTGCGATTGCGTTTCCGCGCAGCCCCATGGTTACCGCAGCGATCGCGTGGGATCTCGCGGCGCTTTCCGAGGGCCGCTTCATCCTCGGCCTCGGCACCCAGGTCAAGGGCCATATCGAGCGCCGCTACAGCACCAAGTGGGAAGCTCCGGTGCCGCGCCTGCGCGAGTACATCCTGGCGCTCCGCGCGATCTTCAAATGCTGGTCGGAGGGCGGCGCGAAACTTTCGTTTCAGGGCAAGTACTACAACTTCTCGTTGATGACGCCGTTCTTCACTCCCGCCAATCACAACTACTCGAACGTGCCGATTCATATCGCCGGCGTCAACGAACATATCCTCCGGCTCGCCGGCGAACTGTGCGAGGGCCTCCACGCGCATCCGTTCAACTCGCCCAAGTACCTGCGCGAATTCGTGCTGCCCAACGTCGAGAAGGGTCTGAAAAAGGCGGGGCGCTCGCGCAAGGACTTCGAAATCCAATCGACGGCGTTCGTGATCGCCGGCAACAACCAGGACGAAATAAAACAAATGCGCGAAGCCGTTCGGCAGCAGATCTCGTTCTACGCCTCGACGCGAACCTACAAGATCGTGCTCGACACGCACGGATGGGGCGACGTGGCCCAGCGGCTGAACGAAAAGGCTGCCAGGGGTGAGTGGGTCTCGATGGCCAGGGAGATCACCGACGAGATGCTCGACGTGTACACGGTCGCGGGCACCTACGACGAGATCGCCGACAAGGTGATGAATCGTTACGACGGGCTGCTCGACCGGGTCGCGTTTTACATTCCATATCGCGCGGGCGCCGACGACGCGCAATGGGCAAAACTCGCAAAGCGATTCAATGGCTGAGTTTCGCCATTCGCGCGCTGGATTGTCATGGCCGGGTGAACAAGCGCCTCGCCGGCGCGCCCCCCGATGCCATCGGCGCGCGAAAGGGCTAGGCTTGATCGCGCATGCGCACTGTCGTCCTCTATGCGCGTTCGCCGGACTGGCGCGCGGTCGTCCAGCGCGCCGACGAATTGATCGCGTCGCCGGATTTCCGGGTGCTCAAATCTGAAGCGCGCACGCTGGCTGGATTCCTCGACCTCACCGGCGCCGGCCCCGCGTTCTTAAAGCGCGTCGAGGTTTCCTCATGGAGCCGCGGCGTTTACGCGCGATTTCGCGGGTCTCGCGCCGCGCGATCGCTCGCCGGCGCCGCGATGCTCCGGGCGCGCGGCTTCGCGCATCCGGAGCCGCTGGCGGCCATGGATCTGTACCAGGCGGGTGCGATTCGAGCCTCCTATCTTGTCAGCCGTGCACTCATCAACGCCGACTCTCTGAGCCGCTTTATGCTCGGCCCCGGAGAAATCAAGGGACGCGATGTGCATCGCCGCAAACAAATCTCCGATACTGTTGCCGCGCAAGTCCGGCGCCTCCACGAGTCCGGTCTTTACACCCGCGATCTGCAGGAGACCAACATCATGGTCGAGGAAAACGAGTCCGGCGGCTTCAAAGTGTACTTTATCGATCTCGAGGATTTCCGCCGCGCCGCCAGCGTATCGTGGAATCGCCGAATTCTGAACCTGGTGCATCTCGATCGCAGCATCGGGCGATTTCTGTGCCGCGCAGCACGGCTCGATTTTCTTTACTCCTACCTGGGCCATCGGCCGGACCGCGCGGCCGCGCGCAGGATGGTCGCCGAAGTCAGAGCGGCCCGCGAGTCGATCGATCGCCGCAAGCGCCGCGCCGTCCCGGCCACGCAGCCGGTCGTGGAGCCGCTCGCTGGAGGGAACTGAGTAGTGGCTTTTTCGATCCTCAGCCGCGAGTACGACCATCACACCGAGCAGGTCCACGCCGCCGGCGGAAACTGGGTGCGCGACGTGATGCTCGGGCTGAACGACGGACTGGTCGCCTCGTTCGCGGTTACCTCCGGCGTCGCGGGCGCGTTCGTCACCGGCAACGCGGCGATGATGGCGGGACTGTCGGAGATGCTTGGCGGCGCGGTAGCGATGGGCCTTGCGGCGTTCGTCTCCGCCCGCTCGCAGATAGAGTTTTATCAAAGCGAGATAGAACGCGAGCGCGACGAAATCCGCCGATGGCCCGAGCGCGAGCGCGAAGAGATCAGCACCATCTATCGAAAAAAGGGCTTCGCCGGTCCGCTGCTCGAGCAGATCGTCGCGCACATCACCTCGGACCCCGAGCGATGGAGCAACGTGATGATGCGCGAGGAGCTGGGCTTCAATGAAGAATCCTTCGACAGCCCGATCCGCTCCGCCTTTGCCGTCGGCTTGTCGTATCTGTCAGGCGCGGCAGTGCCCGTCTGGGCGTACATTTTTTTCGAACCGAGCCGCGCCCTGATCGTGTCGGCCATCTCGACCGTCGCGGTGCTGTTCGGAGTCGGCGCGCTGAAGACGATCGTCACCAGCCGTTCGTGGTGGCGCAGCGGACTCGAAAGCATGTTGATCGGAATAGCAGCCGGGGGTGTGACTTACGCCGCGGGCCGCATGTTTGCCGCGCGCTGAAACTTGCCATCCGCAATTGTCTGCGCTCAGGTCGTGTACTCCGCGTTGATTCGCACGTAATCGTAGCTCAGGTCGCAAGTTAGAATCCGGGCGCTCGATTTCCCCAATCGCAGATCGAGTCGCACCGCAAATTCGCGCTCGCGCATCGCAGCCCCCGCAGCCGCCAGCGCCTCGGTCAGCAGCCGGCCGTTCAAGGCAACTTTCACTCCGCCGATCCACAGCACCAGCTTGTCGGGTTCGAGATACGCGCCGGACGATCCAGCCGCCATCAGGATTCGGCCCACGTTCGGATCGCATCCGAAGAACGCCGTCTTGACCAGCGGCGAGTTCGCGATTTGACGGGCCGCACGCTCGGCGTCGGCCGGATTGCGCGCGCCGCGTACCTCGACGGTCACGAGCTTGGTCGCGCCCTCGCCGTCGCGCACGAGTTCGCGCGCGAGCGCCGCCGAAATTTCCCCGACCGCGCGATCGAATGTCGCCTGCTCGCGCGCGCCGAATGCGCGATTTTCCGCGGCGCCGCTCGCCATAATAATCACCGTGTCGTTGGTTGACATGTCGCCGTCAACGGTGATCGCGTTGAAGCTCGCCGGCAGCGCGGACTTGAGCGATTTTTTCAGTAAAGAGGGAGCGATCATCGCGTCTGTGACCAGGTAGCCGAGCATCGTCGCCATCTTCGGGGAAATCATCCCGACGCCTTTCACCGCGCCGGCAAGCCGGATCGTCGCGCCGCCCGCCTTGAAGCTTGTCGAGGCGGTCTTGGCGCGCGTGTCAGTCGTCATGATCGCGTGCGCGAAGTCGGCCAGGCCGTCTTCACGGATCGATCGTACGGCATCGGCGGCGCCGCTTTTGAATTTCGCGAAGTCGTAGAGATGACCGATCACACCGGTCGAGGATGGTACGACGAGTTCCGGCGCGCATCCGAGAAGTCGCGCGACTTCCGCGCATGAGTCGCGCGCGAGCCGCATCCCTTCTGCGCCGGTGAAGCTGTTGGCGCATCCCGAGTTCGCGACGACTGCCTGCAAACGGCCCGACTTGACGCGCTCCGCCGTCACATAAACCGGCGCCGCTTTCACACGATTGGCGCTGAACACCGCGGCTGCGGCGGCCGGGCGATCGGCGGCGATAAGACCCAGGTCCAGCGCGCCCGCCTTGCTCTTCAGTCCCGCGCTGACGCCGGCGAATCGAAATCCGCGCACCGCGGCCGGCTCGAGTTCGACTTTCATCCGGCAAAATCCTCCGTGCGCCGAACTATACGCGGACCAAAGATGGGTGCAAATGGAAGAATTGGAACGCTTCTCTGCGTCACTTGCCGTGGCAGCGCTTGTACTTCTTGCCCGAGCCACACGGGCACGGATCGTTGCGGCCGACTTTTTCGGTGTCGCGCTTGGCGGGCGTTGCAGCCGGCGCCTCGCTCTCGCCGCCGTGGCTCATCACGACGCGCTGCGGCTTGGGCTGCTGAATCTGCTCGACGTCCTGCTGGCGCTGCACCTGGACGGAAAAAACTTTCTCGACCACGTCCTGTTGCATCACCGCCATCAGCGCCTCGAACATCGTGAACCCTTCCTTCTGGTATTCGACCAGCGGATTCACCTGGGCGTAGCCGCGCAGTCCGATGCCCTCCTTCAGATGGTCCATCGCGAGCAGATGGTCTTTCCAGAGCGAATCGAGCGTCTGGAGCATCACGATCTTTTCGATTTGGCGCATCACCGCCTCGGTGAATTCCGCTTCGCGCTGATCGTAGAGCTGATGCACGCGCTCGGAACCGATCTCGGTCAGATCGTCGGCCGACTGAACCGGCTTGCCGCCCACTTCGGTCTGCGCGTTGAAGCCGGGGCGGAACTTGAACTGCTTGAAGAACGCGTCGTCGATCAGCTTCCACTCCCATTGCGCCGGATCGACTTCGTTGTTCGCATGAGCCGCCGCGATTTCCTCGATCAGCGCGTCGCACATGTCGAGCACGTCATCCTTGAGCGAGGCGCCGCTGAGCAATTCGCGCCGGCGATGGTAAACCACCTCGCGCTGCTTGTTCATCACGTCGTCGTATTCGAGCAGATGCTTGCGGATGTCGAAGTTGTGCGATTCGACCTTCTTTTGTGCGTTTTCGATCGCGCGCGATATCCATGGATGCTCGATGGGCTCGTTGTCCTCCATCCCGATTCGGCCCATCAGGCCCTTGAGACGGTCGGCGCCGAAGATGCGGAGCAAGTCGTCCTCGAGCGACATGTAGAATCGCGACGAGCCGGGGTCGCCCTGGCGTCCCGACCGGCCGCGCAGCTGGTTGTCGATTCGGCGCGACTCGTGGCGCTCGGTGCCGAGGATGTGCAGGCCGCCGGCCTCGAGTACTTTCTCGCGCTCAGCCTTGCACTGTTCGACGTACTTCGCGAGCGCAGCCTGGAAATTCGGATCGGCCGGGTCCCTGGTGCCGACTTCCGCCGCCGCCATGAACTCGGGATTTCCGCCGAGCACGATATCGGTGCCGCGACCGGCCATGTTGGTCGAAATCGTGACCGCGCCGAAACGGCCGGCCTGGGCGACGATTTCCGCTTCGCGCTCATGGTTCTTGGCGTTCAGCACGTAATGCTTGACGCTGGTTTTTTTGAGCTTGTCGGCGACGCGCTCGGACTTTTCGATCGAGACCGTGCCGACCAGCACCGGCTGACCGCGTTCGTGGCAGTCGCTGATTTCCTCGATCACGGCGTCGAACTTCTCGCCTTCGGTTTTGTAAACGACGTCGTGATTGTCGATGCGGATCATCGGCTGATTGGTCGGAATCACGACCACGTCGAGGTGGTAAATTTCCCGGAACTCGACCGCTTCCGTGTCGGCCGTGCCGGTCATCCCGGACAGCTTCTTGTACATTCGGAAATAGTTCTGAAACGTGATGGTGGCGAGCGTCTGATTCTCCGACTCGATCTTGACGTTCTCCTTCGCCTCGACCGCCTGATGCAGCCCGTCGCTCCATCGCCGCCCCGGCATCAGCCGCCCGGTGAATTCATCGACGATGAGCACCTCGCCTTCCTTGACGACGTAATCGACGTCGCGCTTGTACAGCGTGTGCGCGCGAAGTCCCTGGTTGGCGTGATGCAGCAGCAGGATGTTGCGCGGGTCGTACAGGTTCTCGACGCCGAGCAACTGCTCGACTCGAGTCACCCCGTCCTCGGTCAGCGCCACGGTGCGCATCTTCTCGTCGATGGTGTAGTGCTCTTCGGCCTTGAGGCGCGGGATCACGCGGTCCACCACATAATAAGTGTCGGTGGATTCCTCGGAGGCGCCGGAGATGATCAGCGGCGTGCGCGCCTCGTCGATCAGAATCGAATCGACTTCGTCCACGATCCCGAAGTTGTGCTCGCGCTGGACGTAGTCCTCGATGTTGAACTTCATGTTGTCGCGCAGGTAGTCGAAGCCGAACTCGTTGTTCTGGCCGTACGTGATGTCGGCGCGGTAGGCGACCTTGCGCTCCTGGTCGGTCACGCCGTGGACGACGACGCCGACGGTCAGGCCCAGGAAGCTGTAAATGCGCCCCATCCATTCGGAGTCGCGCCGGGCCAGGTAGTCGTTGACGGTGACGACGTGCACGCCGCGTCCCGACAGCGCGTTGAGCACGGCGGGCAGAGTGGCGACGAGAGTCTTGCCCTCGCCGGTTTTCATTTCGGCGATTCGCCCCTGGTGAAGGATCATCCCGCCGATCAACTGCACGTCGAAATGGCGCTGGCCGATCGTCCGCTTGGAGGCCTCGCGCACGACGGCGAAGACCTGCGGCAGGATTTCCAGCATCGCATCGTCGCGCCGCTCGCGCTCTTCGATCGCGCTGATATTCGCCTTCCATTCGGCGATTTTGGCGCGCAGCTCGTCGTCGCTCAGCGCCGAGGTCTCGGCTTCGAGCCGGTTGATCTCGTCCACGTCGGGACGCAGCCGTTTGATTTCGCGTTCGTTCTTCGAGCCGAAGATTTTCCGCGCTACGAGGGAAATAGCTGAAGCCATCTTATATGAGCGATTTATCCGGCAAGGTTTTTTTTGAGATCAGGTTCTCGACGAGCCACAGCGATGCGGTCTGACCGGTGCCACAGTGACACAGTGAAACAGCTCGCAAGTTTAGCTGGAAATTATCTTATCCTGAAATCGGTGCGGTAGTCAGGGGCCAGCCCCTACGCCGGGATAAGGAGCGCGTTGCTAGCGCTCGATTCGGACCGCGGATTCGACCTGCGGGCCGAGAAATCTGCGGCCGACGCGGACGAAACGATCGGGGGTCTCGGTCACGAAGAAACTCTGAATCCCTTTGCCGGTGCGCCGGGCGAGCTTGAGAATCCGCAGCCGGCCGCGCACGTCGGCCGCGGTCGCAGTCGCGGAGTCCACGATCTTCACGCGAGGCCCAAGAATCCGCACGAACATATCGCGCAGCAGCGGGTAATGGGTGCATCCCAGCAGCAGCGTGTCGATGCCGCTCTGTTTGAGACTCTCGAGATAGTGCGCGACGGTCAATTCCGCGACCGCATTGTCGGTCCATCCTTCCTCGGCCAGCGGTACCAGCAGCGGGCATGCGCGCGTGTAGATTTCCGCGCGCGGGCTGAGCCGCTGGATCGCGCGCGTGTAAGCTCCCGACGCGATCGTTGCTTCGGTGCCGATCACCCCTATTTTGCCGTTGCGCGAGGCCTTGACTGCCGCGCGCGCGCCCGGCTCGATCACGCCGATGACAGGCACCATCGTGTCCGACGCGATCGCATCGAGCGCGACCGCGCTGGACGTGTTGCAGGCGACCACCAGCATCTTGATTCCCTTGGCGAGCAGGAACCCGGTGTTCTCCTTCGAGTAGCGGACGATGACTTCGTTGGATTTCGTGCCGTAGGGAAGCCGCGCCGTGTCGCCGAGGTAGATGAAATCCTCGTTGGGCAGCGCCGCGGTCAGCGCTTTCAGGACGGTGAGTCCGCCGATGCCGGAATCGAACACGCCGATGGGCCGGTCGATCGCCGCGCGCGAGCCGCGAATAAGACCGTTGGAAGCCGCGATCGAGTTAAGGCGTGCTACTGATTTTTTCCGTGTCGGCATTTCATCCGCGCGCGAGGCGTTTGCCAATTATAGCCGGTCGAACGGGCGGTGCGCCAAAGACGCTTTCGTGGACGCTGGCCGGTTCCATGCACAGATAGGAGGGGATTTCCGCGCCGGCTTTTCGGAAACGATCGGCGAGCGTGCGGTAAAGACTGAGGCGCAGCGGCGTGAATGTCCGAAAGCGGCCATCAGAGGCGAGCACGTCCTCGCCGCACAGCATCGGATCGCCGGGGAAACGGCTGCGCGCGGCGCCGCGCAACCCCGGCGTCATCCGCAGACCGCCCATGCTGACGAACGAGATTTGTTTGGGCGGAACGACGTCCAGCAGCTCGTCGATCAGCAGAATGTAATCGCGCTCGGCGCCGGGATATGCGATCAGCGGATCGAAGTGAAACGCGACGCGATAGCCGGCGTCGAGCACGGCGCGCGCCGCCGCGATTCGCGCCGAGGGCGGGGCGGCGAGATGCTCCGAGCTTCGATAGACGGCGTCGGGCGACAAGGTCCAGGAGACGAGCACGCGGCCGCGCGGATCCATGGCGAGCAGATTTTCAATTTCGTCGGTCTTGGTCTTGAGCTCGAGGGTCAGATTCTCGCGCGAGGCAAAAAAATCGATCAGGTCGCGGCTGATCGAGGTAATCGAATCGAACGCCAGCGAATCCGCCAGGTCTCCCGTGCCGACGCGAAAGATCCGCCCGCGAGCGTTGGCGGCGAGCCGGTCGAGCTCGTCGAACGAATCGGCGAAATTCGCATACACCTGGAA